>OGYB01001390.1_pt1 | contig 10989 bp, 13 predicted proteins | sample 1576421 | NCBI WGS metagenome assembly OGYB01 (sample SAMEA3541577, study PRJEB24748) | human gut metagenome | biome: human gut; feature: human-associated habitat; material: faeces | place: China | collected 2012 | reverse complement strand
GCATATCTGCGACGCACTGAATGATTTCGGACATCGTGAGCAGATCGTCGATCATGGTTTCGTAGTCTTCCTTGGCGATGGTGACGGTATCGGCATCGTCCTCAGCCGCTTCCTGCTTGCGGACTCGGAACGTCTCGTGGACATCCTTCATCAGCTTGATCACACAGTCAGTGGTCTCATCGAAAATCTCCTGCATACGCTCTGCCATCTGGTCGGCGCAGTCCTCCAGTTCCTCATGAACGTGGAGGTAGGCGCGATGGTGCTTTTTCAGTTCGGTTTCCTCGTGGATGAGGGCAATGAGATCGGCGCTCATGTCGATGACCTCAAGCAGAAGGTCAATCGGCTTGGTGATGCTACCAAACGTGGTATTTACGGGAACACCGCTGGCTTCTGCGATGATGCTCTTGGCGTTCTCAAGGTTAAAGTTCTTATCCATATTCAAAATCCTCCTTAGTTCTGTACGGTTTCTTCGGGCTTGGTGGTCATGATGCGATAGAGCTGCGTATTCTTGGGAAAATCGTCCTTGAAAGGCACGATGGTGGAGCCGTAGAAGATCAGCCCTTCACCGGCATTGGAATTGGTGATGTAGTTCTGCTGGCTGGGCGAGATGTTCAGCGCCTTCGAGAGAATCTGCCGGTCGCCGGACGCCTGATTCAGAAGGTAGACAAAATCCGAGTTTTCAAAGATGTTCTCCACCTCACGGGACGCAAGAAGATCCTTGACGTTCTGCGTGATGCCGGTCGGGATGCCGCCCCATTTTCTGAAACGCTTCCAGATTTCAACGCTGTACGCGGCGGTCTGTTCCTCTTTCAAGAGCAGATGGAACTCGTCCATGTAGTAGCGCGTTGCCTTGTGCTGGGCGCGGTTGATGGTGACTCTGTTCCACACCTGATCCTGCACAATCAGCATACCGAGCTTCTTGAGCTGTTTGCCGAGTTCGCGGATGTCATAGCAGACGAAGCGGCTGTTGACATCCACATTCGTTCTGTGATTGAAGACGTTCAGAGAGCCGTGAACATAGATTTCAAGGGCAGTTGCGATGCGCTGTGCCTCCGGCTCCTTCTGATTTCTCAGAATGTTGTAGAGGTCTTCGAGGATCGGCATTTTCTCCGGTTTGGGGTCTGCAAGGAACTCCTGATAGACCATGCGGACGCTGCGGTCAATGATGGTCTTCTCAACCGGCTGCAAGCCGTCCTTGCCGCCTACAATCAGCTCACACATGGAGAGGATGAAGTCGGATTTCAGCGTCAGCGGGTTTTCCTCTTCGGAGTAGTTCGTGTTGATGTCCAGCGGATTGATATAATCCGTGCTGACCGGCGAGATGCGGATGACCTGACCGCCGAGCTTCTGTACGAGGGGAAAATACTCGGCTTCGGGGTCGCAGACGATGATGTCATCCTCTGTGATGAGGAAGGCGTTCGTCATTTCACGCTTGGCGGAGAAGGACTTACCGGAACCGGGTGTACCCAAGATCAGTCCGTTGGGGTTCTTGAGCTGCTTGCGGTCAACCATGATCATGTTGTTGGACAGTGCGTTCAGCCCGTAGTAGAGAGCTTCGCCGCCCTGAAAAAGCTCCTGTGTGGTGAACGGCACGAAAACCGCTGTGCTGGAAGTGGTCAGCCCTCGTTCGATTTCCACCTGATTGACGCCGATAGGCAAGGAGGACATCAGCCCTTCCTCCTGCTGGAAGTCAAGACGCTTGAGCGCACAGTTATACTTTTGGGCAATGGCGGCGGTCTGGAACACCGCGTTCTCGAGCTTCTGGCGGTTGGTTGCCGTATTCATGATGAGGATGGTCACAAGGAACAGTCTCTCATTGCGGGTCTGGAGATCCTGCAACAGACGCTTTGCCTCGCCGCCGAAGGTAGCGAGATCGGACGGGATGATGTCCATGTCGTAGCCGGAGCGGACGGCTTTTTTCTGTTCCTCGATCTTCATCTTGTCGAGGTCGGTGATTTTCATTTTGATGCTCTTGATTGCCTTCGCCTGGTCAATCGTCCGGATATGAAAATTGACCGTGATGTTGCTGTCCATCTCAAGGAAGTCGGCAAGCATACGGTCATTGAGTTCCGGCGCGAGGATTTGCAGGAAGCTCACCGCGCCGATGGTTCTGCCCATCTTGAAGCACTTGCCTTCACGGAAGTCAAAGGAAGTGGGCGCGATGAAGTCCTTCGTGCTGAGTCCCGTCCGGGCTACCATGTCAAAGGAAAAGCGGAACGGCTCATTGGTGTCCATGTTGAACACATCATGAAGCACTTTCAGCCGCTCGTAGCCGGACAGCGGCTCGGTTCTCACACCGAGGGTTTTGAAGTTGTTGAGAATGTCGGTTTCAATGCGTTCGAGCTTCGGTTTTGCCGTGCGGAGGGAGTCTGCCTCAATGCCGAAGGTGATGTACTTCTTCTTGACCAGTCCGTTGTTACCCTTGGTGAGCTGGCTTTGCAGCATACCGGAATACTCGGAGCGGATGTCGTTGAAGGCGTCCTCCTGTGCCGGAATGTTGATGCGCTTGCGGAACTCATTGAGGCTTGCCTTCTGATTGATGAAGGAGAGCTGGACGAAAATCGAGCTGTCGAAGTAGTTCAGAAAGTCGCACCAGTTCTCAAAGATGGCAGTTTTGTCCTCGTTCTGCGCAAGCTGGTAGTTGATGTCCTCAAAGGCGATGGACTTCGTGTAGAGGCGGCTGTTTACTTTGCAGATACCGTCGCGGCTCATCTCCACATAGGGAATGGTCTGCTGGGCGGACTTGCGGACTTTCTTTGCCTTCCTGTCCTTTTTCTTCTGCATGACGAGCCGCTTCTTTTCCTGAGCGGAAAGGGCATCGCCGTAAACGACGCCGTTTTTGACGGTCATCTTAGGCTTTGCCTTTGCTGTGCTGTTGTTCAAGCTGCAATTCCTCCTGTTCTTTGATTTTCTGCTGAATTTCAGCATAGAGATTGTTTGTGCGATAGGGGCGCACCTTGTCCCGGATGAACATGGACTGTACGATGTGGTACAGATACTTTTCGGCGGGCTGTCCGTCCTTCTCGTAAAGCGCGAAGAAGATGAACGGGAGCATGATGACCACCATCAGCATTGCCGCCGTAGACAAGTCGAGATGCGCCTTCGCCAGAAAGAAGATCGGGACACCGACTGCCGCAGCGATGGAAAAACAAATGAGCTGCCGCTTGGTCAGGTTGAACATGACCTTCGTTTTGACGCGGTTAAGATCCTTCGGGACCGGAACAAATGCCATTGACTGTTTCCTCCTTTCTAAGCTGCTTTTCATAGCGCAGCTTCATTTGTGCGGGATATTGATCCTCCTTCGGCTGACGCTTGCCCGTCCAGCGAAGCCCACCCGCTTTGCCTTGACAGATCCAGCCAGAAGCCCGAAGGCTTGCACCGTTTTCACTTTCCAGTGTGTAGGTGATGATGCGCTTATAGCCCATAGCCGCAGCAGCTCTTGCCGCCGCGCCGTAGAGAAAGCTGCAAGCGTTCTTCGCCCCGTTGGTGCATAGCCTTGTGACCTCCAATGTGAAGCCGTCATCCAGATACCGGCTGACGGGACGCCCGGCGATGATTACGCCGACCAGCTCACCGTCTGCTTCACAGCCGATGGAAAACTTGTGACCGGCAACCGGCTTGTGATGTCGGTGATACTTCCGGACATACTCGTTGGCGTCACGAAGAGAGATGGGTTTTAGCCGCAGCATGGTGTTTCCTCCATAGGAAGATGAGCCGTGCATTCGACCTCGTTGCCCCAAACATCCCAGCCTTCGGGAGACTGACGGGCAAAAAGCTCTACGCGGGGAAGGTCTCCCATGAGCCGAACAATGCGTTCCCGCGCCTCATCCGGCTTTTTGGAATGCTCTTCGATGTGGCTGAGGATGACCTGACGCACACCGGCGTCAACTCGCTTCGGGTGTCCCTTCGTAGCAAGGATGCAGATTTCCGCGTTTGCCCTTGTCCAATACCCCATGCCGGTGAAGAGGTCATCGTTCCTGCGGTTTTGCTTCACCCATACAAAAGCCACGGTCTTATAAGAAAAGCCCCATGCCGTCAGCACTTCGAGTGCTTCGCAGAGGCACGGGAACGTGATCCAGAGAAACAGAGCGCAGTCCTTAGCGGCAAGCTCACCGACCGGAAGCGCCTTGATGTCTTCAATGCACATTGTCGGGTAGTGGCTTTCTGCCGACCGTCCCTGTCCCTTCTTGGAGTAAGTCCGATACGCCCAAGGGGGATCGGCGTAGATGATGCTGTACTTCTTCATGCTGCCGACCTCCTTAGTGCGCATGGAAGATGGATTTTGCAAGGCTTCCGGTCTTGAACAGTGAGAAGCACAGAATGACCGTGTACGCTGCCACAGAGAACAGAGCCGAGTGAATGTTGTCTGCGATAATCATGCCGTTGATCAGCACCGCATAGATGCCGACACAGACCATGATGAGGAAGCCCTGAAATGCCAGAGCGAACAAGCCTTTTAGATAGTTCGTGCCGATGCTGCCCCATTCGCGGTTGCTCATGGTTGCGATGGGAATAGGCGCAATGCTCACGGTGCAGTAAATCTCAATCATGCGCCCGTAGAGAATGACCGTAATGAGGATCGCCATGATTTTAAGGCACAGGCTGATCAGAAGCGTTTCTATCGACAGTCCGAGCAGTTCTCCGACGCCCATGTTCTCCATGCCGGTACGCATCTGCGCAATCGTCGCGTCAATGTCAATGCTCGTGTTGCCGTGGATTACTCCGGCTGCACCGGAAACCACGTTCTGCCCGATGTCGAATACTGCCATCACGATGTCAAACGTATGCGTCACGAGGTAGATCGCCACAGCCGCCTTGAAAAACCACTTGAAGAACATCCAAGTGTCCATGTCGTGAAGGTTGTTTTTCTCGGTGATCATGGAAATCAGCTCGTAGCACAAAACGAAGGTGATGATGATACCAGCGATGGGGACTATCACGTTTTCGGATAGTCCCCGGATCATCTGGTACACGCCGCCGTTCCAGCCGGACGGTGTTTGCCCAACTTCGGCGGCAATCGTTCCTACCTTCTCGTTGACATCGGTGAACATATTGGTCAGGTTGCTCTCGATCCATCCGATCAGCATATCCTTGAGAGCTTGTTCGATCTTTTCTAAAATGCTGCCCAATATTTCACCACCCTTCGGTTAAGCTGGGCTTGCCGTGGATTAGCCGAACAAACCGGAGAGCAGGGGGATGAGGGTCGTGCCGATCAGCACCACACCGCCGCCAGCCATGAGCTGCTTGATGCCCTGAGACTTGGCGCCGGGGTTGTCGTTGCCGTAGCCTTCCATGAGGTTGACAACACCCCACACTGCGAGACCTGCGCCGAGGGCGATAACGAGCGTCTGAAGAACCGTGACAGCCTGATTGATGAAAGCCATAGATTTTCCTCCTTGAATCGATGAAAGTTGAGTGTGTATTTTTGAAAATGGGCATAAAAAAAGAAGCCCCGTCGCTGTTCTGCTTTGGGATGAGCCATCAGGCTTTACCCACTGCGCAGTGCAGCGACGGGGCTTTAATCCGCTTCGACCTCGCCCATATCATAGAGGTCGAATGTGTCATCGGGCTTGACTACCAGCTTGTGCTGCCGGTATTTCTCGATGTCGAAGGCGTTCCGCTTGTTATAGTCGGAGAGCTGCCGGTACTTTGGATGCTTCGTAATGTCGTATTTGTTACTGAGAAAAGGTCTCACGCCTCGAAGCTGTAAAATACACTTGGCTCCGTCCATGACGGCGATCTCGTCCTGAGACATCAGTTCCTTGCCGGTTTTCTGATAATTCAAGCCGTAGGAGTTGTTGTTGGAACGGGTTTCTGAGGTGTTGTACAGGTCGATTGTCTCCTTGCCCAGCACCTCGCTGATTTCCTTGAGGGTCGATTTTTCTTTTCCGCCGAGGAAAAGGGTGCAGTCACAGTTGCCCGTGATGGTGTCTGCCGCATCCTTGTAGATGGTCTTGAGCTGAGACTGGGACTGCAAGATGATTGACGCCGAAATTTCCCGGCTTCGGATGGTGGCGATGAGCTTATCAAACTTCGGGATTTGACCGATGTTCGCAAACTCATCGAGCAGACAGCGCACATGAACAGGAAGCCGTCCGTTGTAAACGTCATCTGCTTTGTCGCAGAGAAGGTTGAAGAGTTGGGAATACATGATTGCCACGACGAAATTGAAGGTGTCATCGGTATCGGAAATGATGACGAACAGCGCCGTCTTCCGGTCTCCGATGGTGTCCAGCTCCATCTCATCGTAGCTCATCAGCTCCCGCAGCTCTGCGATGTCGAAGGGCGCAAGCCTTGCACCGCAGGAAATCAAAATCGACTTAGCGGTTTTGCCAGCCGCCAGCTTGTATTTGCGGTATTGCTTGACCGCGAAGTGATCTGGGTCACGGGCTTCCAGCTCATCGAACATGACATCCACAGGGTTCTTGAAGGTCTCATCGTCCTCTCTGGCTTCCGAGGCATTGATCATTTCGAGCAGGGTAGTAAAGTTTTTCTCGTGGTCGGGTGCCTCGTACCAGATGTAACCGATGAGGGCTGTATAGTACAGCTTTTCCGCCTTCACCCAAAAATCTTCGCCGGATTTATCGCCATCTCCCTTCGTGTTGACGATGATCGTATTGACCAGCTTGAGGATGTCCTTCTCGCTGCGGATGTAGCTGAACGGGTTGTAGTGCATGGATTTCCGGAAATTGATGGTGTTCAGCGACTTGATGACATAGCCGCCCTTTTCGAGCATCTTGCCGCACTCTACCAGCACCGTACCCTTCGGGTCGGTGACAACGTATGAACTGTGCATCTGCATCAGATTTGGTTTTACAAAAAAGCGCGTCTTGCCTGAGCCGGAACCGCCGATGACAAGGATGTTCTTGTTGCGGGCGTATTTCGGCTGCTTTGGACGGCTGTTCATGGTCAGGAACTCCGTCTGCGTCAGAATGACGTTGTTCGAGAACTCCGGGTCCATGTACGGCTTGATGTCCTCCGGCTTACCCCATCGTGCAGATCCGTATTCTTCGCCCTGCCGGAACTTCTTGCGGTTCTTGCCCTTGACATAGATCGCCAGCTTGAGCAGTACGCCAGCCGACAGACCGATGAGAAGATCGACGGGATGAAAGCTGGGCAGCGGATTTGCAAAGGCAGAGCCGAACACGGCAAAGCCGTTTGTCAGCTTGTCGATGAACGCTGTGCCGGGGGCGAGACGAAACACGGCGGCGATCTTATCCGCGAAGTAGAAGGCGAAGACATACGGAAGGCTCAGAAGAATGAGCTTCTTCACATCGGGCTTGTTCACAGCTCCACACCCCGATCCTTGGCCTTGGCCTTGACCTTCTCCTTGTGCTGCGCCTTGCTCTGGGCTTTCTCCTGATCCAGCTTGTGCCGGATGGACGGCTGTTCCTTCTGCTTGACAGTCTTGGCGGAGAACTCCTTGAAAGCGGCGGTCATCACATCAACATCTCGTCCCTTGAAGAAGACAAGATAGCTGGGCGGTTCTACGGAAACGTCCTTCTTGAGCGCAAAGTCCAGACCGTATTTGCTGGCAGTACGCTCAAAGGACTTGATGTTGCCATCCGTCACCTCGATGTTGGAGATGGCGGCGTTCTGACTCATCAGATGCTTGATGGACTGCTTACCGCGATAGGCTTTTGGCTGCTGCATCTGTTTCTGCGCCTTCTCAATCTCCTGCACGAACTTGTCCAGTGCCTTTTTCAGCACTTCGGCTGAGATTTTGCCGCCCTTGATCATGATTGCAACAACTTTGGTGTTGACTTCATCCTGCATTGCAGTGATACCTCCTTTCCTTGAAATGATTGAGGGAATGCTGCCTCAGCTAAGGCGGCACAATCCGGCGATAGATGATTTTCATTTACACTGTCCTCCTTTCCGAGCATTGCTCACGATGGTATTCATTAAAGAGTGTCTTCACAAAGGCTATAATCGTAGGTCTTCGGCTTCTTTGACCCTGCCGATCTGTCCTGCCCGTAGAAATCATGATTGACGAGCGCGGAGTAGTAATTGTCTATCGTCAGAGAGGCGTTATACAGAGCGGTCAACAGGTACGCCCGGATATTACGGATGTCTGACGGGTTCTTGTTCATTGCTTCCAGAACGTACTCTATGTGGCTGCTATTCAGCTTGAGAAAGCGGGACTTGACCACTTGCTGCGGCATATCCTCGCCGTTGATGCGGATGGTCGGAGCGGTAGAGCAGACGGCATCCAGCATGATGTCCATGATCTCCCGGAAGCGGTCTTTATCGAACTTCGGATCCTGACAGAGAATGTTGTAGTCAAGATTCTCTTTGATAATCTCTTCATACTCGCTTCGCTCATCCATCCTGTCCATCCCATCAAGATTGATGGATTGATAGTTCTTTGAGAGAGTATTTCTTTCTTGGGTAATTACTTGATCAGTATTTATTTGTGCGGACTTATCCCCGTGTGGATTATCCACATCTGGCTTCTCCACACATGGATTTTCCGTGTGTGGCATTTCCCGTTCTGGCGTGGACTCCTGCGGCTCTTCGTATATCTCAAAGATTGTGCTGCTCATCCTGCCCTTACCGTCTCTCTGCCGGTGCCGGACAAGGTAGCCGTGCTTTTCAAGCTCACGGAGCGCGGAGAGAATGGCATCCGGACCTTCCTTGCAGATTGCAGAAAGTCCCTTGGTTGAGAACTTCCAGCCATCATTAAACGAGAGCATCTTTGAGAGTAGCCCGACTGCCTTGAGTGACAGGCTCTTGTCCCGGAGGTGGAAGTTCGCCATGACGGTATAGCCGCGATTTTTGTTTACGCGATAGACTGCCACGAAAATCACCTTGCTATCTTGGGAAGCAGCTCTTCGCCGCACTTTTTCTGGAACTTCATTCGGATGACCTCCTTGCCCTTCGGCGTGAAGTAGGTCTGAGAACCGGTGTAGCAGTACGTCACAAAATCGCGGACGATGAACAGTCCGGCATTGCTGTCCTTGTTGTAGGGAAGAAGCTGACCGGAGGGAGAGCGGAACAGGTACTTTTCTCTAAGAAGGAACTGGACGAACTTGCGCTCCGGGATTTTCAGTTCCTTCGCCGTCGTTCGGATATTGGTGCAGTCATCCGGATTGATGAAGGCGTCGTAGTAATCGGCTTTGGGCTTTGCCGTGTTCAGCTCACACTCAAGAGCCTTCACGCGATTCTTTTCCAGAATCAACGCCTGAGCAAACTCCACAATGACCGCAGGTTCCTTCTGAATGCGTTCCAGAAGGGAGTCCGTCATGTAGCCGCCGGTCTTGCGGATGGTGGGGACAACTTCATCGAACAGCCAGTGTTCAAACTTCTCAGCAGCAGGGAGTTTGCTGTGAACAATCAGTCGGTAAACATCGCCCTCCGGTATATAGGAAAGGGACTGCATACCACCGCTTGTAAGGGTGTCCCGTTTTAGGACACCCTTGCAGTGATCAATAATTGCCTTTCCGGGTCGGGCATATCCAAGCGCTTTCGCAATATCTGAACCGCAGAACAGGAGTGTTTCCCCTTCGAGGATCGTTCGCACCTCACCGAACTGTTCATTCTTGAAGACTTCGATTTTGTTATTCATGACTGACTTCCTTTCCGGCAGCAGATGTGCCATTTTGACTTTTGAGAGTAGAAACGGGTTTGCAGCAGTAGGGACACTCTGCAAACACGCAGGACTGATATTTCCAGTGAGGACGGTGAAAGCGGCAGCTTCGGCACTCAGGGAGAATGCCATCCGCGCCGCTGTCAAAATGCTCAAAGCCGGGTGTGGTCTGCATCAGCAATTCCAGTGCTTGCAGATCACCGGCTGTCATGCGTTTCATGCTTAAAAACTCCTTTCCTTCGCCGCATCGCCAGCAAATATTCCGGCTTTTGGGCAACAAAAAAAGAGGGTTTGCTTCTTACTCCAAATTGGAGAAGAAACAAACCCTCTTCGTTTACGATGTAGTTCAGATGATTTCTCGGATGGTATGAATGACACCGAGCAGCAGCCCGATGAAGAAGGCAAGTCCTCCGATAAGACCGCCTATGATTAAGTTCAATGCGAAGATGCCGACTGAGCCGGAGATACCGTAGCCGCTGGGAACGAGCCAGAGGCACATCCTCCGGATGCCGAATGGCAAGCCGACGCAGATCCACATAAGGAAGTAGTCACATACGCCGTCAGGCATATAGATCGGCTTGAGAAATGACGCGAGGCAGAACGCAAGCGCGATTGGAAGCAGAACCTCCTTCAAGAAGACTTTGATAGCACCCACTATATCCTCCTTCTGCCGGAAGTGTGCAGCGGCACACTCCGGCTTGCTTGATTATTGTGAAAGTCCTTTGTTTTCGGTCAAAAAAAGAAGGGACTAAGCCAGAATGCCTTGATTTTCAAGGTCTTTCTGATTTAGTCCTATTATCGCACAATAATCCTTGATAATGACCCTTTTTACTAAACCAGCCCGCACATCAGCTACCATTCTTTGAAAATCAGGGCGGTCAAAGGTCGTGCCGGAATAGCCATCATCAACATAAAATCGGTAATTGGTGAAGCCGTTTTCTTTGCAATACCTTTCCAGCATTTCTTTCTGGTTTTGGATACTGTTGCTGTCACCGTCATTTGCGTCGTCCACCGATAACCGGCAGTACAGGGCAGTCAAAGCGTCCAGGCTCAACACGTTATGGTATGAAAGCATTTCAGTCATATTTGCCATCATTGTGCCGCACCCCCTTTCAGGAGTGCATACAGGCGTTGATCCCGTTCACGCTTCCACTGGTTAAGTGAAATATCCTGGTTTAACACATAGAGCGTCGTTCCCTGGGTGTCGGCATAGTCAATAAGTTCGTCAGCAAGGAACAAATCACGGCTGAACCGGGAAAAATCCATAGCAGCCATAATAGCATATTTCCGGTCACCAGAAAGGAATTTCTGAATACCAGGGCGGTCAAGAGTACGGCCAGAAAAGCCGCTGTCCACCAAATAGATGATCTGCTCAGGGGTAAAGCCCTGTTGCTCCGCCC
>OGYB01001381.1_pt1 | contig 11069 bp, 7 predicted proteins | sample 1576421 | NCBI WGS metagenome assembly OGYB01 (sample SAMEA3541577, study PRJEB24748) | human gut metagenome | biome: human gut; feature: human-associated habitat; material: faeces | place: China | collected 2012 | reverse complement strand
CGGCCACGCATTCTCGCGACGACTGTCCTCGCCCGCATGCTGCATACGCTCCCCTCCCCGGTGGCCTTGAATCGAAATGCACTTTCAAAAATGCATGTCATATCTTTCTTGTTTTTGTAGTATAACACAGATACTTTCAAATGTCTCTATGAAACAGCCAACATTATCAGAAAGCGCCATCTTGTTTGCCAGTCAAGTGCAGGCGAAAAGCGATCTGCAATATGCGGATGGGCCACGCGGCACGCTTATTTCTGTACAAATGAATCAATCCGCTATTGATGCACCCATGTATTCACGAATCCGCGCAGCTACTACGCCCCCCAGGAAACATGAAGCAATAAAGGCGAGCCGCAAATCCAAAAAAGCGCCCGGCAAACAGTGGAGACAGCTACCGGGCGCCAAGAGCTATAGGAGAATCAAATGATCTCCATTTTTTAAACCATATTCGGCAAAGCTGTGACCCGGCCGTAGCAGGATATTACTTTCAGCAAGGCAGAGCACCTCCCGACCAGAAGAAACATATCGTCCACTGGAAAGCTCCACCGCCGCCTCGACAAGCAGCCCAACTCCCTCACCGACCATCAAATCCGCCGGCAGCAAAATATCATGCCGCAGCGAAACTGACGGCACAGATAAATGGACCAGAGTTTTCACACAAACGCTCCTTCCTCACGCCATGAGCAGTGCAACATAGTCAGCCCATGCTGTTCTCACGCAGCAGTCGGTACGCACTGTCGATCAGCTTCAACGTGTCCTGATTGAGCACCGTCAACCGCTCGCACGCCTCCTGAAAAAAGTTCAGTCGCTCGGTGACAGCATATCGTGCGGCATCTAAGAATGCACGGCGGTCCGAAAGCCACAACTCTGATACATCCACACCTGTGAGCTGCCCGAGCAGCGTCTCCAGATCCTGCAGCAAACGCTGCTCAGTGCGCACCGTGTCCATATGCGCTTCAAACTGCCGTAGATTTACCTGAAACTGCGCCATGGACTCCGCCACGCTCAAAATCCCCCGCTTAAAAGCTGCAGTGCCGAATCCAACAAACCACTGGTAATGCTCTTTGTCGCACCCAGTTTCGCAACGGCACTCTTATAAAATGCCAGCGTCTCCTGCGTCATGGTCATGGAGCTAGTTACCTGGCGGATCGTCAGCGCAAGCACCTGCCCGGCCTGACGGGCATTGTCATCGTCCCAAAACTGGAACATATTTTCCTTCAAACTCTCCATCTTATTGAGATGCTGCTGCAGCAGCGTGTAATACTGCTCCAGTTCGGCAATCTTCGCCTCATACTGCGACTGCACATATTTGATGATAGCCATAACGTTTCCTCCTTATTTGGCAATTTTTCCGGTCAGGCCCTGAACGCCCTCCAGCAGTTCGCTTGCTACTTCGCCGTGACGCCGGAATGCCTGGTGCAGCAAATCTACCGCACCACTAAAGCCCTTGCACATCTGCTGCCAGGAATCCTGAAGATGCGTGCCATAATTATAAATCCCCTGCATAATGGTGTCATCATCGCCTGCAACAGTCGTAAGTACACCCGTCACCCGATTGAGCACACCATTCACTTCTTCAATTTCTGCCTCTACATCCTTCACCCAAATCTCTGCCTTTTCCGCATCAATAGAAATATTTGCTGCCATGTCTTAAACTCCTCCTTGTGATCGTATTTTTTGTTCTTCCTTCCGCAGCATTTCCCGCTCCTGTGCAAGGCACTGACGATATCGTGCGAGCAATTCACCCTGCATACACATCTCCGCTGACTGGCTGTCCTCTTCGAGCAGTTCTGACAAGCGGTAAAAACGGGACAGGTACGCTTCTAGTTCTTCCACATATTCTCCTTTCCAAACGCATGTCATTATTTATGGTCAAAAGATGCTCTGGGCATCTTCGTCCACCGGCTCCTCGTGCAACTCGCCGCACGGCATGATTAAAGGGTATACCCCGCCGCGGTAGCGCATCAGGCAGCGATTCAGCGGCAGCATTTGGGTTGCTCCCTGTGCGCTGTCAGGAATGTCACATAAATCCTGACGGGCATACTGTCCGCCAAAAAGCAAAGCATCTCCCGACAGCGAGAAATTCTGGTACAGCACCCCGGCATCCTCATCGGACGTATGGTTCGGCACAAAACACGCCGCAGTGTACACATTTCGCTGCGCTCCTGCTTGAAACAGTCTACTGAACATCAATGACGTAATGCCGTCCGCCCCGGAAGAAAACTCCTCCATCGATTCAATCCACAGCAGGATCGGCCGCGTATGTGCCTGCAGCAGCCGAAACGTCTCTGCACCGTCCCCTTCAGGGACGCCCTCCTGTTCCATAACTTGCTCCAGCACTGTTTTCCGCCGTCCAAATTCTGTGGCAAGCTCCTGCCACAAGGCGGCAAGGGATGCATTATCTGTTCCCAGCACACGAATATACTCTTCCGTGATATCCAGATCACCGAGCACACTGTCACTCCGGCATTTGAAAAACCACACATCCATACATTCACGCAGCGCCGCTTGCAGCAAATTCTGTGTAACAGGAACCGTACTCGCCGGATTTCCAAAATAAATGCTCAACGTTGTAAGTTGGCGCAGCGGGAGTGCGACCGGCTTATGCTCCCGGCCGGTATAACCGAGCGGAATACGCCCTTTCGCAAATTGATGCAAAAACATCTCGTATGTTGCAGTCTCGGAAGCGATCTGCAGCGCGGGCGCTGTGTCCTGCTTCGGGTAACGCTCCGTGATCTGTTCAAGCTCCGCTTTGAGTGCCTGCAGGCGTGCCGATGATTCCAGCTCAATGCGATACATGGCGCACTGCATCTCGAGTGCCCGCTCACCAACGCAAAACAGCCCGCGTCCCGGCTGATCCGGCGGTACATACTGCACCTTGCAACCAAGCGCTTCGCCATAATCATACTTATCCTTCATATGCAGACACAGCCGTGTGCCTACCGCCTGCCGGGTGCGCGTCTGCACTTCATTAAGGCTGCTGCAGGTGAGAATATACTTCACGCCGTAGGCCGCACTTTCTTTCAAGTAGTCGGTCAGAGCATACAGATGCTTTTCCCCGTTCTTACTTGCGCCAAGCAGTGGTACATTATCGATCACAATAAGAACCAGCGGCAGTTCCCGAACAGCACGCGCCGCCTCAAAGCTGTCCACTTCAAGCTCGGCAAACAAGCGCTTTCGCGCAGTGACTAGTTTGCGAACTGCGTCAAAAAACACATCCAACACTGCGTTGTCATCCTCGGTCAGTACCGCTGCGCAATGCGGCAATTTTTGAAACAGCCGCAGCATCCCGCTAGAGTAATCCAGCACGTAAAACTGCAGCTGCCCCGGTGAATAGTCGCGCACGAGGGAAAATAGCATTGACTGCAGCAGCATCGATTTTCCGCTGCCGGAACTTCCAACAATCAGTAAATGCTGGCACTGCTGCAAATCCAGCCTAAGCGGAAACTGTCGCTGGTTCTCCGGGTCATCCAGCAATCCGGGGCATACCAGCACGCCACCATTGCCGTCTTCCGGCTCCAAAAGGAGGCGTTCGTCGGCGCAGTCCAGCTTCACTGGCAGTTCTGGCATCCAGAGGTTGCGCTGCGGCAAGTTCAAATGCGCAGCAAGCGCAGAAAGCATCTGTACCACTGCCGTGAGCTGCGAACCGCACATACGCCTCGGTGCCTCCTTCGGCTTCACGGCGAGCACCGTACGCCCGAGTGGGTCGATGAATTGGATCGCTTCGTCCCTCTGCACATGCACTTCATCCTGCGGCTCATAGGGCGCACCGCTCCACGCCGACTGTCCAAGTGCAAAGAACTCATTGTAGCCAACTTGAAGATAAAACCGTCCGGTCTCCTTCAGCTCCGCAGCCTCCGGGCGTTTGAGCATGTCCATACTGTCGTTGCGATCCTGAACCTTCAGACAGACGCGAAACTTCGTATTGCTGCGAATCTGATCGTTTACCACACCAGCTGGTTTCTGCGTTGCGAGGATCAGGTGCACACCCAAACTTCGACCGATACGCGCAATACTGATCAGCTTATCCATGAACTCCGGCTGCTGCTGTTTCAGCTCAGCGAACTCATCCGAAATCAGGAACAAATGCGGCAGCGGCTCATCCACACAGCCATTATGGTACAGCCGCTGATAGAGGCTGATATCCATTGTTCCCTCATCTGAGTGCCGTTTTGCAGCGTTAAAAATGCGTTGGCGTCGGGTAAGTTCACTTTGCAGCGAGATAAGAGAACGCTGAATGGTCGCACCATCGAGGTTCGTGATCGTGCCTACAAGATGTGGCAAACGGATCCCACGCTCCGTATCGTCAAATGCGCCGGCAAGCCCGCCCCCCTTGTAGTCGATCAGCACGAAGGCCACATCATCCGGATGGTACTGCACCGCCATAGACAAAATATACGTCAGAAGAAACTCGCTCTTGCCAGACCCGGTCATGCCAGCCACCAGCCCGTGCGGCCCCTGATATTTTTCATGCAGATCCAGAGAAAAGAGCGCTCCATTCGCACCAACGCCAACAGGCGCAGCCAACGACTTCACAGTGCCGTTCTCGGCCCAGCGTTTGGCAGCATTGAGATGCTCTACGCGGCCAACGCCAAACATCTCCAAAAACGTCAGCATTTTGGGCAAGGCATAGCCTGCCTTTTCCACGTGCACGCCAACATTTGCCAATTTGCGCAGACATGCCTGCACGGCCGCAGGTTCGACTGTGTCAAACTGGAAATAGTCAAACGGGCGCTCCGGCTGCTTTGGATAATGCACAGCATGTTCTCCTGCTGCATTCAAGCGAAAAACCTGCCGGCATTCTTTTGGAAGATCGTCAAACGCCGTCAGAATTGAAATGCCGCATGACTGCTCCGCCCGTAACACCTCCTTGAGTATTCCCATGCCGTCAAAGAGCGTTTTGTTCTTTGCAATCAGCACATAATACGGCCGCTCTCGCAGGATCTCCAGTAACGGTCTCGGCTTTTCCAAGTCGCCAAGAAGCTCGTTTTTTAAGTACTCACCGATTTGGTATACCTCGGCCTCTGTTGTGGCCAGAAAGCGAAAATCCCGCTGGTCATTCCAAAAGTGCGGCAGGTCTCGCATGTCTTCAAACCAATTCAGTTCCGTCTCACTGCACAAGAGTATAATCTTCACATCCTCGCAGCTATGCAGCACCGCCAGCTGCATTAACAGCTGCCGCAGAAAAGTACGCACCAGAGTGTGTCCGCCTACGATGCCGCTGATAAACTGCTCATCAAGCGCCGTGAGGATCGGCACCCGCTCCAGAAAAACCTGCTTGCCCGCCAGTGCATACATTTGCTGTTCCAACGGATCATCATCCATGGAAAAACGCTGCTCGGGGTATCGGATTTCTGCCAGCATCGGCCGATTGCCAACACCAATGCGCACATGCAGGAAGTCATCGTCCGTCCTCTGGCGCTCCCATAGGCGCTCTCGATCATGCGGAAATTGCAATACCACACGCAACTCGGGATCATTTGTATTCAGCAGATATTCCTCCTGCTCACACTCGTGCCTGATCTCCATCTCTTTTTGAGCCAGATACTTTCGATAGAGTGTGTCGCGCCGCTGCTCATATTCCCTCCGTTCCTTATCTGTATACCGACTTGAAAGCAGGGGAAAGAGAACAGAAGAGAGCACCATGGTCACATTTCCTGCCAACAGCGATGCACCGCCCATCACCATGGAACTGCCCATACGCAGCAGCAGTGGCATTTGCCCGTTTTTCATGGACATGGGCGGTCCTTCGATGTCGATTGGCTTTGCATCCATGCTCATGCGCTGACGCGGTGCGCGATTAAAGTACGGCTCTGTAGCAGCGGCATTGGCCGGCGGCGCACTACCGCCGCCTGAAGAAAGCAGCACAAGTCGGTGTGTATTCAGATATACCTCGCGTCCAACATTGTTGGCCGCCAAAAAACCAACACCCATGATAACCCGCATACCCATCACAGCGATCACGTCACCAGGCCGCAATCGCTGAATCTGCGTGCGCTTTCCATTAACATAGGTCCCATTCTTGCTGCTGCGGTCTTCCAACCGCCACGTTCCATTTCCCTCGGGGTACAGCACAGCATGGCTGCCGGACACGCATGCCAAACAATATGCAATATCATTATCCGGCGTGCGCCCAATCGTTAGTGGCTGTGTACCGCAGATACGAAAATTCTGAAAAAGATTGCTGTAAGTATTGCACGTCTCCATATAGAGGAAATGTTCCATCTTTCCATCATGAATGGTCAAGAACGTGCTATCCCCAAGTACAGTGCGGTGCTGATCCTGATCCCTGCAGTTGGTAAAGGTGCACGGAGCGCTGCAGCAGGCAAACCACCGGCCGTTCACTCCCTCAATATAAAAGGATGGGAATTCTGCTCCCGTCGCAGAAAGCACAAACCGGAACCGCCCCTCCGGCCGCCGAGGCAGCCAGAGGGTCTCCAATGTGCGGTTCGCATACAGAAGCACCGCCTTCATACCCGTCGGCTCTGTTTTTAATTCCGTGACATGTGTATCCATGGTGGGCTCCTTTCCTGACATATTCACCGCGTACGATAGCGATATACCGTCTGCGTACGTACCTGACGGTTCGAGCTGCTGCTGACATGATTATCACTATAGGACGACCAGTTGCCCCAACGGGAATAGTGATAGGTTGGAATCTCCTGCCGATCACGGTAACGATACTCTGTACGGCTTGCATTTGGTTCATTAATATTGCGGAACACACGCTCACCATTATAAATCGTATAAGTATGACCTGTTCCGTGCCAGTCCTGCCAGTTGATTTCACTTTGCGGTATTGTTCCCCAAACTTCATGCCAACTGCCTTCCTGGATTGTGCCCTGTCCGCAGCCGCCACCCCATGTGTAACACGGGAAGCCATAACCATGCCAATGATTTCCGCAATAGGCACATTGGAAATAACAATACTCATATGTCGTGCGGGTATCCACCTCGCGGGAAGCGCTGCTGCCCCCCGGTGAATAGGGTGACCAGCCGCTCCAGCTGCCCCAGTCGCTCCAGCTGTATGTCGTGTTGTCCAGTGTCCAACCGCTAAGCTCTGTGTTGGATGTTGTCGTCTCCTTATCACGATAACTGTACTGTGTTTTTTCCTCGACATCAAAGCCAGAATCGGCACTCACACCTCCCGGCAAAGATGTGGTCCAATCCGACCATGGGCCGGGCTGGGACGGCTTATGATCATCTGCCTGATCATGCGAGGTATCTGTCGGGCTGGCTTTGCCGCCCTTTCCAACGGTAATGATAATGTTGGCCCCCTGTCGCTGCTCAGTGCCAGCCGTCGGTATCATACTAAGCACTTGCCCCTTGCTGGCGCTCGTGCTCTCCACATAATTGACCGACACCTTAAATCCCTGCGCGCGGAGCGTCTCTTCTGCCGCACTGCGCTCCATACCGACCACGTCGGAAACCGTAACCGTATTTTCGTGGCTGCACACCACAATCGTCACGTCAGTGCCACGGGTCACATCATCACCGGCAGCCACGCTCTGAGAGATGACATTGCCTTCCGCCACAGAGCTGTCATATTTGTACTCTACACTGACCGACAGGCCGGCCGCGCGCAATTCCTTCAGTGCGCTCTCCTCGGATGCACCAACCACACTGGGCATTGCGAACGGCTTTCCACCGGTACTAACACCGACGGTCACGGTATCGCCTGGTCGAACAGGCGTATCCTTATCCACACTCTGCGAAGCAACCAGGCCCGCTGCGACCATTTCATTCGTCTCGTGCTCGATATCCGCAACGACGCCGATATTCTGCAAGAGCTGAAGTACATCCTCTTCGGTTTTGAACAGGAGGTTTGGCATGGAGAACTCATGCCACGGAATCTCCAGCGTAACTGCTACAATACCGCCCTCCAGTGGATCACCTTCCGCCGGATCCTGAGAAACGACCGTCGGCTCCGCGCAGCCCTGAGCAAACTGCTTGGTCTCTACAGTGATCGCGGCGCCCGCAGCCGACGCCGTCTCCAACGCCTGCTGATAAGTAAGGCCTGCAAGCAACGGAGCTGCAGCCGCGTTCGCCTGATCACCCGGCACAACGCCGAGCTCAACGACATCTCCAGTCTGGATCTCTTCATAGGGATCTACACTTTGTGTGCTTACACACCCGGCGGCAAGCCCTGGCTGCGTCGCTTCTGTAACGGACACCTGCACACCCATGCAAACAATAGCCGCAGTGGCGGCCTCCTGTGTCATCCCTGTGACATCCGGCATCAGATATTTTTCCTTACCGGTACTCACCGTGACAGAAATGCGCGTGTTTTTCATGACAACCGATCCCGCCAGGACATCCTGTGTGAGCACGATGTTTTCTGGTGTCCCCGGCGCATACGAACCGCCTGCGTTATACATCACGAGCTCTGCGTCCTCTACCCAGCTTGTCACGTCGTCGATATCATAATTTACCACATCCGGGACATAACACATTCCGTCTGGCAAAGCAAAATTCTTTTCTGCAAAATTAAAGCCGATCACACCACACGCCAGTAGTACAATCAACGATATGACCGCAGCCGCAGCCGCCGGCACACCGATTTTGGCCCAAAGCGGCCACTTCAGAAAATCGATTTTCCGCACGCTGCTCACCCGGCGCTTGGCCGGTGTGTCAGACTGCAGCTCGGCCAAAAACTCTCCGGCCGTCGGCGTGCGGTCCTCTGCGCGGATGCTCAGCGCATTCATAACGGCATTTTCTACAACTTCCGATATGTCACGGCAAATGTCCGACGGCTCTTTAAGCGGATCACGCTTGCCGTTTTGCACCTGCGTGCGGCGCTCAAATGCGTCCGCTGGGACTTGCCCCGTCAGCATTCGATACAGCACCGCGCCAACAGAATACACATCCGTAAATGTCCCCTGCTCACCATTGCTCTGATACTGCTCCGCAGAGGAATAGCCCGGCTTGATGAGCATGGTCACGCTCTTGCTGTGCGTTGTCGCCGCAAATCGTGACGCACCAAAATCGATTAGCTTGACATGCAATCTTCCGTCTTCCCCTGGCACAAGGAAAATATTGTCCGGCGCGATGTCCCGATGAAGGATTCCATGGCTGTGCACCTCATCGAGCGTTTTCAAGATCGGCACTATCATTTCCAGTGCCTGCTCTTCCGGCAGAATGCCGACCCGCTGCAGATGATCTTCCAGCGTTTCACCGTCGAGGTATTCCATCACGATATAGGCCGTATTGTTTGCCTCGAAACTATCGAAAATGTGCACAATACCGTCCACATCGCCAAGCTGCGCAAGCTTGCGTGCTTCTTGTAGGAAACGATCCCGTCCACGTTCAAAAAGCTGCAGACTCTTCCCGCTGTTGCTCACAAGGATCTCCTCCTTGTGGAGCATGCGCGTAGCGAACTCACTCGGCAGATACTCTTTCACGGCAATTTTTCTGTCGAGCTTTGTATCATAGCCAAGGTAAGTTACGCCGAAGCCGCCGGTGCCAAGCGCGCGCCCGATCAGATACCGCCCCTGCAGAACTGTGCCGGGATCCATGTGTAAAAGCGCGACCGTTTCCTGATTATTTTCGTATCCGCAGTACGGACATACGTCATAGGTATCGTTATAAAACCGCATACAGCCAAGGCAGCGAACCTCTTTGCCCATTTTCATCCCTTCCTCTCAACGAAATTGATAGTGCTCCATGCCCTGCACAATTGGTTCAAACTGCCTGCGCACGCTGGAAACGTATACATTGCGGGCCGAAGTATTCAGCGGAAGCCCCGTATTGCTGCACTGGATATAAAACCTGTCCTGAGCATTGTTCGTCGTAAGAAACATCACAAAAGAATCCGCTGCCATCTGCACTGCCTCATCAGCCGTCGCCGAAACGCTCCATGCATCCGCAAAGCGGCACTGCACGGTTTCACCTGCTATCGGCAGCATCGCGACCTGCCCCGGCAGCGCGGCATGAATGTTAAAATAGTCCGCCGTATCCGCATAGTATGCCGCCGCAGCGCCTGAGAGAAAATCTGTTCGCGTCGCCGTCATATCTGGCAGAGCATCAGAAAACCCGGAAACCATATCCGTATACGCCGCCTCCTGTACAGGCGAAACTGCAGCAGGCTTAAACTGCATTTCTCCGTTGCCGAGGCCCCACACGTCATCCATGCTCGACACACTCACGCCATCCACAGAGCCCGTCGCCGTTGTATTCACATAGACGACCGGAATATGGAAACCCATCGGCACCATTTTGCGCGTAGCGAGTTGTGCCACTGCCTCGTCAGAAAGATCATAATCCGCTGATGCATCTTTGAGCAGCGACTCGACACCACGCGCCGCCTGCATATACGTCGCGTCCGGATCCGTGCAGGCGAACACTTCCGGCATCTCTCCGGCATCATATGCGGCCTGAAGGGTCTCAGAATATACATCCTCCGGAATGGGCCGCAGTGTCACCGTGACGGAATTAAACTGGTCGCCTTCCTGCAGTGCCTCCAGAACAGCCTGCATACCCTGGTCGCGCACTGAAGATGTATCCCCATCCGCCCCGACTGGATACCATACGGAGATTTCTGCAGGCTCCAACAGAACCTCCGCCTTGTTTTTCGCCAGATTGCCCGAGAATATGCACAAAAGCACGACCACTGCCGCGATGCCAAGGCCAATGCCGGCTGTACGCCGGATTCGCTTTTTCCGACGCACTGTCTCCACCGGTTCAACCTTGCGTTCCTTCAGCAGTGCCTCTTTAAACTGCGTGGCATTCTGGAAGCGTTCATGAATATTGATGGCCATCGCCGTCATGATTGCGTTGCTCAAAAAAGGCGGAATACTGGGATTGATCGTATGCGGATACGGCACACGATCAGTGTGGTTGTCATAGTCGGCCTTACGGTCACTCGCCTCGGCTGGGCGACTTCCAGTAAGGGCAGTATATAAGGTTGCACCAAGGGCATATACATCTGTCCACCCCTGCTGCAAATCATTATTGGGATCGATCTTTTCATACTGCTCCGGGGGCGCGAAACCGGGTTTGAACACGATCAGTCGCGAATCCGTATCCTCACGAGACAGGCGGGCTGAGCCGAAAACAATAACTTTTACCTCCCC
>OGYB01001375.1_pt1 | contig 11079 bp, 8 predicted proteins | sample 1576421 | NCBI WGS metagenome assembly OGYB01 (sample SAMEA3541577, study PRJEB24748) | human gut metagenome | biome: human gut; feature: human-associated habitat; material: faeces | place: China | collected 2012 | reverse complement strand
AGATATCCACCCGTGATACGGCAGAGATGGCGGCCAGCGCCTCGCCCCGGAAGCCGAACGTCTTGAGCGCATAAATATCGTCCAGCGAAGAGATCTTGCTGGTAGCATGCCGGTCGAAAGCCATGCGGGCGTCGATGGGCGACATGCCGCAACCGTCGTCCACGATCTGAATCAGCTCCTTGCCGCCGTCTCGGAAATTGACCTTCACGCTGCGGGCTCCGGCATCGATCGCGTTCTCCATCATCTCCTTCACCACCGACGACGGACGGTTCACCACCTCACCGGCGGCAATCTGGTTCGCAACGACCTCGGGCAGTAATTTGATACGATCAGCCATTACTCCTCATAATCGTTAGGGACGACCGTAATCGGAGTGTAGGGATTGAACTCCTCGGTCTGCGGGGTTTTGGGTTTCTGCATGTCGGAAATGAACGCGACCACACGCGGATAGCCGAACACCAAGAACAAAAGCACCAGCACGACCAGTACGACCATCATCCACATACGGCCGGAGCCTCGCGACATCTCTTCGCGGCGGCGGGCTGCCCGGGCCTGGCTTTGCGTACGGATATACTGTCCCGGCTTATACTCTTTGCCCGCATCCTCGGCCCGTTCGCCGCGCAGCTCGGCACGACGCCGGTCGCGCTCCTCTTTCTCGGGATCGTAGTAGCGCGGCAGGTAGTTGAATTTATTGGCGTGTTTCTTAAACGGCGTAAAACCGGACATAAAATTCTGTTTTTTAAGGTGAAGACAGCAGCGGCCCGGGCGAGGCTCCGAACAGACGAATTGCATCGGCCCGCTTCATCGTCATCCGCAAAAAATACGGGGCCCGCAACACGTCGTGTTACGCCCGATCGGAATGCAGCCGTCCAAACCGGTTATTTCTTCGGTAAAGATACGAAAAACTCCCGGAATAACCAGCCATGTCACTCCGGGAGCTCTCACTTTTCGACCGGAAATTACCGGAAGAAACTCTTCATCCTGTCGAAAATGTTGTGTCCTTTGGACGCCTCGGCCCGCTGGAAGGAAGGCTGTGCGGCCAGTTGCTCCACCAACCGCTTCTCCTCGGCATTGAGCTTGGCGGGGACCGTAACATCCACCACGACCAGTATATCGCCGCGTCCGTAACCGTTCACGTCGGGCAAGCCCTTGCCGGCCAGCCGCAGCACCTTGCCCGCAGGCGTACCCGGTGCGATCTTGATCCGCGCCCGGCCATCGACCGTCGGAACCTCGACCGAACCGCCGAGCAAAGCCGTCGGAACCGTAATATTCAGATTATGGATCAGGTCGTTTCCGTCGCGCAGCAATTCCGGATTCCGCTCCTCCTCGATCACCACCTGCAAATCACCGTTCACACCGCCGTGACGAGCCGCATTTCCCTTGCCCGACACCGTCAATACCATTCCATCGCCCACACCGGCCGGAATCCGAATCTCCACCACCTCGGAGCCTTTGATCGTCCCTTCGCCCTTGCACTCGTCGCAGGGATTGGTAATCACCTTGCCCGTACCGCCGCACGTGGGACACACGCTCTGGGTCTGCATCCGACCGAAAAAGGTATTTTCGACACGATTCACATACCCCGCTCCGTTGCAGGTCGAACAAGTCGAATAGGAGTTGGCGTCCTTGGCTCCCGTACCTCCGCATTTAGGACAGGCGATCTGCTTGTTGATCTTGAGCTTCTTGACCGTTCCGGCAGCGATCTCCGCCAGGGAGAGCTTCACCCGCACACGGATATCCGTACCACGGCTTACGCGACGGCCGCCGCTCGAAGAGGTCCGATAACTTCCGCCGCTGAAATGACCCCCGAAAATATCGCCGAACTGCGAGAAGATGTCCTCCATCGAGAACCCGCCGCCGAATCCGCCGAACCCGCCGCCGGCTCCGGCCGCACCGCTCATTCCGGCATGGCCGAACTGATCGTATCTGGCTCGCTTTTCGGGATTGGAGAGCACATCGTACGCCTCGGCCGCCTCCTTGAACTTCTCCTCGGCCTCCTTATCCCCCGGATTCTTGTCCGGGTGATACTTGATAGCCGCCTTTCGGTAAGCTTTCTTTATCTCATCCGCGTTGGCGTTCTTCGCCACGCCAAGCACTTCGTAGTAATCTCTCTTTTCTGCCATAGTATTCGAATGCCGGACTTCGATTCCGGCTCAATATTCTTTTTCAATAGTCGTATTTTCACACTCTACGCTCGGCACAATAGTGCGCGACGGAGCAACTCCGCGCCCGTTAAACGAAAACGCCCGTTACTCTCCGACGACCACTTTCGCAAAACGCAACACCTTGTCGCCCATCTTGTAACCGGGCTGTACCACATCGACGATCTTGCCCTTCTTCTCCTTCCCGGCATCGAAACGGGCAACCGCCTCGTGGTGATCGGTATCCAACTCCAGTCCGAGCGCCTCGATCTCCTTCACATTCTGTTTCTTGAGCGTTTCCCTGAACTTCTGTGCGATCAATTTCACACCCTCACGAAGCGCCTCCAGGTCATTGCTCTTCTCGATCGCTTCCAGCGCCCGCTGCAAATCGTCCATCAGAGGCAGAAAATTCTTCACGCACTCGGCGCTTCCGCTCTGCACCAGCTCCATCTTCTCCCGCAGCGTGCGCTTGCGGAAATTGTCGAACTCGGCCTGCAAACGCAGGTACTTGTCCTGCCACTCCGCAATCTCCGCCTCCCAGTCGCGCGAAGGCAACTCCTCCGAAGCCGCTTTCGGTGTATTCCTATCCCCTGCCATTGTGTCAGCATCGGCAGAGCTTTCATCTGTCACATTGGCACACGGCTCCCCGTCGCAGGAGGGATACCCATCGCCCGCCGCGAAGCCTTCGTCGCCGCCAACCGCTTCATTATAAACCTTTTCCTTGTCCATATCTGATGTATTATTTGATTTTCCACTCCTCTATTGTCCAAAATATATACCAACCGGCAGAAGCATCAGCCCAAAATGAAAATTGCAGGCCGTTTATCCATTTCCGGCAGCAGGGCCGAGCGCCACTCACGAACCGTCAGCGTGCGGATATACTCCTGCGGCGAGGTAATATCGACGGCCAGCGTAAGCCGCGTATCGGGGGCGCATACCTCGAGCAACTGCCCGAGCAGCTTCGCATTCCGGTAAGGAGCCTCGATAAAAACCTGCGACTGCCTCTCGCCGGTCGCACGCCGTTCCAGCGTCCGGATCGCCCGGGCCCGTTCGGGCGGTTTGACCGGCAGATAGCCGTTGAAGGCGAACGACTGTCCGTTCAACCCCGACGCCATCACTGCCAGGATGATCGACGAAGGACCGATCAAAGGCACCACGCGGATTCCGAGCCGGTGACACCGGGCCACCGCCAGGGCCCCGGGATCGGCCACTCCCGGCACACCCGCCTCGGAGATCACTCCGGCAGAACGCCCCGCAAGAATCGGACGCACCATCTCGTCCACAGCCCGGGCATCGGTCGTATGCTCGTTCAGCTCCCGGAACTCCAGGCTGTCGATCGGACGGCCGAAGCCCGCCTTCGACAGAAAACGCCGCGCCGAGCGGACATTCTCCACGATGAAATAATCCAGCGAGTCGATCACGGCCCGGTTCGCCGCCGGCAGCACGTCCCACACGGGCGTATCCTCGGCGATCGGACACGGAATCAGGTAAAGCGTACCCGGCTGTCCCGGTTTTCGTTCCTGCGACATATCTTCATTCCATTTATCGAAAACCCCGCCTCTGCCACCGCCCCGGCATCCGGCTCCGTCGGGATTCTCTTTTTTACTCTTTGCTGTAAATCCGTTTCACACGGCCCGACACGGAGGTCATCACCTCGTAAGGGATCGTATCGAGTACGCGGGCCATATCTTCGGGCGTATTGCCCGGCACCGCGGAGAAGATCACCACCTCGTCCCCCTCCTCCACGCCGGGAATGTCGGTCACGTCGATCATACAACTGTCCATGCAGACGCGGCCCACGATCGGCGCGGGCCGCCCCGCGACCAGCATCGACCACCGGCCGCACCCCAGATGACGGTCCAGTCCGTCGGCATACCCCATCGGCACGGTGGCCGTCACGCTGTCACGCGTCAGCTTCCCCGCCCGGCCGTAACCGACGGCTTCGCCCGCCGACAGGTGCTTGAGCTGCACGATACGGCTTTTGAGCGTCGAAACGGGTTTCAGCTCGTCGTTATGCTCGAAGCCGAAACCGTAAAGTCCCAACCCCAGACGGCACATGTCGAACTGCGCCTCGGGGAAACGCTCGATCGCCGCCGAATTGGCCGTATGGCGAAGCACCGGATAGGGAAGCGCCGCAGCCAGACGGCCGCTCATACGGTCGAAACGGGCGATCTGCTCCCGCGTATAACGATCCTCCTGGGGCATATCGGAACAGTTCAGGTGCGAAAAGATCGTAGCGACCTTCACCGACGGAGTTTCGCCCAGCGTTTCGGTCAGCATATCCAACTCCCCTTCCATAAAACCCAACCGGTGCATGCCCGTATCGAGCTTGATATGGATCGGGTAACTCTCCTCTCCGACCCGTTCGACGGCTTTCGAAAAAAACGCCAGCGAACGGAAATTGTATATTTCGGGCTCCAGCCGGTGAGCGACCATCAGATCGAAACTGCCCTCGTCGGCATTCAGAACGACGATCGGCATTCTAATTCCCCGCTCGCGGAGCAGCACCCCTTCGTCGGCGAAAGCTACGGCCAGGTAATTGACCCCCTGATGCTGGAGCATCTGGGCCACCTCGAAATCCCCGGCGCCGTAGCTGGCCGCCTTGACCATCGCCACGAGCCGGGTCCGAAAGTCGAGCTTCGAGCGGAAATAGTTCAGGTTGTGGATCATGGCGTCGAGATCGACCTCCAGCACCGTCGTGTGGCTCTTGCGCGCCAGCGCATGCGCGAGTTTCTCGAAACGGTACTCCCGCGCGCCTTTCAACAAGACGGCACGCCTGCCCTTGATGAGCACCACGCGCCCGGCCACATCGTCGCGGCGCAGGTTGCGCAGCAGCTCGTCGGTCGTGCGGTAAAAGGCGCTGTCGCAGGCGAAATTCGCCCCGGCATTTCGAATACGGTCTCCCACGCCGATCAGACGGCTCACTCCGGCGGCGGCCACCAGACGGGCCACTTCGCCGTAAAGCACTCCGTCCTCGACGCCGCTCTGCTCGATATCCGAAAGAATAAGTGTCATGGGACGGCCGGCGGCCATATTATGCAGGTAGTCGAGCGCAATGGAGAGGGAGTTGATGTCCGAATTGTAAGCGTCGTCGATCAGCAGCGAACCGTTGATTCCCTCCTTCAACTCGAGGCGCATCGCCACGGGCCGAATCCGGCCGAAATCGGGGTCGGGAAAGCCCATCACCCGACAGAACGCCCCGACCAACTGGGCATCGACACGCCCGGCCCCGCTCTCCAGAACCCCTGCGGGCAACTGCTCCGGCAGCGGATATTCCGCAGCGTCCTGCAACTGCCGGCCGCCGTATAACGTGCGGATCATCCGTTCGAGCAGGGAGGAGCCACCATGATAAATAATGGTTCGCGCTCCCTTCGCCAACACCAACTTTTCGGCACTCTTCTCCTCGAGCGAGGTGAAATTTTCCTGGTGCGCCTCGCCGATCGAAGTGAAAATCACCGTATCGGGGCGGATCATCCGCTCCAGACGCACCATCTCCCCGGGACAGGAGATCCCCGCTTCGATCAACGCCAACTCCTCGTCCCCTTCGATCATCAGCAGCGAGAGCGCCACGCCCAACTGCGAATTATAACTTTTCGGCGACCGGAAATATTTGACGCCGGCAGGAATCTGCTGGGCGATCCATTCCTTGACCACGGTCTTCCCGTTCGAACCCGTGATACCGACCACGCGCCCCTTGAACCGAGTCCGGTGATGGGCCGCAAGCTGTTGGAGGGCAGCGATGGCGCTCGGAACCACCACGCAGCCGCAACCGGCCGGAAGTTGCGTCTTCCGCTCCGCAAGAAATGCCTTCACATCCCGGCGAACCATCTCGCCAATAAAGGCGTGGGAGTCGTGATTGGTACCTTTCATGGCCACGAACAGCGGCTCCTCGCCGAACGAACAGTTGCGGCTGTCGGTAAGCACCCGTGCCACCGGCAAATCCTCCCCGATGAGTTCGCCCCCGCAAATGCGGGCGATTTCCGATAACATGTATTTCATGTCGTATCTTTCCTTTACATAACTGCCGTCAATCCATACGCAGAGTCACCACCGTAATCCCCGCTCCGCCCCGGTCGGCGTGTTCGTCCGCAGCCCGTTCGACCTCCGGCACCGTGCGCAGATAACGGCGGATCTCCTCCTTGAGCGCCCCCGTCCCCTTGCCGTGCAGGATCGTGACCGTACCGACGCCAACCATGATCGCGTCGTCGATAAAATCCCGCACCTCCTCCAATGCTTCGGCGGCACGCAGGCCCCGCACATCGATATGATCCTTGAAATTGAGCTTGCGGGCCGACACATCGACCGATACCACCGTGCGCGGCTGCACGGGCCTGGTCGCCTGCTTGAATTCGGCGCCCGAGATCACGACGAGCGAACTTCTATCCACCGTCGTAAGAATCTGTCCGAATGCCACCTGCGCCTTCCGGCCCTTGATCGAAAGCACCACGCCGGGAATGTCCTGCCCGGCGATCTTCACCTTCGAGCCGACCTCCGCCTCGCGGGGTTTCTCCGGCACGGCAGGCTGTGCGACCTCCGGAGTCTCGCCGGCCTGCTGTCTGCGCTCGGCACGACGCTGGCGGCGGCGTTCGAGTTTCTCCATTTCGCGGGCCACCCGTTCGTCGTGCGCCGCATCCGCTGCATCCGTCCTCTCCACCCTGTCCCGAAAATCGTTCAACTCCTTACGGGCCAACTGGGTAAGCTCCTTCTCGGCCTGCGCTTCGCGGATCGTCCGAATCGTATTCTCAATCTGACGGTTGGCGTCGGCGATCATCCGCTGCGCCTCCTCCTTGGCCTTTTTCAAGATTTCCGAGCGCTCCTGCCGGATGCGCGAAAGCTGGTCGGCATAGGTCTGTTCCAGCTCCTCGACCTTGCGGTCGGCGATCCGGATGCGGTCGCGCTTCTGCTCCCAGTAATGTTTGTCACGGGCGATTTCACGCAACTGTTTCTCGAGGTTGATATGATCGCTGCCGGCCTTTTCGCCCGCATCGCGGATAATATCCTCCGGCAACCCGATCTTGCGGGCGATCTCCACCGCGAACGAACTGCCCGGCTTGCCGATCTCGAGCCGAAACAGCGGCCGGATATTCTGCACGTCGAACATCATCGCTCCGTTGGCGATTCCCTCGGTGTTCGACGCATAATACTTAATGTTGGCATAGTGGGTCGTAATCACCCCGTAACAGCCTTTACTGCGGAGCCGTTCGAGGATCGACTCCGCGATCGCCCCGCCGATGATAGGCTCCGTACCCGAACCGAACTCGTCGATAAGCACCAGCGTCCGGTTCGAAGCTCCGGCGAGCATGTTCTTCATATTGAGCAGGTGCGACGAATAGGTCGAAAGATCGTCGTCGATCGACTGCTCGTCCCCGATGTCGATCATTAGGTTGCGGAACAGGGGCAGCTCCGAATTCTCCGATGCCGGAACCAGGAATCCGCACTGGAACATATATTGGATGATGCCCGTAGTTTTCAGACACACCGACTTGCCGCCGGCATTCGGCCCCGAAATCACCAGGATATGACGCCGTTTGTCGAGTTGCAGATCGAGCGGCACCACCTGCTTGCCCTGCGCCCGGAGCGTCTGCTGCAACAAGGGATGCCGCGCATTGCGCAGCACCAGCCGGTCGTCCGTCGAAACGATCGGCTTCACCGCTCCGTTGGCAACGGCCCAGCGGGCTTTGGCACGGATCATATCCAGATCCGAAAGATAGTCGCCAATCAGCGCGATCCGATCCGCTTCGGGGCGAATCGAGTCGGTGAAGGCCGAGAGGATCCGCACGATCTCGCGCCGCTCGGCGTACTCCAGCTCCTTGAGTTCGTTATTGATTTCGACGACCTCGACCGGCTCGACGTAGAAGGTCTTGCCCGTGGCCGATTCGTCGTGGATGAAACCCTGCAACTTGCGTTTATTGGCCGCTGCGACCGGAATCACCGCCCGGCCGTCGCGGATCGAGAGCATCGCGTCGGCCTCCACGATACCGGCTTTCTTGGCATTCGACAACACCTGCTGCAGGCGTTTGGCGGCCTGCCCCTCCCGCTCGCGGATCATCCGCCGGATCTGCTGCAACTCCGGCGAAGCGTCGTCCCGGATCTTGCCGTACTGATCGACGATACCGTCGATCGCCCGAACGATCTCCGGGAAAGCCTCGATCCCCCGGCTGCGGAGCCGCAGTTCGGGATATAGCTCCTCACCGCGCCCCAGGATAAAACCGGCGATCGCCCCCGCCGAAGCCAGCGCCCGGCGCAGCAACACGACCTCCTCGACTTCGAGGAAACTGCCTTCGATCTTCAGTTTGGAAAGGATATAATCGACATCGACGAACTCGTCGTCCGGAAAGTCCCGTTCCATCTCCAGCAGACGGCGCATCTCGTCCGCCAGCGCCAGCCGCCGCTCGACATCGGCCTGCGAAGTGCTGAATTGTTCGGCGCACAACCTTTCCCGGCCGCCGCGAATCGTACACAGCGCCGCGACCTGCTCACGCAGCCGGTCGAAACCGACTTTCTGTTCAAAGTTCGCCGGATAGATCATCGCACAGAGAAAACATTCGAAACTATCGGGCCGCTTTCAGGGCCTTGAGCGAATCGCGCCGGGCATGTTTCGCCTCTTTTTTCTGCTGCTTGCGGTCGGCCTTTTCGGGATCGCGGCCGAACAGCGAGAAATGGACGTAACGAGCAGGATGGGCCTGCAAGTTGGCCAGCAGCGACGCCAAGTTCGCAGTCGCCTCGTTGAGCGATTCGTACAGACGGGGATCGCTGACGAGCTGCCCGACAGTCCCCTCCCCGGCATTGACACGGGCCAAGATCGCATTGAGGTTCATCAGAGTCGAATCGAGCGCCCCGGCCAGATTCTCACGCTGTATTTGGTCGGTAAAATTGCTTAAATTCAGGATAATACTGTCCATACGCGGAGAGTTCTCGCCGAGCATCTCCGAAAAACGGGTCAAATTCGCTACGGCGCTCTCCAGATTCGCACGCTGCGACAGCAACATACCGTTTACGCTGCCCGTAATCGAATTCAGGTGCGACATCGTACCTTCGATATTCGCGGCGTTCTGCTCCATAATCAGATTCAGGTTATCCATCGTGCGGCTCAAATCCCCCACGACCTGCGACATCTTCTGCTTGAAAAATTCGAGTTCCGAACCCGCCATATCCATCAGGCCCTTGCTGCGGCTCGAACAGAGGGTGTCCCCGGATTGCAGGTAGGTCCCGGCATCGCCCAGAGCGATTTCGATCGCTTTGGCGCCCATGATGCTGTTGCTGTAGATCCGGGCTTCGGAATTGGACGGAATCCGGTATTTCCGCTGGATCGTCAGTTGAAGTACGACCTCGTTACCGATCGAAGGATCGAACGAAATATCCGTCACGGCTCCCACCTTCACGCCCCGGATCAGAATCGGCGAAGCGTTCTGCACGCCATCGACCTGGTCGTAAGCGGCATAATAGACCGCGTTGCGACTGAAGATGTCGAACCCCTTCAGAAAGCGGATACCCGCCCAGAGGGCGCCGATCATCAGCACGGCGAAAATGCCGATCTTAACTTCTCTTCTCATATACCTGTTTTTTTCGTTTTATTTACTGTACGATCCGGTCGCCCCGACAACTCACCACGAACGCATCGCGGAACTCCCTGCGCACCTCGGCCAACTTGGCTTCGGCCTGCTTGCGGGTATCGAAACGCCCCACACAATACTTATACCTGAACCGGCCGCCGGTAACGAACTCCGTGACTTTTCCCCGGTAACTTTTGAACTGCCGGTCCTTGGGCGGCACGCGCTTGGCGCTGGCGATCAACTGCACGGCATAAAACGTCTTCTCCTGTTCGGCTTTCCCGGTTTTGACACTACCCTTATCCGCTTTGTCCGAAGCGGCAGCCGAAGCCGGCTCTGCGACATCGGCATCGGCCTGTTCGTAAATGGCATCGTCATCGACAAGCAGCGCACCCCGAACGAAAGCGACGTAATCCTTCACCGCATCGCACAGCGCACGTGCGATTTGAGCCTGCCCCTTCGCCGAATTCATATAAGCGTACTCCTCCGAATTGGAAAGGAAACCTATCTCGGTCAGGATACCGGGCATATCGGTAGCGTAGAGCACTTTGAGCGGCTGTCGCTTCACACCGCGATTGTGCCGCCCGGACTTGACGTAATGTTTCTGCACCAGACGGGCCATCGCTTCGCTGTATTCACCATAGGTGAACTGCAGGTTCTGGATATAAGCCCGAACGATCGCCGCCGTCTTCTCGTTCGACATATCGAGCAGCTCCTCCTGGTTGTTATAATAGAGGGCCCGCTCGTTGGCGTTCTTCTCCAGCGGACTCTCACCCATAATCAGGGTCTCGACTCCCCGTGCCGACGCCGATGCCGCAGCATTGGTATGGATCGAAATGAACAGGTCGCCGCCCGCCTTGTTGGCGATATCGGCCCGAGCCTGCAAATCCTGGGTCAGACTTTCGGAAAACTGCTTGTCCGTCTTACGCGTGTAAACCACTTTCAACTGGGGGATCTCCTTCTCGATCAAGGCCCCGAGCTTCAGAGCGATCTGAAGGTTGAGATCTTTCTCATAAACGCCTCTGTAATGAGCTCCCGGAAACTTCGGCCCCCCGTGCCCGGCATCGATTACGACGACCCGCACGCCCTGTGCAATATTCTGCGCGGCAACTCCGTTGAAAGAGAGTGTCGCAATCAAAAACAGGGCAGCAAGAAAAAGCGATTTCCGCATAGCAAAAGTGGCTGAAAATTTAACGGTTCTGAATTTTTTACCTATATTTGCCGGATGTTAAAACCCCCGCACTGAGGCCTTCGGAGCCATTTTCGGGCGGTTTTGCCGACCCGTCGGCAAAGGTATGATTTTTTTTGGAATTTTGGACAGGCTAAAGGCAAAATATATCTTCTCGGGAGCACTCCTGCTGCTCTTCCTGCTTCCGGTGCTCGGCATG
>OGYB01001359.1_pt1 | contig 11213 bp, 10 predicted proteins | sample 1576421 | NCBI WGS metagenome assembly OGYB01 (sample SAMEA3541577, study PRJEB24748) | human gut metagenome | biome: human gut; feature: human-associated habitat; material: faeces | place: China | collected 2012 | reverse complement strand
CACCATCACCCTTACCGTGAATGAAAACGATTTTCTGTTCGCGTTTACTCTTATACTTCTCCATTACCTCACGGAATTTATCCAGCTGGTAATTCAATATTTCACTGTTACTCATGCCATGTGCATCGTCCAGCAATTCATTTATATGGAGGTCTATCTCTATGATACCATTCGAGCTGCCACGTTTCACTATCGGTTGTGATTTGGGTTTCTCCACCTCTTTCTTCTGCAGCAAAGCATTCTGAATATCTTCTGCCGAAATATAGACCTTTTTAGCGGGAACATCGTTTGTTACGATCTCATAAATCAATGCAGGCTGTTCAAAGAAGTCCGACTCACTAAACGTATGCAGTTTATAAAACTTCACCGTATCAATGCGCAACTCTACACTGATGACGGGTTTCACAGAGAAAGGTTTACTATCCTTGAAAGCAAAAAACTGCACCGCTACGTGTTCCATTTCATTGAGCGCCTCTTTTGTGAACTCTTCCAGCAGGAACTTCATATTCGGTTCTATCAAGCCATGAGAACGGGCCTTCCACGCTTTACCTTAGGCACTGAGATACATATAATAGAGATAGTAATTGCTATCATTCACCAGATAAGCCTCAAAGGAAGTACTGCTGATAGCTTTCACATCTTCAGGCACAAAAGCCAGCATCACATTAAGCATATCGCCACCACGCGTTTCGGGTTGACGTTGCACCGCGGGCATCTCCGGCTTCATTGGCTTAGCAGGTCCCTCGGCTTTTGAGGGAGCAGGAGCCGCTTTCCTTTTCATATTATAATCGTCCGTATCAATCACCACACATTCACGCATCGGCATCGGGATATCAAACCCGTCTGCATCTTCTACCAAAACGATGTCTTTTCCCTGGAAACCTTTCACAATTCCTCCGCCTACTTCGCTGAGGAAGCGTACTTTATCGCCTATTTTCATCTTTATATTTACAATTTACCATTTACAATCTATAAATTAGGGCAAATATAGTTACTTTTGCGGTCGCAATGAAAGAAAAGATGAAAGAAAACCCAAAACATATCCGTATTAGCGAATACAACTATCCATTGCCGGATGAACGTATTGCCAAATTCCCGCTACCCGTTCGCGACCAGTCGAAACTATTGGTGTATCGCCACGGTGAAGTGACCGAAGATACTTTCACTTCCTTACCGGAATATCTGCCGAAAGGAAGCCTAATGATATTCAACAATACAAAAGTCATCCAGGCGCGCCTTCACTTCCGCAAAGAAACAGGTGCACTGATTGAGGTATTCTGTCTCGAACCGATTCAGCCCAATGATTATGTACTGAACTTCCAGCAAACGGAACACGCCGCATGGCTCTGCATGATCGGCAATCTGAAGAAATGGAAGGACGGGACACTGAAACGGGAAATGACCGTCAAAGGCTTTCCTATTACTCTGACAGCAACGAGAGGAGAATGCAAAGGTACCAGCCATTGGGTAGACTTCGCATGGAATAACCCCGAAGTAACTTTCGCCGATATCCTCGAAGTGTTCGGAGAACTTCCTATTCCACCCTATCTGAACCGGAATACGGAGGAAAGCGACAAGGAAACATATCAGACTGTTTACTCCAAAATAAAAGGTTCGGTAGCCGCACCTACTGCCGGATTGCATTTCACCCCGCGAGTACTGGAAGCATTGCAGGAAAAAGGCATAGACCTTGAGGAACTGACATTGCACGTAGGGGCAGGAACTTTTAAGCCGGTGAAAAGCGAGGAAATTGAAGGACACGAGATGCACACGGAATATATATCCGTCAACCGGAATACAATCAAGAAATTGATCGACCATGACGGTTGCGCCATTGCCGTAGGCACCACTTCCGTGCGCACGCTCGAAAGCTTGTATCATATAGGGGTCACATTGGCCGATCATCCGGACGCTACGGAACAGGAACTGCACGTCAGACAATGGCAGCCATACGAAAAGTACGACCAGATTCCTCCCGTTGTTGCGTTGCAAAAGATATTGGGATATCTCGACAGGAATGGTTTGGAAACCCTTCACACCAGTACACAGATTATCATAGCACCGGGATACAATTATAAAATAGTGAAAGCGATGGTTACTAATTTCCATCAGCCGCAAAGTACCTTGCTGCTTTTAGTTTCAGCTTTTGTAAAAGGGAATTGGCGCACAATTTATGATTATGCAATGGCGCATGATTTCCGATTCCTAAGTTATGGAGATTCTTCTTTATTAATACCATAAGAAATCCTCCTCTCCGAAAGATTTTACGCAATATAAAAGACACTATGCCAAGCGATAATAACCAGGAAATGTTCCCTATCGTAGACGAACAGGGAAATATCACCGGAGCCGCTACTCGCGGAGAATGTCACAGCGGTAGCAAACTGCTTCATCCGGTAGTTCACCTTCACGTATTCAATACCCAAGGAGACATCTATTTACAGAAACGACCCGAATGGAAAGATATTCAACCGGGGAAATGGGATACGGCTGTGGGCGGACATATTGATTTGGGCGAAAGCGTAGAAATCGCCCTAAAGAGAGAAGTCCGTGAAGAATTAGGCATCACAGACTTCACTCCGGAGCTTCTCACCAGTTATGTTTTTGAATCCAGCCGTGAAAAAGAGCTTGTTTTTGTCCACAAAACCGTTTATGAGGAAGAAATCCATCCCAGCGACGAACTGGACGGTGGACGATTTTGGAAGATCGAAGAAATAAAAGAAAATCTGGGTAAAGGAATCTTCACTCCCAACTTCGAAGAAGAGCTGAAAAAAGTCTCTCTTATTCCTTCTCTATCCAAGTAATAATCTTTTCAGAGAACGGACTTTCTTTCGGAGACACAACTCCCGCCCAATGTCCGTTCTCATCAATCATAAACTTCTGAAAATTCCACTGAACCGGTGCGTTTTCTTTCCCATTCTGTTTTTTCTCCGTCAACCATTGGTAAAGAGGAGCCATATCTTTTCCTTTAACGGAAATCTTAGCCATCATCGGAAAAGTAACATCATAGTTCAAAGAACAGAACTTGGCTATTTCCTCATTACTACCCGGTTCTTGTCCCATAAAGTTATTCGCCGGAAAACCGATAACAACAAAGTCTTTTTCTTTATATTTCTCATATAGTTTCTCCAGTTGAGCATACTGGGGCGTCAGCCCACACTTAGATGCCACGTTGACTACCAGCACTTTCTTACCTTTCAGTGAAGAAAGAGGAAAGTCCTTACCATCAATAGTTTTCACTGTAAAATCATAAAAAGACTTGTTTTGCGCTTCCGAAGAAATTGCAAACAACAGGCTTACCATCATCAAGACGAATGTTTTCATGCTGAATATACATTTAGTTTGTTTTTATATTAAACGAGTAAACTGAAAGAAATGTTTGTTCAGCAGTGAAACAAGAACTATGATTTTACATCTTTCAATTCCCCAATCCGTCACTTCACCCCACAATCTTTCCGCTTCATTTATTCTTAGTGATAACGGATGAAGATAGGCAGTAATTTTGTACTGTGAAATAATAATACAACGAAAATCATGTTTACAGCTATTGTACGTTTTTCAATCAAGAAGAAACTATTTGTAGGACTCACTACTCTCTTCCTGTTTATCGGAGGTATCTATGCGATGCTGACACTACCTATCGATGCCGTGCCCGACATTACCAATAATCAGGTACAAATAGTGACCGTATCCCCTACACTCGCACCACAAGAGGTGGAACAACTCATTACTATGCCTATCGAAATAGCGATGAGCAATATTATGAATGTCGAAGATATCCGTTCTGTCAGCCGCTTCGGGCTATCGGTCGTAACGGTCGTTTTTAAAGAAAGTGTCCCCACACTCGATGCACGGCAGCTGATAAATGAACAAATACAAAGCGTAACAAGCGAAATTCCCTCCGAGCTCGGAACACCGGAGATGATGCCCATCACTACCGGTCTGGGAGAGATTTACCAGTATATATTGAAGGTAGCTCCCGGATATGAGAAGAAATATGACGCAATGGAGCTCCGCACCATTCAAGATTGGATGGTGAAACGTCAGTTGTCCGGTATACCCGGTATAGTAGAAATCAATAGTTTCGGCGGTTACTTGAAACAATATGAAGTAGCCGTCGATCCGGACGCCCTGTTCTCTTTGAATATCACTATCGGCGAGGTGTTCGAAGCACTTAGCAGCAACAACCAAAATACCGGCGGAAGCTACATTGAGAAGATAAAGAACGCCTACTATATCCGGTCTGAAGGTATGATTACCCGCATCAAGGATATTGAACAGATTGTAGTGACCAACCGGAATGGGATTCCGGTACATATCAGTGATGTAGGAGTTGTCCGCTTCGGTTCTCCAAAGCGTTTCGGTGCCATGACAAAGGATGGTGAGGGCGAGTGTGTCGGCGGAATTGCCATGATGCTGAAAGGTGCCAACGCAAATGTAGTGACTCAAGAACTCGAAAAACGGGTAGAAAAAATACAGCAGCTATTACCCGAAGGAGTCAGTATAGAACCTTACTTGAACCGTTCGGAACTGGTAAACCGGAACATCTCTACGGTTGTCAACAACCTGATTGAAGGAGCGGTTATCGTCTTCCTTGTACTCATCCTCTTCCTCGGCAACCTCCGTGCCGGACTGATTGTCGCATCCGTCATCCCGCTGGCAATGCTTTTCGCTTTTATCATGATGCGTGTATTCAATGTCACCGCCAATCTAATGAGTCTCGGTGCCATTGACTTTGGTATTGTAGTAGATGGCTCTATCGTTATATTGGAAGGTATCCTCGCCCACATTTACGGAAAACAATTCCGAGGCCGCACACTGACCCGCAAAGAGATGGACAAAGAAGTGGAAAAAGGAGCTTCCGGCGTTGTACGTTCGGCCACTTTTGCAGTGTTGATTATCCTTATCGTCTTCTTCCCCATCCTTACATTGAACGGGATTGAAGGGAAATACTTCACCCCCATGGCCAAAACACTTGTGTTCTGCATTATCGGAGCCTTAATTCTTTCACTGACTTATGTTCCTATGATGGCCTCCCTCTTTCTGAAGCATACCATTGTTGTGAAACCCACCCTTGCCGACCGCTTCTTCGAGAAACTGAACAAGATCTACCAGCACACCCTGCGCGCCTGTCTTCGTTACAAATGGCGTACCGTCATCATAGCCTTCTCCGCGCTGATCGGTTCACTTTTTCTCTTTACCCGCCTGGGAGCAGAGTTCATTCCCACTTTGGACGAAGGTGATTTTGCCATGCAAATGACACTACCCGCAGGAAGTTCGCTGACCGAAAGTATCGAAGTATCCCGCTTAGCAGAGAAAGCATTAATGGATAAATTCCCTGAAATCAAACATGTTGTAGCCAAAATAGGAACGGCGGAAGTTCCCACTGACCCGATGGCGGTGGAAGACGCCGATGTGATGATTATCATGAAACCATTCAAAGAATGGACAAGTGCCGGAAGCCGTGCAGAAATGGTGGATAAAATGAAAGATGCACTTGCTCCGCTCTCCGAACGTGCCGAATTCAACTTCTCGCAACCGATACAGCTTCGCTTCAACGAGCTGATGACGGGAGCGAAAGCAGATATTGCCATCAAATTATATGGAGAAGACACGCACGAATTATATGAAAGAGCCAAAGAAGCAGCTACTTTTGTAGAAAAAGTGCCGGGAGCAGCAGATGTCATCGTTGAGCAGACGATGGGATTACCTCAATTGGTAGTGAAATACAACCGTGGCAAAATAGCCCGTTACGGCATCAACATACAAGAGCTTAACACCATTATCCGAACTGCCTATGCCGGAGAGTCAACAGGTGTAATCTTTGAAAACGAACGGAGATTCGATCTCGTGGTCCGGCTTGACCAAGAGAAAGTGGCCGACTTGAATCTTGATAAGTTGTTTGTACGCACTTCGGAAGGAATTCAAATCCCTGTTGGAGAGGTAGCAAGCATCGACCTTGTCAGTGGGCCACTGCAAATCAACCGGGATGCAACCAAACGGCGCATCGTCATCGGTGTCAATGTGCGTGACGCAGATATCCAGCAAGTTGTCGCCAATATTCAAGAGACACTGAACAAGAACATCAAACTGAAGCCGGGATATTACTTCGAATACGGCGGCCAGTTCGAGAACTTGCAAAATGCCATCAATACCTTACTGGTAGTCATCCCCGTGGCATTAATGCTCATTCTATTGATTCTGTTCTTCGCATTCAAGAACATCACCTATACCCTGATGGTATTCTCAACCGTCCCCCTATCGCTCATCGGTGGTATCGCCGCACTTTGGCTACGCGGACTTCCGTTTAGCATATCGGCCGGAGTAGGATTCATCGCTTTGTTCGGGGTAGCAGTATTGAATGGTATCCTGATGGTAAATCACTTCAACGAACTTCGTAAACAAAATACCTATTCCATGACTACAAACCAGATTATCAAAAGAGGGACTCCACACTTGCTCCGTCCTGTATTCCTGACAGGACTGGTTGCATCTTTGGGATTCGTCCCGATGGCAATAGCCACTTCAGCCGGCGCAGAAGTACAACGTCCGTTGGCAACAGTGGTCATCGGTGGCTTGATTATTTCTACCGTACTGACTTTACTCATCATTCCGGTGTTTTACAAAATTGTAAATTCATTTGCTACTTGGAGACGTCCGGGAATCAAACTACGCTGGCCTTTCGGGGGATTGTGTCTCCTGTTCTTGTTTCTTCCCGCGTTCGTTTCCGCTCAACAGACACAAACAGTCAGTCTCGAACAGGCGATAGAAATAGCCAAACAAAATCATCCTCGCCTGAAAATAGCCAATAATGCTATTCAACAAGCCAAAGCCACTCGCGGAGAAGTGATAGAAGCAACGCCTACCTCGTTCAGCTATTCCTGGGGTCAACTTAACGGAGAAAACAAAAAAGACAAGGAACTGGCTTTCGAGCAAAGCCTGGGCTCTCTTCTAACGCCATTCTACAAGAATGCGTTAGTCAACCGTCAGGTAAAAACGAACACCTATTATCGGCAGATGGTAGAGAAAGAAATCACAGCAGAAGTGAAAAGGGCGTGGGCCTACTACCAATATGCCACTAATCTCTGTTCAATGTATCGGGATCAGGATAAAATGGCAGAAGAACTGCAGCGCATCGGAGAATTACGATACCAACAAGGAGAGATTACCTTGCTAGAGAAAAATATGATGACCACCATAGCTGCCGATCTGCATAACCGCTGGTTCCAAGCAAAAGAAGAAGAGAAAATGGCATTGGCAGGTTTCCAATGGAGTTGCTACTCCAACGATCCCATTGTTCCGGCGGATTCCACTTTATCCTTATTCTATACCGGCATTTTGGATGGAAACCTGTCGGGAGCACATACTGCCTACTTTCAAAGCCAGGCAGATGAAGCGAAAGCAATGCTCCGTGTAGAGCAGAGCCATTTCTTTCCTGAAATCAGTGTGGGGTATACACGTCAGGACATTCTCCCACTTAAGAATCTGAATGCCTGGATGATCGGGGTTTCTTTCCCCATCTACTTCCTGCCACAAAAGAGCAAAGTGAAGCAGGCACGGCTAACTGCCACTTCAGCGCAAATACAGGCAGATGCCAACATCCGGGAGTTAAGAAATAAAACACTCGAACTGGAAGCATCCCTCCGCAGAAATAATGAGAGTTTACGATATTATACCTCTTCTGCCCTGAAAGAAGCGGACGAACTGACAAAGGCAGCCAACCTGCAATTGCAGCAGAGCGAAACAGGCATTGCCGAATATATACAGTCGATTACCACCGCCAGAGAGATCCGCAGAGGCTATATTGAAACAGTCTACCAATACAATATTGCTGCACTGGAATATGAACTTTTCAAGTAGGTGGAAAATCGAGACATTGAATGACATACATCACCCAGAATAATTATTATAAAACATAAGATATGAAAAAGATAGTTTATCCCATCCTTTTACTAGTTCTAACGGCTTGCAAAGGAAACCAGCAAACTACAAATAACGAATTCGCCGCAATTCCCGTTGCCGAAACGATAGCAGATACCATCGCACAACCCGAAGTGGATGCCATCACTTCAGCTACCTCAAAGCCTAATCAGGTTTCGTTCAACGGACGAATCGTTCTTCCTCCTCAACGTCAGGCAACCATTGCTTTGACCATGGGAGGCATTGTAAAAAAGGCTTCTCTGCTCCCAGGGCAATGGGTGGCTGCAAACAGTGTAATCGCCACGTTAGAGAATCCGGAGTTCATCACCCTGCAACAAACTTATCTGGACAGTCACGCACAGACCGAATATCTCTTAGCTGAATACGAACGGCAAAAAAATCTGTCTGCCGAACAAGCAGCTTCTCAAAAGAAATTCCAGCAAAGTAAAGCGGACTTTCTCTCCATGAAGAGTCGCCAGGACGCCGCTGCTGCACAACTTTCTCTTTTAGGCGTTCAAACGGAGGCATTACTTAAGAACGGAATACAACCGCTACTGGAAGTCAAAGCCCCCATTAGTGGTTATGCCGCTAATGTAGCGATAAATATCGGCAAATATATCAATCCGGGAGAAGCACTTTGCGAACTTATCGATAAAAGCAGCCCGATGCTTTGCCTGACTACTTACGAGAAAGATCTTGCAGACATACAAGTCGGCAGCCCGGTACAGTTTCGTGTAAACGGAATGGGGACACAAACCTTTCACGGTATCGTGATTTCCATCGGACAAAAAGTAGACGAAACCAATCGTTCGCTCGAGGTATATGCTTCCATCAAGGAGGAAAATGTACAATTCCGCCCCGGTATGTATGTCACGGCACACATTCAGAAATAATAATTGACCAACTGTGACAACAGCATTGACATTTTATAACCGGTAACTCATAATTTACCACTATCTTTGTTGTATGATAGCCAAAGCAATAAAAAAAGATAAATATATACTTTCCACAGTCATCATCTCCTTTGCGGTTGCTGTACTGATTCATTTTCCTGAATCAGTATCTCTTTTCGACCGTTTCGAAAGTCATTCCTTATTCCCAGGGATGAAGTTTATAGATGTGGCAAACGAAATACTGTTTACCTTTCTGTCGCTATTGTTACTTTTTGCCATCAATACCCGTTTGTTTCATTTCAACCAGGCTTCCATTAAAATTACAGGGACAAAGATTTTGCTTTCCTTTATCGTGACATGGATATTGAGTAACTTGTCAGGACAGTTTTTTGTTTTCCTTCACAGAACGTTTGATATTCCGGCCATCGATGCCATGGTACATCATTATTTGCATCCATTGCGGGATTTTATTGTGGCATGTCTCGTCACCAGTAGTTGCTGTATCATTCATCTTATATTCAAGCAGCAACTGGTACTTATTGAGAACGAACAGCTTCAGGCAGAGAATCTCCGCAATCAGTATGAAGTACTGAAGAATCAGCTGAACCCACACATGCTGTTCAACTCGCTGAATACCCTGCGTTCGCTGGTACGCGAAAATCAGGATAAAGCGCAGGATTACATTCAGGAACTCTCCCGGGTACTAAGGTATACTTTGCAAAGTAATGAGTCACAATGTGTCAGTCTCCGGGAAGAAATGGAATTTGTTTCCGCTTATATATTTCTATTAAAGATGCGTTTTGAGAACAATCTACAATTCGACATACAGATAAGCAATGCCTACGAAGAATATCTCCTCCCTCCAATGGCGGTGCAAGTGTTGATTGAGAATGCAGTAAAGCACAACGAAATCAGCAACCGGAAGCCGTTGACCATTCATATCACGACGGACGATAACGGCAATTTGTCTATCAGCAACGACATTCAGCCCAAATGGACTGCAACTTCCGGAACCGGTATCGGACTTGCCAACCTTGCCAAGCGATACAGGCTCTTGTTTAAACGGGATATACAAATAACGGAGGACAAAGAGTTTACTGTTTGTATTCCTTTGATTGAAAAATCACAACTAGAACAATAATCACCATGAAGATTGTCATTATAGAAGACGAAAAAGCAGCAGTACGAAACCTGACTTCACTGCTTAATGAGATAAAACCGAATGGAGAAATCGTGACCATACTGGATAGTATCAGTTCCACTATCGAATGGTTCAGTTCTCATCCGATGCCGGAACTGGTATTCATGGATATTCACCTGGCAGATGGTTCCGCCTTCGAGATATTCAATCATATCAATATTACTTGTCCGATTATCTTTACAACTGCCTATGATGAATATGCATTACGCGCATTTAAAGTAAACAGCATCGACTACTTATTAAAACCCATCGGTAAGGAAGACATAGAACACGCTTTCGATAAGCTGCAAAGTTTACAGGATGCTGCTGACAAACACCAGTTTCCTTTTCCACAACAGGAGAATGAGCTACTGAAACTGATACATTCACTCCAAAAGCAGGAAAACTATAAAAGTCATTTCCTTATTCCTAGCAAAGGAGACAAACTATTGCCCGTTTCTGTAGATATGATACAATTGTTTTAAGCAAAATTTGTGTAGGCCACTCAAAAAATAACAGGGAATTTATAACGAAGAAAATTTATATAATAGGGGGTTAACTATGCAAAAATGGGTTACCGAGGATTGGGGATTTGAATTAACAGTTACCGAAGGAAAAGCCGGGCATTGCAGACTTGGGTTAGAAAAAGGGGATAAGTTTATCTTTTCGTATGAATGCCCTGCCGGGATGTGCCCAAAAACAATGGCACAGTTATACACATGGTGCGAGGTTATCAGATGTGGCGGCGACTTTACATACAGAGGCTTAAAGGAAAAGTATGAAATGGATATCCCGTGCGCTGACGGATGTATCAAATTCCATCTCAAAGCCATGCCCATAAACAGAGATGAGAACGGAAAACCAAAGCCAAATAAACCAAGACCGGAATAAAAAGGAGTGTTTATGGGGAATGAAGTTTGTGGTAAGAATGTCCTGTGCAATATAATTTTGGATAGTCAGCAAAACATGGTAAGGGATCGATATTACTATCCTCCAAAATGCAATATCCATGCGTTTTTTAGTTTGTTAAGTAGTCCTGATACACAAAAAAACTAATTTTTATACCTTTACATCCTTTATACATCATATTTACAGCCGGGCGGTAGTACATATCAATAAGAGTTGTTAAAATCAGATAGCCCGTTACAGGCAACGGGCTATCTGACCCTCGCGGCAGCCGCCCAATATCCATGCAGGCATGGCTTCCTGGCTCGTTGCCC
>OGYB01001349.1_pt1 | contig 11312 bp, 10 predicted proteins | sample 1576421 | NCBI WGS metagenome assembly OGYB01 (sample SAMEA3541577, study PRJEB24748) | human gut metagenome | biome: human gut; feature: human-associated habitat; material: faeces | place: China | collected 2012 | reverse complement strand
TCGATCACGCCGATTATATTCTCGCAGTATGGAATGGATGCCCCAGCGGTACCGGAAACACCGTGAGATATGCCCACAAAAAGGGCAAATCTATCATCGTTATCAATCCGGTTTCCCTTGATGTCACGCGGGAATAAGGCAAAAATCCCACTCCTGAATCAAGCGTTGCGAATGGCGGCGATGGCGGCCGCGCGGTCACTCTGGCGAAACACGGCGCTGCCGGCCACGAGAACATTTGCGCCTGCCCGCTTCACAAGCGGAGCCGTCTCCGGGTCGATACCGCCGTCCACTTCCAGCTCGCAGCCGGGATTGACCTGCAGGATGCGCTCGTGCAGCGCTGCGATCTTCGGCAGCTGATCGGCCATGAAGCGCTGTCCGCCGAAGCCGGGCTCGACCGTCATGACCAAAGCCAGATCCAGCAGCGGCAGATACGGAATGAGCACGCTTTCCGGCGTTTTCGGCTTGATGGCGAGGCCGACCTTCTTGCCATGTGCTTTCACGTCCTCGATTGCGGCAAACACATCCTGCGGTTCGTCCGCCTCGACGTGAAACACGACCAGGTCCGCACCGGCATCGCAAAACGCGCTGACATAGCGATGCGGCCGGTCGATCATGAGATGCACATCCAGAAACATCTGCGTATACCTGCGCACAGATTTCACAACCGGAACACCGATTGAGATATTGGGCACGAAAATACCGTCCATCACGTCTATATGGATGTAGTCTGCGCCGCCGGCTCCGATCTGCGCGATGTCATCGCCGAGCGTGCAAAAGTCTGCCGAGAGGATGGATGGTGCAAGTTTGGTCATGGATGTCACTCCGATCTGAAAGGATCCGGCCGAGCCGAACGCGACACTACGCGCTATAACTAATTGATTATACATCAGATATGGCCATCCCGCAAGTACTGGAAAGAAAAAATCGGCTTGACGAAAGCTGTCGCCTGCGCTATGATGAGCTTCGGATACTTTCCAATATGAGAACAGGAGCGAGGCAAATGTCTATTGAAGCAGGAAGAGCATATTTCCGGCAGTTTGGCATGGAAGACCGTGTGCAGGAGTTTACAGTCTCGAGCGCGACCGTCGATCTGGCGGCAAAGGCACTCGGTGTTGAGGGTGCGCGGATCGCGAAGACCCTGTCATTTAAGACTGCAGACGGCTGCATGCTGATTCTTGCCGCCGGTGATGCGCGTATTGATAACCATAAATTTAAAGAGAAATTCCACATGAAGGCCAAGATGCTCTCGGCAGATGAGGTCGTAGAGCTGGTCGGTCACCCTGTCGGCGGTGTGTGCCCGTTCGGCTGCAAGGAGGGCATTCCGGTATATCTGGATGTATCGCTGCAGCGGTTTGAGACGGTGTTCCCCGCTGTCGGCAGCCCGTCGAGCGCCATCGAGCTGAATCTGGAAGAGCTCTTTCAATACTCCAACGCAATCGAGTGGATCGATGTCTGCAAGCTCCCGGCCCCGGCCGAGGCGTGATTGGGCATAAAAAATCCTGACGAGCCATTGTTCGTCAGGATTTTTTATTTAGGATCGGGCCTTTGCTGATGCTCACGGCAGCAGCTTCGTCATGCTCTTGAGGCTGATGGCCAGCGTAGACGCATTGTGCAGCAATGCCGAGGTAGCAGGCGGCAGAACACCGGCCACGCCCAGACAAATCAGGAGAAAGTTAAAGCTGATGATCTTGCGGTAGTTGCTGTGAATGCGCTCCATGAGCGCGTCACTCAGACGCTTGAGCGTCAGCAGCGCGTACAGATCATCGGCGCTGACTGTGATGTCGGCGACTTCACGTGCTATAGCGGCGCCATCGCTGATAGCAACGCCGGCATCCGCCTCGGACAGAGCCGGTGAATCGTTCACACCGTCGCCAAGCATAATGACCTTTCGCCCGGCTGCATGTTCTGCCCGAACGAAGGCAGCCTTGTCCTCCGGAAGAACTTCGGCATAATAGGCGTCCACACCGACCGCCTCGGCGACTGCACGGGCGGTCTTCTCATTGTCACCGGTCATCATGACGAGCCTGGACACACCGAGCGCACGCAAGCTGCGGATAACGTCGGCCGCTTCCTGCCGCAGCGGGTCTTCCACGCAGATGACTGCCGCAAGCACGCCGGAAACGGCAAGATACAGGTGGGAATATGTATCCGGCAGAGCGTCAAATTTGGCCTGCTCCCCTGCCGGAACGACGCAATGCTCGTCGTCAAAAACAAAGTGATGACTGCCGATGACGACCTTCTGCCCGTCAACGCTGCTGGAGATGCCGTGCGCGACAAGGTATTCCACGTGTGAATGGCGCTCCTCGTGGCGCAGGCCGCGGCGCGCCGCCTCGGCGACGACCGCTTTGGCCATGGAGGGCGGATAATGCTCCTCCAGGCAGGCTGCCAGACGCAGCATGTCCGCTTCCTCGTTGCCGCCGAAGGTCACGACCTGCGCAACCTTTGGCTCGGCACGCGTCAGCGTACCGGTCTTGTCAAAGACGATCGTGTCGGCTTCCGACACAGCCTCAAGGAACCGGCCACCCTTAACGGACAGATGATGATCGCTCGCCTCTTTCATCGCAGAGAGCACGGCGATCGGCATGGATAGCTTGAGCGCACACGAAAAATCGACCATCAAAACAGCCAGCGCTTTGGTCATATTCCCCGTCAGGAGCCAGACCAAGGCTGTTGCGCCCAAACTGTACGGAACGAGCCGGTCCGCAAGATGCGACGCGTGATCCTCCGTTGCGGACTTGAGCTTTTCCGACTCCTCGATCATACGGATGATGCGGTCGTAGCGGCCGCTGCCGGCGCTCTTTTCCACACAGACAGTGCAGTCGCCCTCTTCGACGACCGTGCCGGCATAGACATAACCGCCTTCCGCCCTGCGGACAGCCAGCGGCTCGCCCGTGATGGACGCCTGATTGACCATCGCCTCACCGGCAACGACTTTTCCGTCAAGCGGGATCACACCGCCGGTACGAACGACAATGCGGTCGCCGACCTGAACGTCTGCCACCGGAACGAGTACCGAACCGGTGTCCGTCTCTTTCCAGACTTTGTCCACATTCAGGGACATCGTCTGCGCGAGGTCGGCAATGGACTTCTTGTGCGTCCATTCATCGAGAATATCGCCAATACCCAGCAGGAACATGATCGAGCTCGCCGTCTCGAAGTCCTTGCGCAGCATAGAGACCGAGATCGCCGCCGCATCCAGCACCGGCACCTGAATCTTCTTGTGCAGCAGACAGTTAAGCCCGGCCTTGATATACGGCACGGAGCGCACGACCGTGATCAGCGTGCGCACAGCGCTCGGGATGAACAGCTGCTTCATACCGCGCCAGCACAGTGATGCAACCAGCCTGTCCTCAAATTCGCGGCTCATGGCGCGGCTGCTATGCTCCGGAGCGAGCGCTTGTTCGTTGGCATAAGCAAACGATGCAAGTGCCTGAATGATCGCTGTGCGCGGCGCGTCATAGCAGATCACAGCGTCACCTGTGCGGTCATAAACCGTTGCTTTGGTTATACCTTGGATTTTCCTTAAATATGCCTCGAGAATATCCGCCTGCCGCAGTGACATAGCGCCCTGCATCGTGCGCACGCGCATGCGGCCTCGGGTTTCATGCAGGATCGTGCATTTCATGCTTACTCAGCCTTCTCTGCCGCATCCTCAATGACCTCGGCCTGTTCAGCCGCGCGCTTTTCGTTGAATGCCTTTGCACCGGCCAAAACGTCGCCTGCGATCTCTTTGATGTTCGTCACGACAGACATAACGTCCTCCTTCTCGCGCAGGGCTGCTGCCGTCGTATACACATACACCTTCTGGGCATCTTTACTTGCGAGAATCTTTGCACCGACTGTTGCAAACAGCGCGCCGCCAACAAATGCTCCCAATTTTTCCATGCTCATAACGATTTACCTCCATGTTATTAGATCCGCAGAATTGCGGTCTGGTTAGCTTGCTTGAATTTCTGTTAGATGCAGCTAACTTTCAATTTCAAGTTATACCACTCTAATCGGCTTTTTTCAAGTGTTCGGATAAAAATTTACACATTTCGGCAACGTTAACAAAAGTGCCCCGCCAGAAACGGCGGGGCACGATCAATCTGTCGGATACTTGGTTACTTCAGCAGCATCTTACGGAAATTCTTCTTGCCGCGTTTGAGCACAACGCCGTCCCTCAGCTCTGCCTCGGTAAAGGTCTTGGCAATATCGGTGACCTTGCTGTCGTTAGCAGTCACGCCGCCCTGCTGCACATTGCGGCGCGCATCGGACTTAGATGCACACAGACCGCTCTTGACGAGCAGGCTGAGGATGTCATTGCCGTCCTCGGCTGCAATCTCCACCGTCGGCACGCCCTCGCCGGAGCCGCCGAACACTGCCTTGGCAGCTGCCTGCGCCTGATCGGCCTCCGCCTCGCCGTGTACCATCTTCGTGAGCTCGTAGGCAAGGATCTCCTTGGCTTTGTTGAGCTGCTCACCCTGCCAGCTGTCCATCTTGTCGATCTCCTCGAGCGGCAGGAATGTCAGCATACGGATGCACTTGAGCACATCGGCATCGTCAACGTTGCGCCAGTACTGGTAGAACTCAAAGGGCGTGGTCTTATTCGGGTCGAGCCAGACGGCGCCCTTGGCGGTCTTGCCCATCTTTTTGCCCTCGGAATTGAGCAGGAGCGTGATCGTCATAGCGTGTGCATCCTTGCCGAGCTTACGGCGGATGAGCTCCGTGCCGCCGAGCATGTTCGACCACTGGTCGTTGCCGCCGAACTGCATGTTGCAGCCGTAGTGCTGGAACATGTAGTAGAAATCGTAGCTCTGCATGATCATGTAGTTGAACTCCAGGAAGCTCAGGCCCTTTTCCATGCGCTGCTTGTAGCACTCAGCACGCAGCATGTTGTTCACAGAGAAGCACGCGCCGACCTCGCGCAGGAGCTCAATGTAGTTGAGCGGCTTGAGCCACTCGGAATTGTAGAGCATGAGCGCCTTGCCGTCCGAGAAGTCAATGAAGCGCTCCATCTGACGCTTGAAGCACTCGGCATTGTGCTTAATGGTCTCCTCAGTGAGCATCTGGCGCATATCGGTGCGGCCGGAGGGGTCGCCGATGAGCGTCGTACCGTCGCCGATGAGGGCGATGGGCTTATTCCCGGCCATCTGCAGACGCTTCATCAGGCACAGCGCCATGAAGTGACCGACATGCAGCGAGTCCGCCGTGCAGTCAAAGCCAATGTAGAACGTGGCTTTGCCGTTGTTGATCATGTTTTTGATCTCTTCCTCATTGGTCACCTGCGCGATCAGGCCGCGGGCGATCAGTTCATCATACAGTGTCATCTTCTTATCTCCTCATACATGTCATTCTTTGACCTTGTTCTCAGCAAGAATTTCCTCAGCGCGCTGAGCACCCCATGCGATCATATGGGCACAGTGACCCTTGCCGCCGTTTTTCGCCACAAGCTCCTGACAACGCAGGCAGCCAAACTCCTCGCGGAAGCTCTGCGTCATTTGCTTGGTCATAGCCGTGGCAGTTACCTGATCGGCGGCGAGTCCGAACGCCATCACCGCTCCGGAGATGCTGCCGCAGATCTCACCGCAGCGCACACCGCCGCCAAAACCGGTCGCAACACGCCGGGAGGTATCTTCATCCAGTCCCGTTTCGTTTTGCAGCGCCATCAGCACGCTCTGCGCACAGTTGCAGCCGTTCGTGTGATATGCAACGGCAGTTTCTTGGATGTTCATGATTGTTTATCACCTTTCTCAATGGATTGTTTATAGGCAGCGGCAGAAGCAAGCTGCTCAGCCGCGCTGGCAAGCGTCAGCAAAGTGATATGCTCGCCGCCGTAGAGCCGCGCGATCTCTCGCTGACGGCCGTCACTGTCGAGCAGCTGCACCGTCGTGCGGGTACGTCCGTCCTGCTCGCGTTTTTCGATCAGGTAATGCTGATCGGCCATAGCCGCGATCTGCGGCAGATGCGTGATGCAGATGACCTGCTTGGCCATAGAGAGCTTACCGAGCTTTTCACCGACACGCTGAGCGGCCACGCCGGAAACACCGGCATCCACCTCGTCAAAGACCATGGAGGGCACGTCATCGCGTTCAGCAAACACGTTTTTGAGCGCCAGCATGATGCGCGAGAGCTCACCGCCGGAAGCAATCTTACTGATGCGCCCAAGCGCCTCACCGGCATTTGCCGAGATCAGAAAACGCACATTGTCCGCACCCGTGCTCTGAAATCCGGGCGTGCCGCCGAGCGGCGTGATCTCAACGTGAAAGCGCACGGACGGCATAGACAGCTCGCGCAGCTCACACTCAACCTGCCGTTCGAGCGCAGCGGCGGCCTCCATGCGCTTATGCGTCAGTTCCGTTGCCGCGGCAAGCGTCTGCTGTACCTGCTTTGCGATCAATGTCTCCAGCTTTTGCAGCCGATCGCCGGCGTATTCGATCTGATCAAGACGTTTGCGGACAGAATCGAGCAGATCGATCAGCCCTGCCTCGTCAGTGCTATATTTTCGCTCCAATCGCCGCAGCAGGGACAGCCGCGACTCGATGCGGTCAAATTCCTCATCGGAAAAATCCAGCCCGTCACGAAAATCGCGCAAAGTTTCCGCTGCATCCTGCAGCGTGAACACCGCTCCCTTGACCGCCTCCGGCAGCGCCGCGAGTTCTCCCGCGTAGTTTGCCGCCCGCTCGACCTCCGACAGCGCTTCGCCCGCCAGCGCGGATGCGGAATCGTCTCGGCCGGCCAGCAGATCATAAGCCAGATCGACAGCCTCAGAGAGCTTTTCGAAGTTGCGCAGCAGGTCGCTGCGCTCGGCGAGCTCCGCCTCTTCCCCAGCCTTGAGCTGGGCATGCTCCAATTCCTCAAGCTGACGGCTCAGACTGTCGGTCAGCAGTTCTTTTTCGTTTTCGTAGGCCGAGAGCGTGTCGCGTTCCTTACAGAGCGCCTGATACGCCTGATACTGCGCCTGATAGCGCGCGAGTTCCGGCTCTAAGCGCCCGAATTTGTCCAGACTTCGCAGGTGCTCCCGCTCATCGAGCAGATGCCGCCCGTCGTTTTGGCCGTGGATGTCCAGCAGCAGCGCGCCCAGGTCGCGCAGCTGCGCCGTCGTGACCGGAACGCCGCAGACACGGCAGGATGTTTTGCCCTCCGCAGTGATCTGGCGGCGGATGATGAGTTCATCGTCGCACTCGATCTCGTTTTCGTCACACCACGCCCTGCACGGCTCAGGGTCAAAGGTCGCGCAAACAACCGCTTTTTCCGCGCCCGTTCGCACGAGCTCACGCGAGGCGCGCGAGCCAAGGATCGCGTGCATGGCGTCCACGAGGATGGATTTGCCCGCGCCGGTCTCGCCGGTCAGAATGTTCAGGCCGGAGCCGAGCTCAAGATCGGCACGTTCAATGACCGCGACATTTTCAATATGCAATTCTCGCAGCAAAGCGCTTCACCTCCCGCGGCACGTCAAAGCAGCTTTTCGATCTCTTGGAAAAGTTCATCGGCAGATGTGTTGTCCTTCATGAGCAAAAATGCCGTGTCATCGCCCGCGAGCGTACCGACAAGGGTCTCTATGTGCATGCTGTCGAGCGCGGCGCACGCGGCGGAGGCCAGTCCGGGAAGGGTCTTGATGACGATGATGTTCTGCGCCTCGGCATAGGACGTCACACATTCACGGAAAATCTTTTTCAGGCGCTCATCATAGCCGGGAAATTCATCCGCAGCCGGCGCGGAGTAGCGATATTTTCCGCTCGGCGAGAGCGTTTTGGTCAGGTGCAGCTCCTTGATGTCGCGCGACAGTGTCGCCTGAGTACTCGAAACGCCGTGCTGCGCCAGTACGTCCATGAGCTGATTTTGCGTCTCGATCTCCTGCTCAGAGATGATCTGAAGAATAATGTTTTGTCTGGTGGATTTCACGTCGTCCCTCCTTACAGTCTGTCTGTCAGCTTTGCAAAAGCCGTCTCATAAAAGCTGCGGATACCGGTATCGGCCAGCAGCGTATAATTCTCCGAACGGCGAATACGGATGTGGTCGCCGCGAATGAGCGCGATGCCGTCTCCGCCGTCTGCCACAAGAATGGCCGGCCGGTCATGTATTCGGTCCGGCACGATCGTGATCTGCCGGCCGGGTGCGAGCACAAAGGACTTTCCGGCCAGACTGTGCGCGCAGATAGGCGTCATGATGATGTTTTCGTTTTCCGGTTCGACGAGCGGTCCGCCCGCTGACATGGAGTAAGCCGTAGAGCCGGTCGGCGTGGCGACAATGATACCGTCACCGTGAAAGCGCGTGATCGGCACGCCGTCGCCGTATGCCGTGATGCCGATGCAGTCCACGTGCCCGCCGTGGATGACCACGTCGTTGAGCACGGACTGCGCACAGATGACCCGCTCATTGCGCACGAGCTCCACATCAAGCATCATGCGGCGGCTGATCGTATACTGTCCGTCCGCGATCTCGAGCAGGATATCCAGCTCGTTGTCCTCCAGACCGGCCAAAAAGCCCTTGCCGCCGAAATTCACGCCGATGATCGGTATCGGATGGTCGCGCACCTGGGCTGCAACGTGCAGGATCGTTCCATCGCCGCCCATGACGATGATGAGTCCCGCGCCCTGCGCCGCTTCCGCAAGCGGCTGCGGCGAAATGTCGTCCGGCAAATACGCCTTCGGTGAAAACACCGGGGCAATGACTGCCCGATGGCCGTGCTCTGTGAGCATCCTGTAAACCGTCACCGCTTTTTGCAGGCCAATATCGCGGTAAGGATTGGCCGCTATGACAATATGATTCATACGCCGCTCTCTTTTCCGTGCGCCAGCGCACCGTGCGACTGTGCAACAACGGCAGCCGGGTCGAGCTGCGGCGCGTCATGGCTGCCCTTGCGCAGGTAGCCGAGGTACTCGATGTTGCCCTCGGGTCCCTTTATGGGCGAATAATCCAGTCCCATGACGGTGTAGCCCGCACCGGGAACAAACGCCAGAAAACTCTCCAGCACCTCGAGATGTACCTTCGGGTCGCGGACAACGCCCTTTTTGCCGACCTCATCGCGCCCGGCTTCAAACTGCGGCTTGATGAGGCACACGACCTCTGCGTCATCCTTGAGCAGCGGACAGACCGCCGGCAAGATCAGTTTTACAGAGATAAATGACAGGTCCATGACTGCAAGATCCAGCGGTTCAGGGATCTGCTCGGCGGTGATATAGCGCACGTTCGTGCGCTCCATGGAGATGACGCGCGCATCGTTTCTCAAGCTCCACGCGAGCTGACCGTAACCGACGTCGACGGCATAGACCTTCGCGGCGCCGTTTTTCAGCAGCACATCCGTAAAACCGCCGGTAGAAGCGCCGCAGTCGATGCACGTCATGCCGGTCGGGTCAATGGGAAAGACCTTGAGCGCCTTTTCCAGCTTAAAACCGCCGCGGCTGACATAGGGCAGCGTGTTGCCGCGCACCTCAATGTTCACATCCGGCGCGACCTGCGCGCCGGGCTTGTCCGCGCGCTGGCCGTTAACATAGACAACACCGCTCATAATAATCGCCTTTGCGCGTTCGCGGCTCTCGCTCAGCCCCTGATCGAAGACGAGCTGGTCGAGTCGTACCTTCTTCATGCGCCGTTCCCCTTCTCTCTGTCATTTGCGCACAGTGCCTGTGCAGCGGCTGCAATGGCCTGCGCGTCCAGGCCATACGCCGTTTTGAGTATATCCGGTGCGCCGTGCGGGATGATGCCGCTGCCGAGATTCAGCAGCCGGGCCTCTTTCATTGGCAGCCCTGCCTGCTCCGCCGCGGAGAGAACCTGCTCACCGATGCAGTTGGCAGCGCACACATCTTCAACCGCCAGCAGCCGCCCGGTCTTTTGCAGCGACGCAAGCACCGGGGCAGTTTCCAGCGGCGCGACCTGCGCGAGCTTCACGACCTCTGCAGAGATTCCCTGCTGCGCAAGCAGCTGCGCCGCATGCAGGACATCGTTGATGACGATGCCATAGGTCAGCAGTGTCAGATCACTGCCCTCGCGCAAAACCGTGACCGGTTCGAGCGAGCACGCCTGATATGCGCCCTCTCCGCCGCGCGGATAGCGCACGGCGACCGGTCCATCCAGCTCCGTGACCGCCTTGCGCAGCATGGCGCGCAGCTCGGCAAAGCTCGCCGGGCAGAGAATGCGCATATACGGCACGGAGCTCAGATAACTGATATCAAAGCAGCCGTTATGCGTATCTCCGTCGTTGCCGACGATACCGGCGCGGTCAACGCCAAGCACAAGGTGCAGCCGCTGCAGCGATGTGTCATGGATGAGCATATCATACGCACGCTGCAAAAAGCTCGAGTAGATCGCTGCGACCGGCTTGAGTCCCTGCTTTGCCATGCCGCTGGCCATCGTGATGGCGTGCCCCTCGGCGATGCCGACGTCATACAGACGCTCGGGATGCGCCTTGGAAAACGTCTCCAGCCCCGTTCCGGTCAGCATGGCCGCCGTGATGGCGACGACGGTCGGATCTTCGTCCGCAAGCTGCGAAAGCGTCTGACCGAACACGTGCGAAAAATCCGGCTTCGACGCAGGCAGTGCGCCGCTCACGGGGTCGAACGAGCTGACGCCGTGGTATTTTTCCGGCGCTTGCTCGGTATACGAGATGCCCCTGCCCTTTTGCGTCACCACGTGCAGCAGCACCGGCTGACGCAGGTCGCGCGCCCAGCGCAGCATTTTTTCCAGCTGCGGCTCATCGTGTCCGTCGACAGGTCCGATGTAATAAAAGCCCATGTCGTCAAACATATTGTTCGGCAGGACAAGATCTTTCACATGCTCCTTGATGTGATGCAATACCCGATAAAGCCCGGGCGCTTTTCCGACAGTGCTGCGATAAAACCGCTTAAAATGCAGATACCCCGGCTTGACACGCTGCTTCGACAGAAGCGTTGCCATGCCGCCGACGTTTTTGTTGATCGACATGCCATTGTCGTTGAGCACGATGACCATAGGCTCACCGCTCTGCCCGGCGTCCGACAGCCCCTCGTAGGCCAAGCCGCCTGTCAGCGCACCGTCACCGATGAGGGCAATGACGTCATAATTTTCCCCCATGAGCGTGCGCGCCCGCGCCATACCCAGCGCAACGGAGATCGACGTGGAGGCATGGCCTGCTACGAATGCATCGTGCACGCTTTCGTCCGGCTTCGGGAAGCCGGCGATGCCGCCGAACTGCCGCAGCGTCGAAAACGCTTCGCGCCGCCCGGTCAGGAGCTTGTGCACATAGCTCTGGTGTCCGACGTCGAATACGAGCCGGTCGCGCTCGGTATTGTAGACACGGTCGATCGCGACCGTAAGCTCCACAGCACCAAGGTTTGAGGCGAGATGTCCGCCGG
>OGYB01001343.1_pt1 | contig 11330 bp, 10 predicted proteins | sample 1576421 | NCBI WGS metagenome assembly OGYB01 (sample SAMEA3541577, study PRJEB24748) | human gut metagenome | biome: human gut; feature: human-associated habitat; material: faeces | place: China | collected 2012 | reverse complement strand
CCTCTACATTCAATACGACAGGGACGGAAGTCCCAGCCTCTGCGCCGCCAGCCGGGAGATGCCGGAGCAGCTGCGCCGGGCGCTGTGGCTGAAGGACATCCCCGCTATCCTGACCTCCGGCACCCTCATGGCTGGTGGCAGCTTTGAACGAACAAAAAAGGTCATGGGGCTGTCCGTGAACCAACGGCTGGAGGATTTTATTGCGGTTTCGCCCTTTAACTATGAAGAAAACTGCCTTCTTTACATCCCCGACAACCTGCCGAGAGCGCAGATGGGCAGCGAAAAGGAAGCTGAGTGTCTGGCAGAGCAGATCTGCCGGTTGGTGGAAGCCACTCATGGCCACACTCTGGTGCTCTTTACCTCCTATTCCCTCATGGGTGCTGTTTACAATCAGGTAAAGGACCGGCTGTCTTTTCCCTTGATGGAAGTATGGCGGCACTCGCAGGATGTCATCCATCAGTTCAAGCAGGCCAACAACGCTGTGCTGTTCGCAGCGGGTTCCTGTTGGGAAGGTGTGGACTTTCCCGGCGATATGGTGTCGTCGCTCATCATTGTGCGGCTGCCGTTCCCTGTTCCCGATCCACTGAGCGAAGCGGAACGGGAACAATATCCCACCCTGCAGGATTATATCAAAACCGTGGTCATCCCTGATATGCAGGTAAAACTGCGGCAGGGCTTCGGACGGGCCATCCGCACCGAAACCGACACCTGCGTGGTGAGCATTTTGGACCACCGGGCAGCCCCCGGTCAGCGGTATCACCAAGCTGTGCTGGAAACCCTGCCGAACCTTCGACTCACCAGAAAAATCGAAGATGTAGAAAATTTCATCCGGGCAAAGAAAAGCCCGGATTATTTTATGTCATAAAGGAGATTACCATAGATGAACAAAAAAACAGAAACGGCGGGATTTCCCTACCCAGACCGCCCCATGTGGTTATACAGCCGCAGCAGCGATAAAAGGATGTTTGTCCTGATTCAGCAGATGCGGAATCTTTTAGAGGAAGCCAATCATCGGGGATACACTGTCGTGGGTACCACGCAGGATATGGGGACCGGCAGGAGCACAGCTCGCATGGGCCTAAAACAGATGATGCAGGCGGTGCAGGGCGGATTCGTCCGCGCTGTGCTTGTGCGGGATCTCACCCGTCTGAGCCACGATCCCGCCATCCTGATTCAAATACTGGAATTTTTGCAGGATCACGATGCGGTACTGATCACCACCGAAAGCGACCTGCGGTATGAACTTTATGTCAAGGGGCTGGAAAACCGCTTTTTCCAGAGGGCAGCCCAAAAGGGCCTTCATTTGCCGTGGTGAATTTTCATGGCAATTCCCTATACCTTGCAGACCCCAAGCGAAAAGGTGATCAATGAAATCAAATACTTTGCAGCATTCTCCGCATTAAAACGGCTGTTAGAACAAGAAAAAATCACATTGGAAAACTGCCAGCTGGCGAATGTTGCTATTGCCGAAAAGTACGGCGTTTCACAACTCCATATTTAGTGGTTGTCGTGATAGCTATCCCAAACCGGTTGTGGTAGTCTTTGGTGTGACAAAAAAGATGTCCAACCGGAAAGGGGGTGGCAAAGGTGCCGCAGGTCAAAGTTATACAGCCAATAGCAGAACAAGCCAAAAAGCTGCGGGTTGCAGCTTACGCCCGTGTGAGCAGCGATTCAGCCGACCAGCTGAATTCCTTTGCCACCCAAGTAGACTATTACACCAGTTACATTAGGTCGAAAGAAGAATGGGAATTCGCAGGGCTGTATGCGGATGAAGCGGTCTCCGGCACCACAGCCGACAAGCGGGATGATTTTCAGCGCCTGCTTGCCGACTGCCGTGCCGGGAAAATCGACCGCATCCTCGTCAAATCTATTTCCCGGTTTGCAAGGAATACCATCGACTGCATCCAGACGGTGCGGGAGCTCAAGCAGCTTGGCGTTGCTATAGAATTTGAAAAAGAGGAAATCGATACCGGGAACATGGGCAGCGAAATGCTGCTGAGTATGTTGGGATCAGCCGCACAGGAAGAATCCCTCTCTATCTCGAAAAACCTCAAATGGAGCTATCGACGCCGGATGAAATCCAGCGATTTTATTACCTGTAATGCGCCACTCGGCTATTACCTAAAAAACGGCACATTGCTTCCTGATCCACAGGAAGTACCGATTGTCGAATACATTTTCAGTAGTTATCTTGCGGGAAAAAGCATGGAAGAAATTTCAAATGACTTAAATGCGCAGGAAACACAATTCATGCGAAAGAAGAAAGCAAGATGGTATCGCACGTCAATTCGATATGTTTTGTCAAACGAAAAATACATTGGGGACTCTCTTCTTCAAAAAACATATACGCCCAACGAGCTTCCCTTAGTAAATGTTCGCAACAATGGGCAGCTTTCAAAATTCTATATAAAGAACTCTCATCCCGCAATTATCCCTGTAGAAGTATTTGAAACCGTACAGGATTTAATCGAAAGTCGGGCAGTTTTTCATCAGCCCACTTCGGTTGCCGGTAGCTTCTCTTTAAGTGGTATCTTGAAATGCAGCATCTGCGGTTCGACATTTCATCGACACCTAAAAAAAGACATAGTAAGGTGGAACTGCTCCCAACACGCTAAAGATGCCAACCTTTGTCCAATGAGAGCTGTCACAGAAAAAGAAGCCTACCACATATTTTTGAACGTTTACAATAAGTTGCTGGACAATCAGGATATCCTAAAAGCTATGTTGAATCAGCTATTAGAACTGCAAACAAAGGTCATGTTTACAAGGCCGGACATTGTAGAACTAAACGAAAAAATATCCGAACTCATTAAGCAGAATCATTCACTCACAAGGTTGCGGACCAAAGGGTGCATTGATTCTGCTATTTTTATAGAGCGAAGCAACCGCAACAACCAAAAAATTGAGGAACTACGCCGGGAATTACGGCGACTTCAAGAGCCGGACGAGGTTAGCCGTATCGTTGACAACACCAAACTGCTTCTGGAACTGCTGGAAGAAGCCCAGCCTATGTTGAAATTTGAACCTTCCATATTCAAATGCATGATACAGAAAATCATTGTTTACCCGGAAAGATTCTGTTTTCATCTTATCAACGGGCTGGTGCTCGACGAGGGGAGGTGTTCGAGATGAAGAAAATACGGAACTGCCCCTTTGGTTATCAAATGCAAAATGGAGTATATATAGTTGTTCCAGAAGAGAAAGTCCTTATTCAAAACCTTTTTATGGGTTATTTGAATGGGGCATCACTAAACCAACTATCCGATATAGCCGAACAAACAGGTTTAAAATTCCGGGAGAATGCTACCTCATGGAACAAAAATATGGTATCAAGAATTCTGGATAATAAACGGTATTGGGACGAAGAAAAGTATCCGCCTATTTTAACTCAGGATATTGCCATGAGAGTGGCGAGTTTAAAGAAAAGCAAGGCATCGCCAAAATCAAAAATACCATTTATCCGAAAGCGAATGACTTGCCCATACTGTGGGGATATTTTACAACGAAACAGCAAAAAATCCCCTCGTGTCTATTGGGATTGCAAAGGTTGCCAAAACCGCTTCGGCCCCATTTCCGACAATGAACTGCAACAGGCAGTCACAGAAAAGCTGCTGGCTGTTTGTCGGAACTCACAGGTGGTGGAATTAGATCAGCAGCCCACCAACAGTCTATCCATACAGGCGGCCCGACTGACCAATGAAATCAATCAGATGCTGACTCAGCGTGAAGTAGATACAGACAGACTACTTTCCTTGATTTTGGAATGCGCTGCCGAAAAGTATAAGACCTGTAGCATCAAGGAATCTGACCACCTCACCATCAAAATAAAAGCTCTTTTTCAGGAGCATAGCAATGACGAGAAACTGGATCGGGAACTTTTCGAGCAGACCGTAAAACAGGTTATCCTGCAGCCGGATGGTTCCATACGGTTTCATCTGCTCAATGGAAAAACAGTTTGAAAGGAGAGAACCTCCCATGCCACAAAAGGTAGTCATGGAAATCCCGGCAAACCCCATGCTGGGAGATTTGCGAAAGCGAAAACGAAAGCTGAGAGTTGCGGCCTACTGCCGGGTAAGCACCGAGGAAGAAGAACAGCAAAACAGTTTTGAGGTACAGGTAGACTATTACACCGAAAAGATTACCCACCACGATGGCTGGCAGCTTGCCGGAATTTTTGCAGACGATGGGATCTCCGGGGTGCGGACCAAAAAGAGGGACCAATTCAATGAAATGATAGGGCTCTGCAGGAAAAAGAAAATAGACCTCATCCTGACAAAATCCATTTCCCGATTTGCAAGGAATACCCTCGACTGCATAAAGCACGTCCGAATCCTCAAAAGCTGGGGCATCCCCGTGATATTCGAGAAAGAAAACATCGACACCTCGAATATGAACAGCGAAATGATCCTGACCTGCCTGAGTTCCTTTGCACAGGCAGAAAGCGAATCCATCAGCGGCAACGTCACCAAAGGAATTCGCATGGGATACAAGCAAGGGCGGTTTGCCTTCCGTTACACCGGCTTCGCCTTTCAAAAGGGGCCAGATGGAGAACCTGAAATTATTCCCAAGGACGCCCAAACCATTCGCATGATTGCGCGGGAATTCCTGAATGGCGACAGCCTGAAAGGAATCAAGGAAAAACTGGAGAAAGCAAGCATTCCAAGCCCTGCGGGAGAGTCGAAATGGACAACACAGACAATCCTGCGAATCCTCCAGAATGAGAAATACGCTGGCGACGTCCTACTGCAGAAAACCTACACCTCCGATTTTTTGGAAGGAAAGGTAAAGAAAAATAACGGTGAACTCCCGCAATACTACATCAAAGACAACCATCCGGCTATCATCCCAAGAGAAATGTTTTTTCAAATTCAGGAGGAACTCGCCCGGAGAAGAAGCAAAAAGCCCGCCAACACCAAGAAAGCAAAAACCAACCGTGGCAGGTTCACCAGTAAATACGCCCTATCCGAAAGGCTGGTCTGTGGGGACTGCGGCTGCTACTTCCGCAGGGTAACATGGAATATCCACGGAAGAAAGCAAATCGTCTGGCGGTGCATCAACCGGCTGGAGTTCGGACCGAAATCCTGCGGGAATTCTCCCAGCCTTGAAGAAGCCGCCCTCCACACCGCCATAATGGAAGCCATCCGTTCTCTGGTTCATGGGCAGCAGGAAGAAATGGCTGCGGCGCTGCAGGATACCCTGATACAGTGCATCGCCGGAGAAAAGGAAGAAGCCAGCCCCATTGTCATAGAGAACAAAATCAAGGAACTGGAAACAGAATTTGACCGACTGCTGGTTTTAGCGGTTGACGAAAACGACATCATTGACTATAAGCTAAAACAAATCAGCGAAGCCATCCTCAAATTGAAGCAGCAGAAAAAGCGGATCGAATACACAGCAGAGCGTTCCGAGGTAATGGAATCCAAAACTAAAGAAGTCATGGGGATAATTTCCGCAGAGGACCTCGACCTAACAGAATACTCCGACGCCTTAGTATACCGTATCATTGAAAGAATCACCGTACTTTCCAAAGAAAAAATCCGCATCCGCTTTGTAGGCGGATTTGAGATCACACAGCCACTTCACTAAGAAGCAGGTACAGAGAAATACTGACAGATCACGTGCTGTCGGTGTTTCTCCGTACCTGCTTTTTTGTTTGCTAACTATATCTGAATATAAACAGGTTGTTTTTCGACATGTTTCCTGCTATAATTAAAAATGGATTATTATAGACAGGAGGGTCGACATGATAAAAAAGATTCATGTTGAGAAGTATAGAAAACTAGAAATTATGACTGTACCTCTAACACAGGAAGAATGGAAAAGACAGCGACAAATTTATCTGGAGCAAGACATATCCGAACCGCTACGCCTCGGATTTGCAACATTTTTTTTAAACCGCACTAATGTTTCCGGAGTAGTAAACGGAGGCATGGTGGAATACATAAAAAAGATTTTCCAAATACGGACTTGTCCCCTGTGTTACGCTTACAGTCATTAGGTTTAGTAATAGCTCAAACTGATTTATTGTGGGGTGATATGAAATCAAAAAAAGAAGTTTTTAGTTTTTATATAACTGATACTGGCAAAAAATTATGCGAAATTTTCGAGTCTGAATTACGACAACTTAGAAAAAATAAGTAGCAATAGAATTCGAAATTTTTATTTTCAGTGGGTATTATTTTATCAATGCGTTCCGGGTTCGGTTTTTATTTTGTGTTTTTACTCGGGTTTGTAGCGGGTATCTTTTTTGTAGCACAAACCCAAGGGCAGAGATAATCTCTGCCTTTTATTTTTTCTTTTTCTGAAAAGAATTTCAAAATTCAATTCGCAACAAAAAATCTCACTCTTTTCTACGGAGTGAGATTTTGTTCGTTTATTTGATTTTTCGCCCAAGACCATCTATTGACCATTTATGATTTTATTATTATGTCAAGATGGTTTGTTTATTAGTCTAATTGTTGAATGTGTTATAATCTGGTTGTATAATAAGATTAGCTATTTATTTTAAAACTTTAGTTGGTGATTTTTAGTGAATACAATTGATGCGATAAAAGAAGTTTTGGAAGCAAAAATACCATTTGATACATATGATAAACTTTCGATATATTTAAAAGATGTAAAATTTATGTTTTTTGATATTATTAATCCTTATGTAGATAATATTTTAATTTCGATAAATAATCCGCATTTTTATATAGATGGATTATGTGATTATAGTAATATAATATTTTTAGATAGGTTCTGTTGCAAAAGTGGAGCTTCAAAAATTCGTGTTTCTAATCGACTGAATTTTGATGTCAATTTATCAACACATATTAAAAATTTGTTTTTCAATAAAAAGTGTGATGCGTCTTTATATGACTTAATACATGATATAAAGAAAAATAAAATGCAAATTAGTATTGGTCCAACAATATTTGAAAATAGTTATAACCAATCTGGTATGAATAGTATTAAAAAATCATATGAGACATTATTGGCTTTTTCAATGTTGGACAGAAATAGTTATGATAGTATAAAAAATGGTAATTTTGATTCTAATCCAATTTCACAAGATTATGTATTTGCAGATAATATTTGGGGTGTTATGCGAAAATCTAAAAACGAAAATAATGATTTGGAAAAACATAAAATACTTTTTTGCTTGCTTTCTAAAATGTATTTATTGAAATGGGATAATACCTCCAGAAATAAGGAAATTGATTTATTGAATTTTGCACTTGATGATTTAAATGTTTATTGTGAGAATGAATTGTTTTTTTGTATGAAGTATTTAGAAAATGATAAAAATATAAAACCTTTTTTTGATAAAGTACAACCTAATTCTAAAAATACAATTAAAAAAATAGAAAACATTGCATGGGATTTTTTGCATATTAGATTGATGGAAAACTCTCTTGCTGTTCAATTAAATGAAAATAATGTTTATTATTTGTATTATTTTGCTACTGCCGATAAAGCATTACATAATATCATAAAGTATAATCCGATAAACAGAATTGCTTTATATGATTCAAAAGTATATCCAGTAAGAAAACATAATACAAGTGAAATTATAGGATTAGATTTATATAATAGTTTACATAATAGAAATAGGACACCATATTTAGTGAGTAAATTAAATAAATTATACATTGAACTAAAAAATGAAATCAATAAAAATTTCAATTGAATATTGTTTTGATCTAATTAATTAAAAGCACCTCGCTCAAAAATTTAATTTTCAAAGCGAGGTGCTTGATTTTTGGCAGTTGCTAATTAAGCTGGGAATTTTACAATCTTGCTATCTTTAACGCTTGAGTCTAACAATGTTCCCATCGTATCAGCAACTGACTGTTGCATATTGTCAGTCACATGCATATACGTGTTCATTGTAAAGCCGGCGTCTGTGTGACCGAGCATGTGCGATACGGTTTTAATGTCCATTCCTTGCTCAAGGGATAAGGTTGCAAAGCTGTGCCGTAAATCGTGAAAGCGTATTCTCGGCACACCTGCTCTGTCCTGTATTCTGTGTAATCTTCGTGTGACTGCTGAGGTATCTCGTATCTCTCCTGTTACAGATGACGGGAATATGTACTTTGATTTCGGTATTTGATTTGCTTTTAACTCACTTAATAATCGAATACACTCATCACATAATCTTATCGTTCTGATAGAACTTTTTGTTTTCGGTGTGTTGATTTTTACCTCACCTTTGATTTTTTGTACCGCCTTGTTTACCGTTATCGTTTTGTTTTCAAGGCTTAAATCATTCCATTCCAAAGCACAGATTTCACCTAATCTCATACCCGTTGTCAGTTCAAGATAGTAGAATTCATAACAACCCGAACGCTTGGTTTCTTCAAGAAAAGCTGTTAATTCTTCTTTCTTCAGCGTTTTCATTTCAGGCTTTGTGCAGTTCGGCAACTTCACTTTTGATATGGGATTCTTTGGAATTAAATCTTCATCCACCGCTTTTTGAAGGCAAGAACTGAGTGTTCTCTCTATCCCTTTTACCGAGTAATATGCCAATCCGTTACCGTGTTTTTCTCTGCCTCGTTGCCTGCCGTTACTGAATAATCCTACCAAGAATTGCTGACAGTTTACGGTGGATAGCTCGCTTAATTTCATATCACCCAATGCAGGTAAGATATTGGTTTTGAACCTTTGCTCGTAACCGTTTACGGTATAGTCCTTGATCACATTTTTGCAAAATGTGTTTATCCATATTTCGTACCATTCATTAAGCGTGGGATCGGAATTGGTCAAGTAAGTATGAGAAGATAACACAGACTGTTCTTTCAGATATTCTTCTTTTGCTTTGTTTAGCTTTTCTTGACATTCGGATTTGGTTTTTGCGGTAACACTTTTTCGTTTTGTCTTGCCGTTTTCATCTTTACCGATGTTAAACCAACCTTCCCATCTTCCGTCTTTTCTTTTGCGAAGTGTTCCTTCGCCTTTTGTTCTTCTTGCCATTGTACAGCCTCCTTTCTGCTTTTGGCAACTCAAACATTACCACAAGCTTTTTTCAATAGCCAGATAATTATCTTTTAGATTTTTCATCAATCCATTCCTTGAGTTGTTCTTTTGGAATGGATTTTCTTCTGCCCAACTGAACAACAGGGAATGATTTATCTTTTTCAATTAGCTTATACAAGCTGACATTAGATATGCCAAGCACCTCTGCCGCTTGATTGACTGATAGCATTACGGGCATTTCATCAAAGTTTTTATACACTTTATCACCTCCGTTTTTTGCTCACAGGCTCGCACAAATCGCCTGCAAGCCGTTTTTAGTTTAAGTCTGACGAGTTACTCTATTTTAGATAGAACTCGTCAATTTTTGCTCACAGCGTTGTCTGATTTTTCATGAATAGGTTTATCATACCGCAACGCTTGAGTGAATACGCAAAAGTCTTGATTTTCTGCGAAAAACACCCCTTACTGCATACGAATTTGGAATCATACGCAAAAGTATTACGATTTGAAAAGCCGACTGGCTTTGCCGGACGGCGTTTTCGGGCATTTCAATGCCCGAAAATCATACCCCTTTATCCTGCTTTAAAATCGATGGCTTGAAATCCGCTTCAAAAGCCGCTCAAAAGTGCTAAGATTTCATCCAAAACCGAGTTAAAAATCAATTCAAAAAATGTAAAAGAAAAACAGCTGTTTTTTCAATTTTAGGCTTTTAGATTATTTGTCATCAACTCTTACAGTGGGGTACACTATATTTGATGAACTGTGTAGATATTACTTTGCTGTGCGTTTTCAAAAAATCTTTGAGTAATATCTATGTAACCTTTTTCTTCAAGTGACTTGAGCGTGTTTCTGCAAGTGGTCGGACACATATTACACTTCTTAGCCATCTTCGGAACAGACCAAAAACTTACACCTTTGCTGTCGCCAACCGAAACAAGAAAACAATAAATCATAAATTCGTGCGGCGAAAAATTTTCATCAAAGATTTTGTTCGGCATATAGTAAACCTTGCCGTCTGTTTTGTAATTTTTGTTTGCTTGCATTTTTGAACCTCCTTTCAAATTATTCGAGAGAATATTTTTGCCAATCGAAAACACAAAAACACCGTTCAAAAAACTCCCTCCACTATACAGAGAAAAATTCTCATTTTGTTCGGGTGTTTTGCAAAATTCTTTACATCTTGTTTACATTTAATTTCACGATAGCAAAAAAATACCCATCTATAATACGGAGAAAAATTTAAGTTTTGTTGATGTGTTTTGAGAAAAAATTTATAAAAAACAGCCTGCACTTTTTCAATGCAGGCAAAAAAATGACTTGATTAAATTTAAAAAAAGAATTTCGCATGCTTTGGTTCTTAAAGAGCAAACCGAAAGATTTTGAATAAGAAGTATTTTTATTAGAAATGATATTTATAGAGCAACAAAGATTATAAAAGATTGACTTTACCTTTTATTAAACTAACACAAATCATAACTTTATATATGATTAAAGTGGACATTCATTTACTATATTTGTTTTTTGACTATTATAAAATGAAATGGATTCATCATATATGTTTTGTCCATCTGTTGTCAATATTTTATATGAACCTTCAAGGAAAACGGTATTGCCAAAATGATCTATTGAATAAAAATCTTTTTCTTCAAAAGTGAATATAAATTCTTTTGTATCACCCTTTGGAATAAATTCTCTCTTGCACTTGATTAACGATTTAGTCGGAAGTTCGTAATTTGTTTTGGGATAGGTTATATAAATTTGAACTACCTCATCACAATCAAATTCGCCGGAGTTTTTAATTAAGCAAGATAATTGCTTCTCTTTTGAATTGTAATCGATTTTTAATAAATCGAATTTTGTATAAGTCTTTCCGTAGCCGAAAGGATACTGCACATCACCCTTAAAATATCTGTATGTTCTGTTTTGCATGGAATAATCGCAAAAATCAGGTAAATCATCAACCGAGTTGTAAAATGTAATCGGTAATTTACCGCTTGGAGAACATTTGCCGAAAAGTATGTTAGCAATAGCCTCTCCGCCTTGTGCTCCCGGATACCAGCATTGCAAGATAGCGTTTACTCTGTTTTTATATTTTCTAAAATCTATACAGCCACCTGAAAAGTTAAGCAAAATTATCTTTTTGCCTGTATCGAGCAATTCCTCAATATATTCTTGTTGATTAAGCGGTAGTTCTATTGTTTCACGGTCACCCTGTTCACCGATATTACCGCCTCCTCCTGCAAGAGCGCCTCCGGCTTCTTCGCCCTCTATTGAGGAGTCAAGCCCTGTGCACATAATGATAATATCCGATTCTGCGGCAGATTTTAATGCTGTTTCCTTGTCATGTTTTGTGCTTTGATTATAAAGATGTA
>OGYB01001342.1_pt1 | contig 11347 bp, 11 predicted proteins | sample 1576421 | NCBI WGS metagenome assembly OGYB01 (sample SAMEA3541577, study PRJEB24748) | human gut metagenome | biome: human gut; feature: human-associated habitat; material: faeces | place: China | collected 2012 | reverse complement strand
CCGCCTGCAGCATCGACGTCGACGCGCAGGGAAAGGTCACCGGACTGTTCTAAGCGAATCAATAAAGCAAAAGATCTAAAATTATCGGAGCCGCTGTATGAAGCGGCTCCGATTTTACATGGAGCGTGGAATTTTAAATCCTTCGCTCCGTCGAATGCTCAGAAGAGGGATGATAATATGAAAGTTGAGCAATATGTTATGGCATACGAAGTTGAACAAGACAGACTCAGAGCAATTTTGCCGGACGGCTTCGTGTCCCTTCGCCCTGTGTTGAGAATTAATAGTGAAATCCGATACGGTGAAACGGAAAGCGTGTATATAGAATTCAATACCGCCGTTGAAGCTGACGGTAGGCGAGGTTGGCTGAATATCGGCAGCTGGGACAATGCAGGCTCGGTGTTTTCCTACAAAAGGAGCGGAAAAGCCGTCACCTTTACCGCGCCGTTTCTTGAGATCACATATACAGGAGTTGGCGTTGAGGGAGGATGTCCGGCGGAAAAGGATAACGAAGGGTGTTTCTTTCTTGGAAAGAACACAATACTTCGACCAGCGGAGAAGATAAACAGCAGCAAAGAGTTTTGCGATTGTGAGTTCAGGTGGAAGTTCACGCGCGATGACGCGCACGGCGTAAGTATGGGAAAAACCTTGCCGGCCTTCGCAGCCGTGCCTAAGATAGTTTATGACCGGCATGAGTTCACCGCGCAAAGCGCGGCGGCCATCCCCTGCGAACAGGTTTTAGGATCCTACGTTGTGAAGTTTGAGCGGCAGCTCTGATCATAATGCAAAAATGACGTTGTGAAATGCCGGACGCGCAGCCGCCACAGCGACGGCCAGTATACCTAACGAAGGCGGACGATCATTGGCCGTTTCTAAGGGAGAGTTTCTTTCTTGCCGCCGCGATGAGCATCATCGGGCGGCGCATTTCGTCTTTCATGCCCTCGATGCCGAGCATCCGTTCCGGCGGCTGCGGCTCGACTACGCGCAGCAGTTCAAAGCCGTTCGTCAGCAGCCCGTCGATGTAGGTGGTCAGCGTTTTGTGATATTTGACGACCTCTTCTCCGAGAAAGCGCGCGCGGCGCATACCTTCGTAAAAGTAGTTGTCGACGGGGAAGTGCAGGATATTGCCAGCGTCGTCTCGATACCAGTCCTGCGAACCCTCCGCGGTAAATATCGGATGTTCCGCTGAAAAGACGAAATACCCTTCGTCGCTGAGGAAACGGTTCACCTTTTTTGCGATCTCGTCGAATGACTCGACGTAATGCAGGGCCAGCGAGCTCAGGACGATGTCGAAGGAGCCCGCGGGGAAATCCATATCCTCCAGCGCCATGCACATGTATGTTACCTCAGGACAGCGCGTCTTCTCCCTCGCCACGGAGAGCATCTTTTCGGAGATGTCTATCCCCGTGGCCGAGGCCGCGCCCTGTTCCATCGCGTAGATGCAATGCCAGCCGTAGCCGCAGCCAAGGTCGAGGAGTCGCTTTCCATTGAAATCCGGCAGCAACTTCTTCAGCGTCTCCCATTCGCCGGAGCCGGCCAGCCCCTCCTGGGAACGTTTCATTCCCGCGTATTTTTCAAAAAATACGCCGTCGTCGTATTTGTTTTCTTTCAAGAAATTCTCAGCCTGCTTATTTCAGCTTCATATAGAGCAGCGGGAAGGGGTGCCCCTGCTCGTCGCGCTCAGTGCGCTTATATACCTTAAACCCCATGTGTTCGTAGAATCCGAATGCCGAGGTGTTCTGCTCGTTGACGCAGAGCCGGCTGACGGAGTATTTGTCGATCGCGTGACGCAGAAGCTTTTCGCCGAGGCCCCGCCCCCGCTCCTCCGGCAGGAGGAAGAGCATCTCCAGCCTGTCGCCGTCTATTCCCATGAATGCGACGGGCTCGGAGTTCTCATTCTCCGCCGTCAGCAGGGTCGGCACGGAGGCCAGCGCATCATCGACATCTTTTGAAATGTCCAGCATGTCGTCCTCGGTGAGAAACAGGTGCGTGGCGCGCACCGACTTTTCCCAGATAAAGGATACCCTCTGTATCGCAGCTTCGTCTCTTTTTGTTATTTCGGTGATTGTCATTTTGTCATTTCTCCTCTATTTAAGAGTTCGGACAGCATAGCACATAATGCCGAGATATGAAAGACGCGTTCTGCCCATTGGAGAACGCGTTTCTATCTCAAGCTCAAACCCGGTTAAAGAAAGAAATTTACCTCAACTTATCATCGATAAAGTATGGCTGAGCTCTGGGCGCTGTCATCTTGACATACAAAAAAGAGGCAAATTGTAAGTATTGATAATGCATACAATTTGCCTTTCTGCCCCCTATTGTATAATAATTTTTACTGCAGGAGGCATATTATGGATTTATTTTTTGTTATAAACCCCAAGCCATACTGTTTTTTACAGCCGGTTCTCTACGATTCCGATCGCCTCGTCCAGCGCGGTGATTGTCTTGTCTATGGATTCATAAGAGATAATTGCAGGCGGCTCGATACGGACGACCCTTGCATTATTTAATGTGCCGGAGACCAAAATGTAACGGGCAAACATCTCCTTTGACACCTCATAGCCGAGTTCCGAGGTCTTGAATTCCAGTGCGATCATCAGGCCGGCTCCGCGGACGGCCTCAAGGATCTTGTGCTTTTTCTGCATCGCGGTCAGCTTCTCCAGGAAATACTTGCCCTTTTCGCCGGCCATTTTGGGAATGTCATTTTCAACGATATACTTTATGATACCGAGGAATGCGGAACAGGCGATGGCGTTGCCGCCGAACGTGGGAGAACCGAGGATGAAGGGGTTCTCGCCAAGTCCCGAACCCAGGAATACCTCCTTGCGGGATACGATGCCGGTAATGGGGATGATACCGCCGCTCACCGCTTTGCCAAAGACCATAATGTCGGGGACGATCCCCTCCTCCTCGCAGCGCCACATCCTGCCGGTGCGGCCCATCCCGGTCTGTATCTCATCACAGATCATCACGACTCCATGCTTCGTGCATATTTCACGCGCCTCTTTCAGATATCCTTTTGGCGGGATGATGACGCCGCCCTCGCCCTGGATCGGCTCGACGATAAAGGCGGTGACGTGATTTCCGACGGCCTTGATGTTTTGGATCGTCTGCTCGAGAGCTGCGGCGTTGCCGTATTCGATATGTTGCACCTGCTGGATCAGGTTAGGATAATATTTCTCACGGTAGCAATCTTTGCCGGTCATCGAAACGGCTCCGAGGCTCTTCCCGTGGAATCCGCCGACAGTGGAGATAAAATAGCCGGGGCCGTTGTACAGAATTGCCAGCTTCAGCGCCATTTCAACGGCTTCGGCGCCGCCGTTTGTCAGATAAGAATACTGCAGGTCGCCTGGGGTGATCATTGCGATGGTCTTGCACAGATATCCGCGCAGAGGCTCAAGCAGCTCTGTGCTGGAGAGAGTCAGGCGGTCCAGCTGACTCTTTACATATTTAACGACCTCCGGGTTGCGGTGTCCTCCGATATAGGTCCCGAAGCCGCCGATGCAGTCGATATATTTGTTGCCCTCAAGGTCGATGATGTTTTCACCGCTGCCCACCCACTCTATCGTGGCGCCGTCCGGCGTGATCGATTTGCGGAAATCAAGATAGCCGGTGTTGAAATAATCATGGTAATTATCGATCGTATCCTGCTTGATCGTCGCAATATCATCCTTGCTGAGGTGGTCGCCGTTTTCGATGTACCCCAATATGCGGTTTACTTCCTGAAGTATTTCCTGTTTTCCCATTGTAAAGCCCTCCTTAGTTATATTTTGCAATAACGCGGTAATTCGTCATTGCCGTATTAAAAATATCGATGATGATAATATAGTTTATAAAGTTAACTCAATGTCAATATTGAATTCGATAATTTTTGCGAAATAATTTGAGCCGACTCGAATTTTAAGAAAAATTGTAATTGTCAGTCTTAATTGTGGAGTGGTGACAAAAAAATAATAAAAAAATATATAAGTTGCTTATTGACACCGAGTGTGCTCGAAAAAATATCATTAATTCACAGATTTTATTACTTTTAATTTATTTAAGGGGGCAAAATTATGGGTGAGTTAAAGAGAGAGGTTGGATTGATCCCGGCTGTCGCCACTGCGGTCGGCATTGTTGTTTCCAGCTCGGCTTTGCTGATGTTGGGACAGGGATTTGGCCTTGGAGGCCGGGCGTTTGTGATTGCGATGGTCATTGCCGCTCTAGTAAATCTTTTTGTCGCTTTTTCTTTTGCCGAACTGACAGGATTACTGCCGGTGGCCGGCGGCATCAACCATTATACGCTTCCCGCGATGGGACGGACGGTCGGGATCTTCGCCGTGCTTGCGGGTTATTTCCTGGTTTCCATACTTTCGAACGCCTCCGAGTCTACGATTGCCGGCACGGTAATTCATGATTACTTTCTGCCTGATATCGGAGTCGGGCCGACATTCTGGGCGCTGGTAATGATGGCGGTGTTGACCGTGATCAACCTGTTCGGAGCAAAATCTTTCGCCTATTCTCAGGTATTTCTCGCCGGAACGATGATCGCGTCGATGGTAATACTTTCTTGTATCGGTCTGTTTGAACTTGGCAGCGGGCAGCCTTTGAAAACTAACCTTACGTGGGATATCGCAGCCGGAGGCGGCATCCTGTCCATGTTGTCGATCGCTTTCTGGCTGTTTGTCGGTCTGGAGTTCGTCTGTCCTTTGGCGGAAGAGGTAAAAGAGCCTCAGCGCTTTATCCCGATCGCGATGATTTCGGGTATCGTGATTATATTTATCAGTGACATCCTTTTTGGCTTCATGGCCATGAAATATATGCCGCTTGATAAGCTTGCCAGTTCCACGGCGCCTCATGTAGATGCGGCGACGGCCGTTATGGGGCGTACCGGCCAGATTTGGATCGGGATCATTTCTCTGGTTGCGACAGGAAGCACGCTTAATACGTTTGTGGCGGCCATTCCGCGTATGCTCTATGGGATGGCCAAAGAGGGACAATTTCCCCGAGTGTTTGCCAGGCTGAACCGATACGGCGCCCCCTACGTGGGAGTATTGCTTGTTTTTGTGATCACTGTGATGCTTTTGGCATTCAACGACCCGGATTCCGTGGCGATGATTTCGACATACGTGCTCTCGGGGTGCATCGGCTGGATGATCTCATACATTATCGCTCATGTCGATGTGCTGATCCTGCGTAAAAAATATCCCAACGCGCCGCGCTCTTTCAAAGTGCCTGGAGGTCCGATATTGCCAATTCTTTCCTGCATTGGCTTGGTGATAATGATCATCATGATCCATCCTGACCCCGTTATTTCCAGACAAGTATTTCTCTTTGCCGGGGCATCGCTTGCGCTATGTGCCGTATGGAGCGTTTGCTGGGTAAAATTTGTCATGAAAAAGCCGCTTTTTGAAACTGTGCCGCTAGAACAGCTTCGCGCCAAATTAGAGGTTATGGAAAATGAAGAGGAGTTCGATGAGGCGGAAGAATCGGTCACGATAGTATAAAAGACAGCCGCCGCGGCGGAATTAAGATCGGGACACGCGTTTACGGTCGGCTGAAAAGCAATCTAATATATCATTAGGCTACGATAACATCAAACCTCATAAAAGGCGCTTCATAAAAGGTGCCGGATCATACCGGCAGATTATCATAGAACAAAACAGGAGGAAAAAGACATGGCGACAATCAAATCTTTCAACCCCGCGACCGGCTCTTTGCTTGGTGAAGTGGAACTTACGACGCGTCCGCAGATAGACGAAATGGTGATACGCGGACACGCGGCGCAAAAACTATGGGCGGCTAGGCCGCTTGGCGAACGCAGGGAGATAATGCAGAAACTTGCCGATCACCTGACCGCGCAGAGACGGGAAATAGCGGAGATCGTCTCGAAAGAGATAGGTATGCCGCTGGACCAGTCCTATGGGGACGTCGATGATACCGGCATCTCTTTCCTGCAGTGGTACATCGACCACGCGGAGGAGGCGCTGGCCCCGCAGATCATCCATGAAGACGACGATGTGATACACACCGTCTACCGTGAGCCGCGCGGCCTGGCCTGTTCCATCGTACCATGGAACTTCCCATTTTCCAGTGTGATCTGGCAGTGCGGGCAGAATCTGCTCTCCGGCAACGCCGTCATTCTGAAGCATTCGTCGGAGAATCCGCTCAGCTCGCAGCTAATCGCGAAACTCTTCCAGGACGTTCTGCCGCAGGACCTCTATCAGGCGGTCTTTGTCAAAGGGGCGGACGCCGATTACCTGACGGCGCAGGATATAAACATCATCTGCTTTACCGGCAGCACGAAGGTTGGACGCGGCCTGTACGAGGCGGCGGCTAAGAAGTTCATTCCGGTCCTGCTGGAGATGGGCGGCTCCGCTCCCGGCATCGTCTTTGCGGACGCCGACATAGACGTGGTGCTGGATTCGATATATTTCAACCGTTTTTTCAACTGCGGACAGGTATGTGACGGGCAAAAACGTCTCCTGGTGGAGTCCTCGGTATTCAACGAGGTGGTAGAGAAACTGAAGGCTCTAATAGAAGACAAAAAAGTCGGAGATCCCTTTGAAGAGGGCGTTGATATGGGGCCGCTCTCGTCAATAGGTCAGAAAAAAGAGGTGGAGGACCAGGTTGAGCGGTCCATAGCGGCCGGAGCCTTTGTCGTCTGCGGCGGCAAGTCCCTGCCCGAGCTCGGAGATGCCTACTACGCGCCTACGCTTTTGACGAACGTAACCCCCGATATGGCGATATGGTCGGAAGAGGTCTTCGGCCCCGTGCTTCCGATAATGCCGTTCCATACGGAGGAAGAGGCGGTCAGACTGGCCAACGATACCGAATATGGGCTTGGTGCGTACGTTTACACATCGGACCGCGCCCGCTACGAGCGCGTGGCATCGCGGCTTGAAAGCGGCATGGTGGGGCATAACAACCAGTATTACCTAAAACCGTGGAATCCCTTTGGCGGATACAAGCTTTCGGGAATCGCCCGACATCAGGGTATATACGGATTCCATGACGTTACCGAGCTGAAAATAGTCGCTACGGAAAAATAACGCTGGAATATAACTGTTTCTTTGGTTTATCTTACGGCGATAATGTGTAAAATATAGATATCAGCAGCTCGTTCTCTGTGGAAAGGGTGCGAATTCTGATCCCTGGCTGACAGGGGCAATGCGGGGCCGTCGCGTGTAACGGAGGCTTTCGTGCTCTTGTCAGCCAACTACTTATAGTTGACAAATTGCACGAAAATAAAAGAAATTATTTAGGATGTGGCCCGGCTGATTTGCCGCAAGTAAATCTGCCCAGAGGCCCATTTTTGTTATATAATATTAGTAAAGTGTAACTGCGTTCGTTTAATGGTAATGGAAAAATATTTCCAAAGAAAAATTCTGATTGATTGCGTACAGGTGATGGACGTCAGGCATAAGCTTTTTCATGTTTTATAGAAAGGCGAAAGAAAATGCGTATCGGCACACTTGCTAAAAAGTACAAAATCTCGGTAGACAGCCTTTATTACTACATTAATATAGGGTTGATCGTCCCCCCGCGCAAAGGAAAACAATATTTTGTAGACGAGACATGCGAAAGAGATCTGCAGCTTATCCTGACTTATAAAAAATGGGGATTCTCTCTTAAAGAAATACATTCCGTGCTGACGCGTTATCGAATTTCGTGCATGCAGCAGCCTGAGGATATTGTGGATATAATATGCGCCATGCAGCGAAAGTATGACCAGCTTCAGAACGAAATCGATGAACTCATGACCAGGCAGCGTGAGATCGGGGATGCGAAGGAAAAACTGCGGAACACAGTTTCTCTGGAACCACGCCAGGTTTTAGGCGTGCCCCTGTCGATGCTCGATCTGCTGGTTTGCCCCAGGTGTGGACAGTCGTTTCAGCTGTGTAACGCCAGGATGACGCACCGCTGTATCACGCATGCCGACGTCTCATGCCAGTGTGGTTATAAGGCTGAGATAACGGACGGAATTTTTATCACGGGTAATAACAACACGAGCCAGTATGACCGCCCGGATCTGCAGCGTGAATTTTACCGTGATATGCCGGACGAACTGATCAGTATCTATCAGAGATCATATAATTGGATGAGGGAGCGGCTGGGACAAATCGATATTGACAGAAAAATTTTGATGGAAACTCACCTGAACGCCTATTTCTCTCTTCAGTTCCAGCTGGAGCACTTGGAGAAGCATCAATGTAAGGTCATATTGATAGATAAATTTCCAGAAATACTTGCCCTTTATAAAGATTTTCTCGAACGGCGCAACACCTCGCTTGAGGTCCTTTTTATCGCTGACGGCAGCATGAGGCTGCCGCTGGTCCCCGGGAGGGTCGACGTTCTGATCGATTTCTTTAGTTCCAACGAACATCAGTTTTATAATCAGAGCAGCCTGCTCGACGAGGTTAAAGATTTTCTCGCTCCGGCGTCGCATATCGTCGGCACATATTTCTACCTGCCTGACGGCCAGCGTTCGGTCCATAATCTGCTAAGAAATTATCCGGAAGCGTGCCGCAGCAATTTTAGCCTGCCCGCCTTTAAGATGGCCATAAGGAGATCAGGTTTTGTCAAAGTCGACGACAGCCTGATTGGACGGACATCAAATGTCGGGGCGAACTGGTGTTTCGGCTTTATGGAGGAGGGCGACGATATTGCCTTGCTTTCATTTTTGTGCAAAAGAAACACTCTCGACCCGAAAATGTTCCTTACCAACGAAACAACCGAACAATTTTTCGGAAGGCCGTGACGGCTTAGCCGGCCGTCAGCTCTTTTCTAAAGACGATGTAATAGAGGACGCCGACCAACACGGCGGCGCCGATCATATTTCCCAAAGTAACGGGAATAAGATTTCTCCAGAACCCCGACTGCGTAAGATTCAGCAGCCTCTCCGCCGGCAGAGCGCACCGCGCCATTACGGCGGGATCTCCTTTCAGAAGGAGTCCCAGCGAGATGAAGTACATATTTGCGACACAGTGCTCAAATCCCATTGCCACGAAGGCCGAAATCGGCACCATGCAGGCGATGTATTTACCGCTCATGTCAAGCGCGCCAAAGGCGATCCATACCGCGAGCGCCACGAACCAGTTGCAGAGGATGCCGCGAATCACCATTTCTCCAAGAGGTATGTTGACCTTTGCCGCCGCGATGGAAAGCGCCGCCTGTGCGCAGGTTGGGGTTATCGTGCCGCTGTGATAGATTATCCAGGCAAAGAAGAGACCTCCGGCGAGGTTTGAAAAATATACGACAATGAGGTTTCGCGCCGCCGCGCTAGGTGTGACCCTGCCGGAAAGCATCGCGATAGGCATGATGCAGTTTCCGGTGAATAATTCTCCGCCGGCCGCAATCACAAGTAAAAGGCCCAGCGTGAAGACGACGCCCCCCAATAACTTTGATATGCCCAATCCGACGAAACTGGCGGCGTCCTGTGTGACGACCGTCATGAAATACCCTCCCATTGCAATATATGAACCGGCAAGGAATCCCAGGACGATCATCGGCGCTAATTGAAGACGGCTTTTGTTTACCGCCGCATTAACAGCGGCGGAGGCGATTTCAGCAGGCGCTCTGTAATTCATGATATAACCCCCATCATAGATTCATTCATATTAGATTAAGAAATTCTTGAAAATTCAAATTACACGGATAGAGTCTTAAGAACGGCTTAGTGTTTAGAGGGGCGGAAATAATGCTTTTTCACAATACGGCTGTTTTTAAAAATCAACATGAGACGAGGCTGTACAACATACATATGATCATAATCCAGGCGTGGGCTGCACAGCCTCTTAAACCAATTTTAAAGAACGGAATTTGTTGTGACGATGATGGCTTTAGCGGTCTTTCCACTGTTATTAAAGAAAGAATGTTTGCTGTAAGACGCGATGTATCCGCTGTCGCCGGCAGAGACTTTATACGTTTTATCGTCAATATTGAGCGTCAAATCCCCTTCCAATATGTAAAAACATTGCTCCCCTTTGTGTACCGAATTATCTACCTGTGCTTTATCCTCGTGCGGCGGAAACTCTATGAGCAAAAATTCGAACGGGTTATTGCTGACGTTCGGAGTCAGAACATTATAACGGTTGTTTGTCTCAGGCATTAGAATAATTTTGTGTTTCCCGTTTTTTACGATGGAACTTAGCTGTTCGTCCGGCTGGTCTTCTTTTATCTGAAAAAACTCGCCCAATGGAACATTCAACGCTGCGGACATTTTCTCAAGCGTCTGGATCGAGGGGTAGACCTCTCCACGCTCCACCTGGCTGATCAGGCTTTTCGATACGCCGATCTCCGCCGCCAGTTTGCTGATCGATATGTTCTGAGCGAGCCGAAAGCTCTTTATGCGCTTACCCGTGTTTTCCTTGCTGTAAGACGTATTGTCCAAATAACTCACCTTTCTCCGTTTGTTTCTATTCAAAACAATTGTACTCTAAATCATGTGATTTTCGGAGTATATGTTAAATGTCAATAATTTGCAAGTCCACGTCTTTCGCCTTAGACAAAAACACGCCTAAACGCCGCTGGAATTCTTCAAAATATGGGCACAACCACATTATTATATCTTACATTTTACTGTGTATTATTTTATTCATATACATTGGGTAGCGATATAAAGAGGCCGTTTAAGGAAACGGCCTCTTTATAAAATATACTATTTGAGGCTGTTTCCTATAATTGCCGCGACTTTTGACGACCTGCGCCCTATTATCTCAAGCGCGGCGTTCATTCTCTCTCTGCATTTATCAGAGAAGTCACGGTCTTTTATCCCCGGCAGATTGATCATTACATTGTAGGCGGCTGCCCTTCCGGCGGACTCCGCAAGGAGGGCCGCCACACCGGCATCGCTGACCGCGTTGGGATTCCCGTGCGCTGCCATAAGCTCGACGGCATCCATGAGGCTCACGCATGTCTCAAGTGTCGTAAGAGGCGTCTCCGTCGCGATTTTTGCCGCGTTCTCAATTGCCTCCGCGCGGATGATTTTTTCTGCCTCCGTCGTTTTGGACATCTTCATCGCGGCCATAAAGAGGTTGAAAGAATCGGTGTCTTTGTTCATCAGATTGATGAATTCCGACTTTAATTTCTCACCTTCAGAAATGGCATTCTCCGCGGACTCCCAACCGTCCTGATATTTTTGCTTTCCGATCGTTAAATTCCCTACCATTACGGCAAGCGCGGAGGCCAGTGCCCCGCAGAGCGCCGCGACGCTGCCGCCGCCGGGAGCCGGCGAATCCGAGGCAAGTTCGTTAATGAAATCCTCTACGGTCATCTTTTCAAAAATCATTGAATTCATCTCCTTATTACTTATTATTTTTGACAAGCTCGGTGAGATACTCTTCGTCGGCGATATATGGCAGCGTGATGT
>OGYB01001341.1_pt1 | contig 11356 bp, 7 predicted proteins | sample 1576421 | NCBI WGS metagenome assembly OGYB01 (sample SAMEA3541577, study PRJEB24748) | human gut metagenome | biome: human gut; feature: human-associated habitat; material: faeces | place: China | collected 2012 | reverse complement strand
TTGTTAAAAAAGGGCGGATTATAAAATCCGCCCCCTCATTTTATTCATATTAAAAACCCGGAACTGGGGAAAGAATATTGTTGCTCTTATCCCTTTCACCTTGCGGTATCGGAAACAGATAATCTCTGTCGTCTCTAAAATTGGCACCTTTCGAGGTATTATATTTGGTTGCATAAGCACGCATAACGGTTCCGAAACGTTTTTGTCTCATCAGGTCATCCCGTCTCCATCCTTCCATTGCTAATTCACAACGACGTTCCTTCCAGATGATTTCTTTCAGACGCTCTTGGTCGGTTTCTGTTATGTCGGGCAGTGTATTAGTTGTTGTAGCAGGGATATACGCCTGTTGATCTCTTCTCGGATCTATCGGATTAGTTTTGCGGGCTCTTTCTCTTACATCATTCAGGTAAGGAAGTGCAAGCCCTGGTTTTCCATTTTCGTTTAATACTTCGGCATACATCAAGAGAACATCGGAATAACGGATCAAACGAATGTTGTAACTAATCATCCAGACGTCGAAACCTGTTTTTTCTACTGCTGGCACAGTCATCTTGTAATCATGATAACCGCTTGGAGATTCAGCATTGTCCTGCGCTTCAGTATCACCTTTATATCTATCACCGGTTTGTGTGAATACATAAGTAATACGTGGGTCATCTGCGTCAAAGGCATCATGGAGATCTTGGGTTGGTACGTGAAATCCATATCCTTGATAACCGGAGATGCGTCTGCTTGTGAAGAAGTGAGGGACATTGGTACCTGTGGCTATGTTTTTGTCATATACTTTGTTGGCAATCTCAAATACTGATTCCGAACTGTTTTCATATTCAGTGCGCCAGTTCATGCCGTAATCACTCAACAATGTATAGTCTTTGTCTACTTCAATAATATCATGAAGTACCGTTTCGGCAGAGGTAAAATCACCTTTGAACATGTATGTTTTAGCAAGCATTGTTTTAGCAAAGCCACGTGTTGCACGATAAGCATCATCTTCAGAGTAATCTCCTTTTGCAGGAAGTGCGGAGGCATCAGTTAAATCATTTACAATACATTCATATACCTTCTCCAATGGGGAGCGGGGTATTTGCAGTATTTCAGCGGGTTGCATCGGCGTAGTGATTAGAGGCACTTCTCCGAATGTAGTGACCAGACAATAGTACCCGAATGCTCTCAATGCTTTAGCCTCGTTTGCATAACGTTTCAATAGTTCTTCGTTTCCTATTGCATCAGGAGCATAATAAATCACATCGTTACAGCGATTGATTAATCTGTACAGAATCTCCCAACGACGTCCTACTTCACCATTGGTTGTGTAGATCGTAAAGTCGGACAAGTCGCGTACTTCGGCACGGTCACCGTCATTTCCTCCTCCTTTCAGTGCATCATCAGTGCTGCAATCACCTACAAAATAATGATTTAATGCATATTCATTCCAAGTTGTACGTAATTGAAGATAAGCTCCTGTCAAGGCTTGTTCAATATCGCTTTCCTTCTGATAATAATTATCGCTTGTGGTTTTACCATAACTTGGTTCGTCGAGAGAGCAGCTATACAACCCCACTCCGGCAAGAGCCCAGCATATTATAAATAATATTTTTCTCATAATGTAATGTCTTTTTAGCTAGATTTAAAATTGCAAATTAACTCCAAAAGTGAATGTACGTGAAGACGGATAATTCCAATTCTCGTAGTTCGCACCATAATTCGAACTTGCCGAACCTATTGTTCCGGATCAAGTCCGGAATAACCGGTTAAAGTAAATATATTCTGACCGCTCACATAGAATCTACAACTTGAAAACAGTTTGCTCTTCTGGCAAATGTGACTCGGCAGTGTATAACCTATTTGCATATTCTGCAAACGCAGGTAAGAACCGTTCTCCACATAGAAAGAAGAACCTCTCATATTATTGTTAGAGTCAGAGTTGGTTATGCGTGGATATACAGCATCCAAATCCCCGTCTTTTGTCCATGCTTTTGTGTAAGCATCCGCCAACGCATTCTGGCGTCCTGCTGAAGCAAGGCTTCCTTTAGCAACGTTCCAGATGTCATTTCCAATAGTTCCCTGGAATGCCATACTTACATCAAAGTTCTTATAACTGAATCCTAAGTTGAAACCATAAATGAGGTCCGGATTAGGATCACCGATAAAAGTACGGTCATCATCATCGTTCAATTCGCCTGATTCTCCTAATTTGGCAAACTTAAAATCACCCGGTTGTGCATTAGGCTGAATCTTGGTACCATTTTTATCCACATAATTGTCTATCTCTTCCTGATTCTGGAATATTCCTATTTGTTTGTATCCCCAGAAACGTCCGATAGGACCTCCTACATACGTACGGCTAGTATTTCCACTCAAATATTCCGATGTAAGTTTGGTTACTTCTGTCTTATAAGTAGACATGTTCAGCCCTACATTGTAATTAAAGTCTTTTCCTATCTGGTTACGGTAGTTGACTACTATTTCGAAACCGGTATTCTTCAAGTCTCCTGCATTGAAGAAGGGGCTGTTAGGGAAGGCGCCAAAAGAAGGAATAGGCATATTCAGCAACATGTCACTTGTTTTCTTTACATAAAAGTCCATGCTAACATCAAGGCTGTTTTTAAAGAAAGACATATCTAAACCGACATTGGTTTGCTGGCTGGTTTCCCATTTAATATCTGCATTTCCCACATAAGTCGGGACGTAACCTTGTGAGTACCCGTTTCCAAAGTACCATTGATTTTCATTATTGGTACCAATTAACGTAAGAGGTGCGTCTCTGTCGATTCGTTGGTTACCATTCTGTCCCCAACCTACACGCAGTTTTAAATTGGAAATTGTATTTTCAATGTTCAGGTTCTTAAAGAATTCTTCATTGCTCACTCTCCAACCTAATGAAACTGATGGGAAATAGCCCCAACGGTTACGTTTGGCAAATCTTGAAGAACCGTCGGCACGGAAATTGACTGTAGCAAGGTATCTGTCATCATATACATAGTTGATACGTCCCAAGTACGACAACATAGAAGATGTTTCTTTACCTCCCGAGGTGTTATCTCCAGCTGTTTGTGCATCAAGTATCTGATAGATTTCATCGTTACCTAAAGCCTTTCTCTTAAATGCATTAATGCCTTCGCTGCTGTTCTTCTCATAAGTCATGGCAACCATTGCATCCAGTTTATGCCTGCCTATTGTCGTGTTGTAGTTAAGGCGTTGTTCCACCTGATAATTAGAAGTAACAGCGCTATTATTATTCAATTGAGTTTCTTTATTATATTTACTTTCCTGATTCGCTAAGTTATCTTCCGAAAAAGTAGACGAATAGACAGGACGGAAGTCTTTGAAAGTATCATGGTATCTTTCGAAACTATACTGTACCCGATAGCTCAATCCTTTATACAATTTGATTTGGGCAAACACATTACCAAATACATTGAATATGTCATTGTATCTATTAGGAAGTTCGAGCATGGCTACCGGATTAGGGTCGTAAGACCACTCGGTAGGCGCATATTTGTTATATTCGTAATTTTCAGAAGACGGATCTACCAACGGGCTGATAACAGGGGTAAAAGGATCAGCTTTTTGAATGAAATCGAATGAAGGAATTGCTCCTGCGTCACGTTTTCTTATCTTTGCCAGATTGACATTGGCGCCAACAGTGATAAATTTGTTAATATCATATTCAAGATTCGCTTTAAGTGAAAGTCTTTTGAATTCAGTAGTGATGATTGCACCCTGATCGTCTACATATCCTAAACTTAAAGAAGATCTCGAATTATCTGTCCCCTTACGGATGCTTAGATTATAGTTCTGGTTGAAAGCTGTACGGGTTACTTCATTCCACCAGTTGGTATTATAACCTTTCTGATACTGATTGGTAAACTTATCCTTCATTGAGTTTTGAAAGCTTGCATCATTTTCATACGCTTTCATGATGAAGTTGTAGTATTGGTCGCTGTTCATCATGTTCAATGCTTTATAACTGTTTTTTACACCTACATAAGCATCTAATGTTACAGTCGTTTCACCTTTCACCCCTCCCTTGGTAGTAATGAGGATTACTCCATTAGAACCTCTCGAACCATAGATAGCGCAGGCTGAAGCATCTTTTAATACTTCCATACGTTCAATATCAGATGGATTCAGGCTGCTGATGTTATCCATGAACTGTCCATCAACTACGTACAATGGATTGTTGTCATTGACGGTCCCTAAACCTCTCACGCGGATCACTGCATCCGATCCCGGCTGGCCGGAACTGGCGGCAACAAATACGCCGGCTGCCTTACCTGTAAGTAGTTCGGATGCATTGGATACTGCATAGTTCTTAATATCCTTACTACTTATAGAAGCCAAAGCACCGGTAAGGTCACTCTTTCTTTGAGTACCGTAACCAATAACTACAACCTCATCCAATTTATTATCAGACACTAGATTTACATTGTACGTTCCGCTATTTGTTACGTTTACAATTTCAGTTTTAAAACCGACATACGAGAATGAAACTTTATTTGACGATACTTTTAATGTATATCTACCGTCAAAATCAGTGATAGTACCATTGGTCGTTCCCACTTCAAGAACAGAAACTCCAATTAAAGCCTCTCCGGTATTACTGTCGTATACCACACCCGAAATACTCTTGGTTTGCTGTGCAAAGACATTTGTGCAAACAGCAAGAATAAGAATGAATAATAATAAATGCTTACTCATAGTTTATACACTTAGATTTAATTATATGAAATGATATTTTGTTTATTCGCGATAATCTTACCATCTTTCAGTTCTAATTCTGTTCCGGCAGGAAGTTCCACAATTACTCTTGCGTCGTTGGCTGGGATCTCAACGGAGCCATTTGTCTTTATATTTTTTGCTATATATTCTTTGGCAACAATATCAAACAAATCGCATGGTTGGGTAGCTTGATAAGTAATGGTTTTGGTCTCTTTATGAGGGTTATAATAGAGATAGACCGGATAAGGTTTCTCTGTATAGAAGTCTGTGACATTACAATCCAGCCGGAGGATACCCTCCACATTCGTTTGACAAACAATGGCCCCTAAAATACCAACAGGAGAAGAACTGTAAACGCTGAACATGCTCTCCGTCGGATTACCTTTTATCCATTTGGGACCATCGCCGATTGCAACCGGACTAACCCCTTTTAACGATGCTTTTCCATAGTCATCCGTTTTTCGTAAACCTTCATAAGAAACATTATCATAAGTAATGTCCTTCAATTCCGGAGCCCATTGATGTGTTTCATCTATTTCTCCCGGATAGAACAAACGGCATGCACTTGCATTGTTCAACATCCACTTGCCGATAGCTTTTGCATATTGAGGCTGATATTTCACCATCGGAATGAAAGGCCAGGCGGGTTTGATACTGTTCATAAGGAATGCATATCCTCCGCCGTCTGTGATACTTCCTTGCAGACCGCTTACATCATAGTCACCCCATTTTCCTACAATAATTCCCCAACCGGTTCTTCCTGTAGGGCTTTTACATCCGTCAAATACCCAATCAAGAAGTTTGGCTACATCATAGTTGGCTCCCTCTACTGCATTCAAATAGGCTGCCGTATAAACTCCGAGTGGTAAAAGAGCCTCGTAAAAACGGCTTTCTTTCTGGGCAAGCAGGGCTTCGATGGCACTTTTACTATGTTGCAGATAACGTGGATCACCAAACTTATGATAAGCACACAACAATACATAAGCATGCCCACCGGCGGCGTCTTGTTGCAATGGAATATTATTAACCATTCCTTTCATTTGTGCATAGTCAAAATAAGAATAGTCGTAATTTCCATTCAATACAGAATCTGCTTTAACAAACTGCTCCGCAATACTTTTTTGTATCTTCTCTGCCCCGTCTACATTGGGGAAAACATCGCAAATAGCATAATATAAGGCATTGGGTAATACATCATACCACCAGTCGCGGCCATAGCCTCCTCCTAAAAGGGCTACTGACGGAGTCGTATTGTTCATGACTATATTCCAGCCGTTATCAGAATTGAAATAATTCTGCACCATTTTTACATAGTTATATCCGTCTTGATTCGTCTTGTCAATTCCTACAAGGCCGGCACCAAGAATAGCTGCCAATGAGTTCAGACTTTCATGGAACTCTCCGTTATTGGCATTCTTTCCCTGACGAATATCTTTAATGGCAGTATATAAGCCAAATGTAGTCTGGTCTATATTTCTGCGGGCATCATCTAACCAGATTAATGGTCCGACTTCGCTTTTATTATTCCAGTCAAAGATAAACTGGTCATACTTTTGGGCTTTTTGCTTCCAGTCCAGCATTTTATAAGTTTCAGGCATATCAGGCATAGAGTCTATCCTATGGATGGAAACCTGTTTTACCTTTTCACCAAAGTTATTTCCGTTGCCCGAGCAAGATGCCAGGAGACAAACGGTCATAAGTACAAAAACACCTTTACTTGTCATTTTCATGTTCGATAGTATCAGTTTGATTAGTAATATTCTTAGCTAAAGGATATGCCGCTAATTGTAATCCGGCAACAATCACCAGCGCATATTTCAATGCAAAATCCTGCGATACACAATAAGCAAGGAAGATAAACAGTAGTAAACCGAAAGCTCTTCCAAGGAAAAGGCCGAACTCATGGCTTAGGATATATGCATATTCGTTTCTATTCTCAATCTTTGCAACTGCATCAATTGTTCTCATCATAATGGGGAAGTAAGCCAGGTCGAACAAAGGCTGGAATATCACTTTGCAAAGGACGAAAAGGATCACTCCCGTAGCAGAGAAGAGAATACCGTTGAATAGTGTACCGACAAAGAATACGATTAGTCCTCCTACAAATATTTTCAAACGGTCTTGCGGGCGGGCCATACGTCCTAATACATACACCAGGACAGCAGTCAGTGCTCCGCTAACTCCCTGAATCAATCCTAACGCTCCTTCATCTCCTACCAGCTTCAATACTAATATAGCCGGTGCCGTTACTAAAAAACCTTGAACCATTCCTTTCAATCCGGCTAGCCAAAGCATCTTTTTCCAAAGTATGTTGAAGCGGAAATAGAGGAAGTTCGTTTCTTTGGGGTTCTCGAATTTACCTTTCCACAGTGTCATGCAGGCGATAACGGTAATGACTACTGCTGCCATCGTAACTACACAGTAAGAGGTATTGATATTGAAGAGGAATCCGAAAACTTCTTTTCCATCTATCTGGCTGATAAATGCGCCTATAATTAAAGGAACACCGATGGAGGTAATAGAAAAGAAGAAAGACTCTAGTCCGAAGAAATAGTTACGGCTGTTGTCGTTGGTATTATAGAGAGCTAGCAGGTATCGGTTGGTCCAGAAGAAACCAGAAGCTGCTCCCATTAAAAAGCCGGCCAGACCAAGTTCGACGAAGCCAAGTGACTTGATAGTCATCATACCGAACATGGAAATGCCACTTACCAGGATTCCTATCGAATAAAGTGTCTTCACACTGTATTTCTTTAGCAGATAGCCGTTAACAAGAGAGGTAGTAATGATGCCTATATACATTGCCAGCTGATAAAAAGCAACCATCACCGGATCGCTCGTGTTCCTCATGATATAGGCTCCCACAAAGATTTCTACTATCGGTAGTACCAATGCATAAAGCATATTGGTAACCAACAGTGTTCTCATGTTAGGTTCCTGTTGCTTAAAGAACAGATATTCTTTTTTCAGTTTATTCATTACTTCTTTTGTGTCTGTTTTAATACGTTTAATATCTCTGAAATGGAAAGCTCTGCCTTACAAATCACTTCATCGCTTGCTCCATAATACATGGTTATCGTATCGCCGTCCACCAAATGCCCATTAGTGAAAACTACATTCCCGAAGAAACCTGTTTGCTCATAAGCGGCGATAGGTTCCATGATCGGTTCTTCGCTTCTTGCAATGACTTTCGACGGGTCATTTAAATCGAGTAATAAAGCCCCCAAGCAATAACGGTGATTAAAATCGGCTCCATGGTAAATCTCCAGCCAGCCTTCTTCTGTCTTTATTGGAGCTGCCCCTGCCCCTACACGTGCGCAATCCCACATTCCGTCACGAGTGGTTGCCACACATTTGTGGTTTCCCCAATGCAAGCGGTCGGGCGATTCTGCCAACCATATATAATTGCCGCCAAGTTCGGGACTGCTTGGGCGATGAAGAGCAAAATACCTGTCACCTATCTTCTGTTCGAACAATGCACAATCTTTATTATGCGGTGGGAATATCATTCCATGCCGTGTATAGTTTTTCCAATCATTGGTGTGAATCAGTCCGACCCCTACAGCTACCGATGATACTTCTGTGAAAGTAAGGTAAAAACCATCTTCGGTTGTTGCAACACGGCAATCCTCAATACCGAATGCTTCCAGCTCTCCTTTTCCGAAAATAGGTGGAAATTCCGGTTCATCTTTGAAGTGAATACCGTCGGTACTTGAAACCAATCGTAAGTAAGACATCGTAGTCAGATAATTCTTTCCTTTGTAACCGATAACGCGTGGGTCTGAAGCATCCAAATCGGGATCATTCTTTAAAAACGAAACCACTTCTATTTTTCCTTTTTCATTATATATAGGAAAACTGATAATTCCTTCTTTCTGTATAGGTCTCTCTGCGACGCGCAAAAGTAACCAAATTTTGCCTTGATATTTGAAAACTCCGGGATTTAACAAACATGTAATTTCCATTCCGTTGATTCCCGCTTTTAAATCTTTTGGAGCCAGTAGGGGGTTCTGCTCACATCTTTTAGCTATATCCATAATATTTCGATTAGTGATTATTTCTGTGAACAAAAGTATGAGATGAAAGACAGGAAAGCGTTTACTATATTCTCAAAGAAGTGTACACATGCTCAAGAACATGTTTTTAAGAGGGTGATATTAGGGAATGATTTTAGAAGAGGCAGTGATATTCGTATTTATAGGCTTTTACTATTTAAACATTTGATTTATAGATAAATATGCGGTGTATTGAAGTGTATTATATTCTCATAAGTGTATAGTATAGTTTCTTTGAGGAGTGCAAAAGAAACATATAAAGATAAAAAAATAAGAGGCCAAACTCAAAAATATAATTTGAGGAAGCCTCTTGTTTTTTTCTTTTTAATAAAAATAATACTGTAAATCCTATTTCTTCACGTACGGATAATCTATCGTATATAATCTGTCAGAGTTTGTTTGATAGAGGTGAAGCCGTTAAAAAAAAATTGTTAGACAGCCTCTTTTCGTTATCGGTTTGGTATACTGTCTTTATAAATAGTAATTGTCCTTTTTCTTGTTGAATCATTCTTGATACTGGTTACATCTCCCCGGGTCGTGAAATACACATAGTTTCCCAGATCGAGAAAACGGTACACTTTCACTCCGTCGTGCTCGAACAGATAACTGACTTCATAAGTCTGGTTATTTTCTGATTTTCCGCTTTTCAGTGGAATACCTGCATAGCAGGAAGCTAGTCCCGTTATGCAGAAGAAAAGAATAAAGGTCCGAATCAATGTTTTCATAATCATTTCTTCACGTGCGGATAATCAATCGTATAATGCAATCCGCGACTCTCCTTACGCTCCATTGCCTGACGCATAATCAGATAACCCACATTCACCATATTACGCAATTCGCAGATTTCTCTGGACGCTACGCTACGTTTGAACAGGCTTTCAGTCTCTTCGTAGATAATATCGAGTCTGTCCCAGGCACGTTTCAGACGGAGGTCGCTGCGGACAATACCTACATACGTACTCATAATCTGGTTCACTTCCTTCATACTTTGCGTAATGAGCACCATTTCTTCCGGAGAACGGGTTCCTTCGTCATTCCATTCGGGAATATCTTCATTATAAGAATATTGATCGACCACTTGTAGACTATGTTTGGCGGCAGCGTCGGCATATACGACTGCTTCTATCAGTGAGTTGGAAGCCAGGCGGTTGCCTCCATGCAATCCTGTGCAGGAACATTCTCCCACGGCATAAAGACGTTCGATGGAAGATTGTCCGTCCAGGTCGACAAGGATACCTCCGCAGAGATAATGGGCGGCCGGGGCTACCGGGATATAATCTTTCGTGATGTCGATGCCTAGGCTAAGACATTTTTCGTAGATATTGGGGAAGTGTTTCTTTGTTTCTTCGGGATCTTTGTGGGTGACGTCCAGATATACATGGTCGTCTCCACGGTTCTTCATCTCGTTGTCGATGGCGCGTGCCACGATGTCACGGGGAGCGAGCGAAAGCCGGGGATCGTATTTCTGCATGAACTCTTTGCCGTCCATTGTGCGCAGTACGCCTCCGTAACCACGCATTGCTTCCGTTATCAGGAAAGAAGGGCGGTCTCCCGGATGATACAGGGCGGTAGGGTGGAATTGTACAAACTCCATATCCTTCACCGTACCTTTGGCACGGTAAACCATGGCGATACCGTCTCCGGTAGCGACTAGCGGGTTAGTGGTTGTTTTATAAACAGCCCCTACTCCACCGGTAGCCATTAGCGTCACTTTAGCAAGATAGGTATCTACTTTTCCCGTTTTCGGATCGAGGATATAAGCACCATAACATTTGATGTCCGGTGTTTGGCGGGTTACAGTCACTCCCAGGTGATGCTGTGTCAGGATTTCAATGGCAAACTGGTTTTCGATGACCGTGATATTCGGATGGCGTTGTACGGCTTTAATCAGGCTGTCCTGAATTTCCGCTCCCGTATTATCTTTATGGTGAAGAATACGGAACTCCGAGTGTCCGCCTTCGCGGTTGAGCTCGAAACGCCCGTCGGGGGTCTTGTCGAAACGCGTGCCCCAGGCTATGAGGTCGGCGATCAGTTCCGGGGCCCGCCGCACGACCAGTTCCACGGCCTTCTCGTCGCATTTGCCTGCGCCGCAGATCAGCGTGTCGCGGATGTGTTTCTCGAATGTGTCGGGGGCGTACGTTACCGAGCAGATGCCGCCTTGTGCATAATTGGTGTTGCACTCTTCGATCGCGCCCTTGGTGACGATCGTAACGTGTCCGTGGGCTGCGGCTTTCAGCGCGAACGAAAGGCCCGCGGCGCCGGAACCGATAACCAGAAAGTCGGTTTTCATGGGTTTTTCCTTTTTCTATTGCCTTGCAGCGCCGCAAAGTTACAAAAAATAGTAACTTTGCCGCATAATTTCGGGCAAAATATGGAACGACATATCGACATCAGCCGCTTCGATTACGACCTTCCGGACGAGCGGATCGCCAAATTCCCGCTCGCCGAGCGCAGCGCCTCGAAGCTGCTCGTCTGGCGCGGCGGAGAAATCGCGGAAAAGCGTTTCGCCGACATCGGCGACGTGCTGCCGGCCGGGGAGCTGCTGGTTTTCAACAACACGAAGGTGATCCGGGCGCGGATCG
>OGYB01001340.1_pt1 | contig 11358 bp, 9 predicted proteins | sample 1576421 | NCBI WGS metagenome assembly OGYB01 (sample SAMEA3541577, study PRJEB24748) | human gut metagenome | biome: human gut; feature: human-associated habitat; material: faeces | place: China | collected 2012 | reverse complement strand
GTCGGCGATGGCTTGTACGGGCTGCAACTGCCTTCCCGAGATTGCCACGTCGCTTTGCTCCTCGCAATGACACATCAAGGGGCGTGCGCAGGGAACGGTGCACGGCATCGATTTGGCTGTCCTTATGCCGCTTCGCGGACGGGCCTGGCTGTCCCCGCCCCTACAACGCACGACCGGTGCCCCTGCGAAACTTTCCATATTCCATTATTCCTTTTACTGGAGGTATCACCATGCTCGGTTGTGTCATCATGGCGGCGGGGAACGCCGTGCGCTTCGGCGCGAACAAGCTCGAGGCGGAGCTGGACGGCAAGCCGCTCATTCGCCGGGCATTCGAGGCCGTTCCGGCCGGGGTGTTCGACCGCGTCGCCGTCGTCACGCAGTATCCCGCCGTTGCAGCCCTCGCGCGGGAATTCGGTTTCGAGCCGGTGCGCAACGACCGGCCCGGCGACGGGTTGAGCCGCACGGTCCGCCTCGGCACGCAGGCGCTGGCGGATTGCGACGGCATAGCCTTCCTCGTGGCCGACCAGCCGCTGCTGTCGGCATCGGCCGTGCGCGCGCTCGTGCGGCAGTGGCGGGAGCATCCGTCGTGCATCGTGGGCGCGGCCTGCGGCACGCGGCGGGGCAATCCGAACGTGTTCCCGCGGGAATTTTTCCCGGCCCTGTGCGCGCTCGAGGGCGACCGCGGCGGCAGCGCCGTCATCCGGCAGTATCCGGAGCGCTACCTTGCCGTCGACGTCCCGCCGGAGGCGCTGGCCGATGTCGATACCCCCGAGGCCCTGCGCGCCATCCGGGATCATCTGTAGGAAACGGCATACAGCAAATTGAAAATGGAAAAATAAAAAAGCTGTGCGCAGCTTCCGGTCGTGCGTTGTAGGGAAGTGGCATGCCATGCCCCTGCAAATTATATATCATAAAACAACGAACGGCACGCAAAGCGTGCCGTTCCTGTTATTTCTCATTCCACGCGGAGGCGGGCGGGGAGGGCGGCATCCGGGGTGACAAGCACCGTGCGGTAGCGGTCATACACGACCATGCCGGGCTTGGCCCCGTTCGGCTTGCGCAGGAAGCGCACGGGCGTCACATCGACGGGGACGTTCTGCCCCTCGCGCGCCTCGGAGTAGTAGGCCGCAAGCTCGGCCGCTTCCGTGATCGTCTCGTCCGGCGGCTGGATGCCTGCGCACGCGATGATGACATGCGTGCCGTGAAATTTCTGCACATGCAGCCACAGGTCGTCGCGCCGCGCCGTCTTGAGCGACAGCTGGTCATTCTGGCGGTTGTTGCGGCCGACAAAAATGTCGAAGCCATCCGACGAGCGGAAGTGCATCGGCTTGGAGGGCTGCTGCCGGGCCTGCTTGCGGCGGTCCGCCGGGCGGACATAGCCACCGGCCTCCAATTCCGCTCGAATCTCGCTCAGATCACGCTCATTTTCGGCGCGGGCCAGCTCCTCCAGCACGCCGGCCAGATAGGATTCCTCGATCTCGCCCTGTGCGATCTGCTGCGTGAGCACCTGCTCGGCGTGCTTGGCGCGGGCGTAGTCCTTGTAGAAGCGCGCGGCGTTCTGCTGCGGGGAGAGGTTCGGCTTGAGCGGAATTTCAATTTCGCGCAGATCCTCGTCATAAAAATCCTCTGCGCGCAGCAGCGTCTGCCCGCGCGTGATGGCGTGCAGGTTCGCCGTGACGATGTCGCCCTGACGGCGCAGCTGCTCGCGGTCGTGCGTGGCCTCCAGCTCCTGCCGCTGCAGCTCCAGCTTGCGGCGCGTGCGCTCGTGCAGGTTCGAAATGGCCTTGCGCAGCGTCTGCGACCTCTGCCGCATGCGCTCGGCGTGGTCCGTCTCGGTGTAAAAGCAGTCGAGCAGGGCGGAAAAGCTCTCGCACGGCTCGGCGCGCAGATAGCCGCCGTATTGCCGGATGTCGCGATAGGTGAAATCCGTCGGTGCGCCGTCCTTCCACAGCAGCATGGGCCGCATCTGCGCGGGCGGCAGGGCGGCGAACTCCGCCGTCAGGAATGCCGCCAGCCGCGCGGCGTCCAGCGTGGGGATGGGCGCGTCTGTCTCGCCCGCAAAGCGGAACGACAGCTCGCGCGCGATGAGCGGCGACAGGCCCGCAAAGTGGGCCAGCAGCCATTTGTCCAGCCGCATGGCCGCGTCCGGCCGGTCGAGCAGGGCAAGAAGCCCGGCCTCCGTCGTCTCCTGCGGGATGCGGCGGTCCTGCCGCGGCGGCTCGTGGTAAAACAGGCCGGGCAGCAGCTGGCGCAGCTCGGACATTTCAAAGTCCACGCGCCGCAGGCAGTCGAGGATGCGGCCGTCCGGCCCCGTGAGGATCAGGTTGGAATTGCGCCCGACCAGCTCGAGGATCAGATGCTTGCGGCAGGGCACACCCAGCTCGTCCGTGCAGTCGAACGTCAGGTCGAGCATGCGCTCGGCCGCGGGCTGGCGGATATCGGCAAGCCTGCCGCCCGCCAGATGCTTGCGCAGCAGCATACAGAACATCGGCGGCTGCGCGGGATTTTCCAGCTGCGCCTGCGTCAGGTGGACGCGCGGCCGGTTGCCGTTGGCGGACAGCAGCAGTCTTCCGCCGCCGTCGCGCCCGCGCAGCTGGAGCACGACGGTGTCGCGCGCGGGCTGCTGGACCTTGTCCACGCGGGCCCCGACGAGGGTGGGGCGAAGCTCTGCGGCGACGGCCGTGAGAAACATGGCGTCAAATGGCATGGTCTTCCTCCATCATGGCGGCAAACAGCGCCTCGATGCGCGCGGTCTGCCCGGAGAGATACAGTGCGCCAAACAGGGCCTCCAGCCCCGTTGCGCGGGCATATTCGCCCGGCGTGGCGTGCTTCGGAATGCCGTGAGGATGGGCGTTGCGGCCGCGGCGATAGACGGCGGCCTCCTCCGGCGTGAGCAGGGGCTGGATGCGCAGGGCAAAGCGCGCCTGCGCCGGGGCCTGCACGAGCGCGATCGTCGCCTGATGCAGGCGGCCGTTCGTTGTGCCGCCCTCGACGCACAGCTTTGTGCGCACGAGCAGCTCAAACACGGCATCGCCGATGTGCGCCAGCGCCAGGGACGACATGGCCAGCAGCTCCTGTTGGGTCATTTGCGGATGAAAATAGTCCTGCATGGCGCAGTCGCCTCCAGAATGATCGAATTTTGGATGATTTTGAGTGATATTGCCGGGCTGCTTTTGCGTGCTGTAGGGGAGGGGCATGCCCCTCCCGGCACTGTACTGGCGGTTTGAACCGGCTGGCGATAAAACGGTGAAAGCCAAAGGTTTGTCATTGCGAGGCCCCAACGGGGCCGTGGCAATCTCGGGGAGGCACTTCCGACTCGTACCGGCCGTCGATAAAACGGTATGCACCAATTGCGTCTGTAGCGGCGCTCACTGAGCGCCTTGTACAGAGACATTCAACGGCAGGAGGGCACTGGTGCACCACGGCACTCCCCTGATGTGTCATTGCGAGGAGCGAAGCGACGTGGCAATCTCACAGTACAATGCCGGATAACAGGGAACTTCCGGCGAAAACGTGACCGGTCGCAGGAGATTGCCACGGCCCCTTTGGGGCCTCGCAAGGACAAATCTGGGAGCGCGGCGCTGACAATGATGCCCTGCACCGAATGGGCCGTCCTTATGCCGCTTCGCGGACGGGCGAGGCATGCCTCGCCCCTACATTTGGCCTTTAATGCTTCCGCCATGTTGCGGGGCTGAGGAGCAGCAGCACGGGGAACAGCTCCAGCCGCCCGAGGAGCATGTCGAGCGTCAGCACGACCTTCGACAGGGCGGAGAAGTTCGCATAGCTGCCGAACGGGCCGACCTCGAGGCTCAGGCCCGGGCCGATGTTGTTCAGCGTGGCGAACACGGATGTCACGCTCGTCTCGGCCCCAAAGGTATCGAGCGAGACCAGCAGGATGGACACGACGGCAATGGCGGCGTAGCAGATGAAGAACGCCATCGTGCCGCGGATGACCTCGCTGCTCACGCGTTTGCCGTCCATCGTCATGACCTCCACGGAGTGGGGGTGCAGCAGGTGGCGCGTCTCGGCGCGGGCCGTCTTGGACAGGATGAGCACGCGGCTGACCTTCATGCCGCCGCCCGTGGAGCCGGCGCACGCGCCGATGGCCATCAGGATGAGCAGCACGGTCTTGGAAAATTCCGGCCATTTTGCAAAATCCGCCGTGCCGAAGCCCGTCGTCGTGATGACGGAGCCGACGGAGAAGGCCACATGGTGGATCGTCTGGAACACGGTGGGGAAGAACCCGCCCGTGAGCAGCAAGTTGGCACTGATGAGGACGATGGCCCCGAAAATGATGATAAAGTACCAGCGCACTTCGCTGTTGTGCCACGCGAGCCTGAAGCGGCGGCGCAGCAGGAAGAAATACACCGAGAAATTCACGCCGAACAGGACCATGAACACCGTCGTCACGGCCTGCAGGTAGGCCGAGTAGTCCGCAAGGCCGCTGTTGCGCACGGAAAAGCCGCCCGTACCGGCCGTGCCGAAGGAAAGGCACAGACTGTCGAACCACGTTATCTCGCCCCAGCCGAACAGCACGCCCAGCCGGTAGAACAGGATCTGCAGCAGCGTCATGGCGCAGTAGATGGCATAGAGGATCGCGGCGGACGTGCGCATCTTCGGCACCATCTTGCTGACGGAAGGGCCGGGGGACTCGGCGCGCAGCAGATAGATGCTCTCGCCGGACAGCGGCACGATGGCCAGCATGAACACGAGCACGCCCATGCCGCCGAGCCAGTGGGTGAAGCTGCGCCAGAACAGCAGGCACTTCGGCAGATCCTCCACGGCGCGGAGGATGCTTGCGCCGGTCGTCGTAAAGCCGGACATGGTCTCGAACACGGCGTCGAGATACGACGGGATCGCCCCGGAGACCGTAAACGGGATCGCGCCGACGAGCGAGATGAGGATCCAGCTCAGCGCGACCATCACGAAGCCGTCGCGCGCGTGCAGCTCGCGGCGGCGCTTCGGCCGCAGCAGGATAAAAAGACCGCCGAGCAGGCCGCTGCCTGCGGCCGTGGCAAGCAGGACCCACAGCTCCGGCTCGCCGTAGATCACGGCGACAATGCACGGCAGCAGCAGGAAGGCCCCGATGACCAGCAGCACGTCGCCCAGCAGGGAGAGGATCATGCGGTAATTCATGCTTTCACTCTCCGCTTGTCCAGAATGTCGTCCAGATCGTCGAGGCCCGTCGCCGCCGTCACGACGACGACGGTGTCGCCCGGCTCGATGGTGTCGCGGCCGCCGGGGGTGATGATCCGGCCTTCGCGGTTGATGGCCCCGATGAGCAGGTTCGGCCGCGTGGGCAGCTCCATGAGCGGCCTGCCGCAGACGGCGGACTTCTCCGTGGCGCGGAACTCCAGTGCCTCGGCCTTGTTGCCGACGATCTTATAGAGCGTCTCGACGTTCGAGCCGAGCGAGTTCTGCATGGCGCGGACGTAGCGGACGATGTGGTCGGCCGCAATATAGCGGGGATGGAACACGCTTCCGAGGTCCATGCCCTTGATGATGTGGGAGAATGTCGTGCGGTTGATTTTCGTGACGATCTTCGCGCTCGAGACGCTGCGGGCATAGAGGCTCATCAGCACGTTTTCCTCATCGATGCCCGTCAGCGAGGCCACGGCGTCCATCTTTGCAATGCCCTCCTCGGCGAGCAGCTGCTCACTCGTGCCGTCTCCGTGGATGATCGTGGCCTCGGGCAGGCGCTCTGCCAGCGAGTCGCACACGGCGGCGCTGGACTCGATGATCTTCACGCTCGCGCCGAAGTCCAGCATCTGCCGCGCGAGGTAGTAGGAGATGCGCCCGCCGCCGAGCAGCATCACGCGCTTGACGGGGTTCGTCTGCACACCGATCTTGTGGAAGAACTTTGCGGCGAGCTTCGGGCTTGCCACCACGCTGATGCGGTCGCCCGCCAGCAGGGTGAAGCTGCCGTCGGGGATGTACACCTCGTGCTGCCCGCGCTCCACAACGCACACAAGCGCGCCGGACTGCAGGCGGCCGAGGTCGGAGAGCTTCATGCCGTCGAGTATGGAGCCGGGGTCGATGCGCATCTTGTGCAGCTCCACGCGGCCCTTCGAGAACGTGTCGATCTTGATGGAGGCCGGGGCGCGCAGGATGCGCGCGATCTCCGTGGCGCTGGCCAGCTCCGGGTTGAGCGCCATGCTCAGCCCGAGGTCGTCCTGAATGAGATGCAGCCCGCTCGTATATTCCGGGTTGCGCACGCGGGCGATCGTGTTGCCCACACCGAGGCGCTTGGCAATGAGGCACGAGAGCAGGTTCTGTTCGTCCGTGGACATCACGGCGATGACAAGATCGGCAGAGGGCACGCCGGCCTCCACCTGCGTGTCCATGCTGATGCCGTTGCCCTCGACGGTCATGACGTCGAGCGTGTTGCCGATGGCGTCGAGCGCAGCCGTGCGCGTGTCGACGACGGTGATCTCGTGACCCTCGCGGAGCAGCTGCTCCGTCAGCGTCGCGCCGATCTTGCCGGCTCCGATGATAACAATGTTCATTCCCGAAAAGACTCCTGTATGGTGAATTTCAAAATGATCCAATTGATTTGATTACAACTTTGTAGCGGCGGTCACTGCGCAGCCGTTGGCGGCTTTGCCGCCTTACGGATGCGGCGTGCCCTTTACGGGCGGTGAGCGCCATGCAGGCTGGCAATATTTGCGGTCTGAATTCAATGGCGTAATGCCCTCAGATTTGTCATTGCGAGGGCGCTTTGCGCCCGTGGCAATCTCGGGAAGGCGCTACCAGTTCGTACAGGGCGTCGATCATAACGCACAAACCGATTGCGTCTGTAGCGGCGCTCATTGAGCGCCATGGAGGCTGGCAATATTTGCGGCATGAATTCTATGGTGCGAGGTTCCCAAGTTTGTCATTCCGAGGAGCGAAGCGACGTGGGAATCTCCTGCAGCCGGTTACGTTTTCGCCGAGGCCTACCTGCTATCCAACATGGTACTGCGAGATTGCCACGTCGGCCTACGGCCGCCTCGCAATGACAAGCCTGAAAGCCTGTACGTTCAACGGAGCGGCCGGAAATATGCAATTGCCCAAGGCGCTCACTGAGCGCCGCTACAGACGCAATCGGTGCATACCGTTTTATCGACGACCTGTACCAGTCGGCAGTACCGCGCCGGGCCCGGCTGTCCGCTCCCCTACAAACGCCATTGGTGCATATCGTTTTAACGGCAGTGTGTACCGATGCCGGCAAGGCCCGCTCATCGCTGCCTAAATTCCGCAAATTTTATCATAGCACGCCGCAGGACGGAATGCAAGCCTGAAATAGGGCAGGAGTTCTCCCTTACATGCCGCGATATCCGTCAGCGCAGGTAGCCGCTGTCGCGCAGCGACACAAAGTCGTCATCCGCGATCACCAGATGGTCCAGCAGCAGAATGTCCACGACGTCGAGTGCCTGCTGCAGGCGGCGTGTCAGCTCCACATCCTCGTGCGACGGCAGGGCAATGCCCGCCGGGTGGTTGTGCGCCAGCACCACGCCGCTGGCATTCGCGCTCAGCGCGGCGCGCATGAGCTTGCGCATCGGCACGTTGGCCGAGTTCACGCTGCCCTCGCTCAGGCAGGTGCAGGTCAGAAGCCGCCCGGCGGCGTCCAGCGCCAGCAGGTAGACGAGTTCCTCCCGCGCGCCGTAGAAAAACGGCAGCAGGAAATTGCCGAAATCCGTCGTGCCCGTCAGGCGCGCGCCGGAAAACGGCCGGGAGAGGTAGTAGCGCCGGTGCAGCTCCGTCACGAGCCGCAGCAGCAGCGCCCGCGATGCATCCATCCCCTCCACGCTGGCCAGCTCCTCCGGCGAGGCGGAGAGGGCCGCGCCGAGCGAGCCGAACTGGCCGATGAGCCGCGCGGCGAGCGTCCGGGGCTCCTCCGCGCCCGTGCCCGCGTGCAGCAGCAGGGTCAGCAGCTCCTCGTCCGTGAGGGCGTCCGGCGCGCGCTGCAAAAAGCGCCGCAGCAGATTGGCCGTGGATCCGTCCATGGGATCGCCTCCTGTGTGTTGATGGAATATGGAATATGGTAGGGGAGCGACATGCCGCTCCCGGCGCAATGCTGTCGACCGGTACAGGCTGCCGATAAAACGGTGAAAGCCAAAGGTTTGTCATTGCGAGGAGGCCAACGGCCGACGTGGCAATCTCGGGAAGGCAGTTGCGATTTCGCCGGAAGTGCCATGTTATCCAGCCGGGTCCTGCGAGATTCCCACGTCGCTTCGCTCCTCGCAATGACAAGTCGGAGGTGCGTGCCATTTTAGCGATGGCCTGAACCTATCGGCAGTGCCTCCAAGGCCCTCTCAGTCACCTTCGGTGACAGCTCTCCCAGAGGGAGAGCCAAGGTCGCTTCGCTCCCCGCAATGACACGGGAGGGAGGCGCTTGCAAATTTGTCACTATGCCCCTCCGAATGGGGTGGGTCTCCCCATCTTGTCATTGCATCCTTCCGGTTGCAGCAGGCTCCCAAGTTTGTCATTGCGAGCCTTGCGGAGCAAGGCGTGGCAATCTCGCAGTACACGCCCGGAACACGGGAAAGCTTTTGGCGAATCCGTAAGTGCCTGCCATGCCCTCTCAGTCACCTTCGGTGACAGCTCTCCCAGAGGGAGAGCCAAGGTCGCCTCGCTCCCCGCAATGACACGGGAGGGAGGCGCTTGCAAATTTGTCACTATGCCCCTCCGAATGGGGTGGGTCTCCCCATCTTGTCATTGCATCCTTCCGGTTGCAGCAGGCTCCCAAGTTTGTCATTGCGAGCCTTGCGGAGCAAGGCGTGGCAATCTCGCAGTACACGCCCGGAACACGGGAAAGCTTTTGGCGAATCCGTAAGTGCCTGCCATGCCCTCTCAGTCACCTTCGGTGACAGCTCTCCCAGAGGGAGAGCCAAGGTCGCCTCGCTCCCCGCAATGACACGGGAAGAAAGCGCTCCCAAGGGTGTCCCTGTGCCCCGCCGAATGAAAAAAGCCTGCATGTACCGTTTGGCACATGCAGGCTCGATTTTATTCCTGATTTTCCACAAAGGCAGTCAGATCGCCCACCGTGCGGATCCCCTGCAGGTCGTCATCCGTCCATTCGATGCCGAATTCCTGCTCCAGGGAAAGCATCAGATCACCGAGATCCGACGGCTCCATCTCCAGATCCTCCAGCATCACGGTGTCTGGCGTTACGCGGCTCTCGTCGCATGCCAGCTGCTCACAAAGAAATTCGCGGATCGTTTCAAAAACCATGGATAACACCTCCCCCCTGTGAATTACCCGCTACAAGTATACAGGCTCTAACAGGGAAATGCAAGAGGCAAGCGCATGGAATCCGGCAAAAATTTCCGCTGCGCATCGGGCGCTGTTTTCAGCCCGCGAGGACCTCGACCTTCCGCACGCCGTCCACCTGAGAAAGCGCGCGCATCAGCGCCTCAACGCCCTGCGAGATGCCGCTCGTCTCGGCCGAGATCGTCACGGAGGCACAGCCGTTTGTCGGAATTGCCTGATTGATCGTCAGTATATTTGCGCCGAATTGGGCAAAAATGGTGAGTATGCTGGAAAGCAGGCCCGTCATGTCCCGCAGCAGCAACTGGAAGGTCAGAATGCGGCCAGCCATCAGGTTCTGGAACGGCGAGATGGAATCGCGATACTTGTAAAATGCACTGCGGCTGATGCCCGTGGCGCGCGCGGCGTCATTCACCGTTGCGACCTCACCGGTCTCCAGCAGCCACTTTGCCTCGGCGACCTTGAGAAAAACCTCCGGCAGCGCCTGGGCCTCCACGATATAGTATTTCGGAAGCTGTGCCATATATGGCTCCTCCTGTTCACAAGAGATGTGCAGATGTTTCCCGAACAAGTGCATTCTAACATAAGCGCCCCGAAAATGCAAGCGCAATCCGCGCGGCGCGGTCGAAAGGAGTCGATGAAATGAAAAAGCTCTGGCAGCTGTGCGCCTGCGCCGCCGGGGTGCTGGCGGGCCTGTGGCTCACGGCGCGCATCCTCCTGCCCGTCGGCCTGCCGTTCCTGCTCGGTCTCGGCCTTGCACGGCTGGCCCGGCCGCTTGCCGTGCGCCTGCGCCGCCTGCCGCGCGGGCTGGCTGCATTTCTCAGCGTGACGGCCGTGTGCCTCGCTGCGGCCGCCGTGCTCACGGGCCTCGGGTGGGCGTTGTGGCAGGGCTGCGCTGCCCTGTGCGCCCGTCTGCCTGGCCTGCTCTCCACGCTGGCCGAGCCGCTGCAGCGCCTGCATGCCGCTGCCCTGCATCTGGCCAGCCGCCTGCCGGACGGCATGGGAGAGGCTGCAGCCCAGTGGGTCGACCGGCTGTTTGCGGGCGGAAGTGTCGTGGCCGACTCCGTGTCGCAGGGCGTGTTCGGCTGCGTCACGCGCGTACTCGGCTGGATGCCGCAGCTGCTGCTCTTCGGGCTGACGGCTCTGCTGTCCGCCTATTTCCTCGCGGGCGATGCGCCGAGGCTCCGCGCCCTTGCGGCACGCCATGTGCCGGAGGAATGGCGGGCGCGCGGCGGGCAGCTCCTTGTGCGTCTGCGCGCTGCCCTGCGGGGCTATGTCCTCGCACAGGGAAAGCTCCTGCTCGTGACGTTCGGCGTCGTTTCGCTCGGCCTGCTCGCCGCGCTGCGGCGGCCGCACGCCGTGCTTTTGGGCGCGCTCATCGCCGTGGTCGATGCCCTGCCCGTCCTTGGCTCCGGGACGGTGCTGCTGCCGTGGGCGGCCGTCTCCCTGCTGCGCGGGTCCGGCGGCCTTGCCCTCGGCCTGACCGTCACCTATGCCGCCGCGGCCTTCGCCCGCTCGGCCCTTGAGCCGCGCCTGCTCGGGCGGCAGATCGGCCTGCCGCCGCTGCTGACGCTCCTGTCGCTCTATGCTGGCTATCGCCTGTTCGGTCTTGCGGGGATGATCCTCCTGCCTCTCGCCGTGCTGCTTGCAAAGCAGGTGTGGGAGCTGGCGGAGGGGAATGGCGGGGGCATCGATGGAGCGTTGTAGGGGGACGGCATGCGGCGAGTGGAAAATGGAAAATGGAAAGTGGAAAGTTTCGCAAGGCTGCCAGCCGTGCGTTGTAGGGGAGGGGCATGCCCCTCCCGGCGCAATACTGTCGACCAGCACAGACCATCGTTAAAATGCTGATGGCCCCCCAATTTGTCATTGCGAGGGCGCTTTGCGCCCGTGGCAATCTCGGGAAGGCACTGCCGATTCGCACAGATTGTCGATAAAAGCGTACTAACCGATTGCGTCTGTAGCGGCGGTCAGTGACCGCCTTTGGCAGCTGCAAATCTGGAGGTATTTCCGGCGAATGTGTAAGGCTCCCAAGCTTGTCATTGCGAGGAGGCCGGAGGCCGACGTGGCGCCCTGAGCGCGCAGCGCGAGGAAGTGCCCTTGGGGTGCAAT
>OGYB01001337.1_pt1 | contig 11384 bp, 7 predicted proteins | sample 1576421 | NCBI WGS metagenome assembly OGYB01 (sample SAMEA3541577, study PRJEB24748) | human gut metagenome | biome: human gut; feature: human-associated habitat; material: faeces | place: China | collected 2012 | reverse complement strand
AGGGGCAGCGCCGCTACGTGGAGTCCCTGTCCTCCTATGCCCGGATGTTCCTGGGCCAGATGGAGAAGCCCGACGTGGACTACATCGACGGCCTCAGCCCTGCTATCTCCATCGACCAGAAGACCACCTCCAAAAACCCCCGTTCCACCGTGGGTACCGTCACCGAGATCTACGACTACCTGCGTCTGCTGTGGGCTCGGGTGGGCACGCCCCACTGTCCCATCTGCGGCAAGGAGATCAAACAGCAGACCATCGACCAGATCATTGACCAGGTCCTGGCGCTGCCTGAGGCCACCCGTATCCAGGTGATGGCTCCGGTGATCCGGGGCAAGAAGGGCGAGCACGCCAAGATCTTTGAGGACGCCCGCCGCTCCGGCTATGTGCGCTGCCGGGTGGACGGCATTGCCTACGACCTGGGCGAGGAGATCAAGCTGGAGAAGAACAAAAAGCACAACATTGAGATCGTGGTGGACCGTCTGGTCATCCGGGAGGACATTGCCCGCCGCCTTACCGACAGCGTGGAGGTGGCCTCCAATCTGGCGGGAGGCCTGGTGGTCATCAACGTGGTGGGGGAGGACCGGGATATCCTCTTCTCCCAGAACTACGCCTGTGAGGACTGCGGTGTGTCCATTGAGGAGCTCACCCCCCGGATGTTCTCCTTCAACAACCCCTTCGGCGCCTGTCCCACCTGTACCGGCCTGGGGGCTCAGCTCAAGGTGGACCCCGAGCTCATCATCCCCAACAAGGAGCTCTCCATCCTGGAGGGGGCCATCCAGGCCAGCGGCTGGAACAACATCCGGGGGGACGGCATCTCCCGGATGTACTTCGAGGCGCTGGCGCAGAAATATAAGTTCAAGCTGAATACCCCCGTCAAGGATTTAAGCGCCGAGGTGGTGGACATCCTCCTCTACGGCACCAAGGGCGAGAAGCTCAAGCTCACCTATGACAGGGAGCGGGGGCAGGGGACGCTGTACCAGGCGTTTGAGGGCATCTGCAACAACATCGAGCGCCGCTACCGGGAGACCCAGTCCGACGCCATGCGCCGGGAGCTGGAGGACTGCATGAGCCAGAGCCCCTGCCCCACCTGTCATGGCCGCCGTCTGCGCCGGGAGTCTCTGGCGGTGACGGTGGGCGGCATCGACATTGACACCTTCTGTCACAAGTCGGTCACCGAGGCCCTGGACTTCATGGAGCATCTGGAGCTTACCGAGACCCAGCAGATGATCGCCGCTCAGATCTTGAAGGAGATCAAAAACCGCCTGGGCTTCCTGCGTTCCGTGGGCCTTCAGTCCCTCACCCTGTCCCGCTCTGCCGCCTCCCTGTCCGGCGGCGAGAGCCAGCGCATCCGCCTGGCCACCCAGATCGGTTCCTCCCTCATGGGCGTTCTCTATATCCTGGACGAGCCCTCTATCGGCCTTCACCAGCGGGACAACGATAAGCTGCTGAAAACCCTCCAGGACCTGCGGGATCTGGGCAACACCCTGCTGGTGGTGGAGCACGACGAGGACACCATGCGGGCGGCGGACTACCTGATCGACATCGGTCCCGGCGCCGGCATCCACGGCGGCGAGGTGGTGGCCGCCGGTACACCGGAGGAGGTCATGGCCAACCCCAACAGCCTGACGGGTCAGTATCTCTCCGGCAAGAAGAGGATCCCCGTGCCGGAGACCCGGCGGCCGGGCAACGGCAAGAGCCTGAAGGTCATCGGCGCGGCGGAGAACAACCTGCGGGGCGTGGACGTGTCCATCCCCCTGGGCACCTTCACCTGCGTCACCGGCGTCTCCGGCAGCGGCAAGTCCTCTCTGGTCAACGAGATCATCTATAAGCGGCTGGGCACCGAGCTGAACCGCATGAAGACCCACCCTGGCAAGCACACCGCCATGGAGGGGCTGGAGCATCTGGACAAGGTGGTAGGCATCGACCAGAGCCCCATCGGCCGCACGCCCCGCTCCAACCCCGCCACCTACACCAACCTCTTCAACGACATCCGCAATCTTTTTGCCGCCACGCAGGAGGCCAAGGCCCGTGGCTACGGGCCGGGACGCTTCTCCTTCAACACCCGTGGCGGCCGGTGCGAGGCTTGCTCCGGCGACGGTCTGCTGAAGATCGAGATGCACTTTCTGGCGGACGTGTACGTCCCCTGCGAGGTGTGCCACGGCAAGCGCTATAATCGGGAGACGCTGGAGGTGAAGTACAAGGGCAAGAGCATCGCTGACGTGCTGGATATGACGGCGGAGGAGGCGCTGGCCTTCTTTGCCCCGGTGCCGAGGATCGCCGAAAAGCTTCGAACCCTCTGCGATGTGGGACTGGGCTATGTGAAGCTGGGCCAGTCCTCCACCACCCTCTCCGGCGGCGAGGCCCAGCGGGTGAAGCTGGCCACGGAGCTGTCCCGCCGTGCCACGGGCCGCACCTTCTATATTCTGGACGAGCCCACCACGGGCCTGCACTCCGACGATGTGAAGAAGCTGCTGGAGGTGCTGCAGCGTCTGGTGGACGCCGGGAACACGGTGCTGGTCATCGAGCACAATCTGGATGTCATCAAGTCCGCCGACTGGCTCATCGATCTGGGCCCGGAGGGCGGCGCCGGGGGAGGAACCCTCGTCTGCGCCGGTACTCCGGAGACGGTGGCGGCCTGCGAGGCCTCGTACACCGGCCAGTATCTGAAGAAGTATCTGTTCTGACTGTCTGCGCCGGTTGCGGCGGCGGAGAAAATGTGATAAGCTGGCATCGAGACACCTGCCCTCCCGTCTTCTGCATACAATGGGATGAGGTGATGGCATGGAACTGATGGGAGACGGCCTCATTGCCTTTTTGGCGGCGGTGGGCGTGAGCACCATCCTCTGGCTGCTGGCAGAGACGCTGCTGCGCCGTCATAGGCCGGTGGCGGAGGCTATATTGGTGCTGCCGGTCCGGGGCGACGGGGCCACGCTGGAGCGGGCTCTGCGCCTGACCGTGGAGCAGCGCACGACGGGGGAGACCCCCATTCTGCTGGCGGACTGCGGGCTGGACGAGACGGGCCTGCGTCTGGCGCAGAGCCTGACGCAGCGATACAGCCGGGTGCAGCTTTGCCCGGCGGAGGAATTGGAAAATTATCTGAAGTGAGGAACGAGCTATGGGTGAGCGCTGCACGGTGGAGGGAACCGTCCAACACGTTATCTTCCAGAATGAGGAGAACGGCTATACGGTGCTGGGCCTGCTGACGGAGGAAGGTGAGCTGGTGACAGTGGTGGGCTGTATCCCCTGCGTGGCCCCCGGTGAAAAGCTCACCGCCGACGGCCTGTGGGTCAGCCACCCCTCCTACGGTCAGCAGTTCGCCGTCGAGACGGTGGAGCGTCTGATGCCGGAGACGGAGGAGGAACTCATCAGCTACCTCTCCTCCGGCATCATCAAGGGCGTCGGCCCTGCCACGGCGGAGCGGCTGGTGGAGCGGTTCGGCGGCGAGACGCTGGCTGTTATCGAGGAGGAGCCGGAGCGGCTGAGCACCGTCAAGGGCATCACCTCCAAGCGGGCCATGGAGATCTCCGCCGCCTTCCGGGAGCTGACGGGGCTGCGTCGGGTCATGGAGTTTCTGGCCCGGTACGAGCTGCCGGTGGAACTGGCCATGCGGCTGTACCGCACCTACGGAGCCGATGCGCTGCCCCGTCTCCGGGCGGACCCCTATCTGCTGGCGGGGGAGCGCTACGGCGTAGCCTTTGCCGATGTGGACGAGATCGCTCTGAGCATGGGCTTCGGCGGCGACAGCCCCTGCCGCACGGAGGCGGCGGTGCTGTACGAGCTGGAGCACAATCTGGGCAACGGCCATGTGTTCCTGCCCCGCCCCAAGCTGCTGGCGGCCACGGAACAGCTCATCGGCGCCCCGCCGGAGCTGGTGGAGCAGGCGCTGGATACGCTGGAGAGCCGTGGCGCCGTGGTGGAGGAGCAGATCGCACGGGTGGATGCCTGTTACCTGCGCCGGATGTATCTGGCGGAAAGCGAGACAGCCCGGCGGCTGCTGGCCCTGCGGGACGCACCCCGGTCACAGGGCCGGGGCGTGGAGAAGCTGATCCGAGAGATGGAGGAGCAGCAGGGCATCGCCTATGCCCCTCAGCAGCGTCAGGCGGTGGAGTTGGCGGCCTGCACCGGCGTGCTGCTGCTGACCGGCGGCCCCGGCACCGGCAAGACCACCTCCACACGGGGCATCGTGGCCCTCTTCGAGGGCATGGGCCTTCAGGTGCTGCTGCTGGCCCCCACGGGCCGTGCTGCCAAGCGCATGAGCGAGCTGTGCCGCCGGGAGGCCCAGACCATCCACCGGGCGCTGGGTATGACCTATAACGAGCTTACCGGCGAGACGGTGTTCAAGAAAAACGGCAAAGAGCCGCTGGAGGCCGATGCCGTTATCGTGGATGAGATGAGCATGGTAGACCTGCCGTTGATGCAGGCATTGCTGGAGGCTGTGAAGCCCGGCTGCCGTCTGGTGATGGTGGGGGACCCCGATCAGCTGCCCTCCGTTGGCCCCGGCAACGTGCTGGGGGATCTGCTGCGCTCCCATGCGGTGGCCGCCGTGTCCCTGACGGAGGTGTTCCGTCAAGCGGAGCAGTCCGCCATCATCCGCAATGCCCACGCCGTCAACAGCGGCCGCCCCCCGGAGCTTGGCAGCGGCCAAAACGACTTCTTTTTCCTGTGCCGCCGGGCCCCGGATCGTCTGGTGCAGACGGTGGTGGACCTATGCCGCACCCGCCTGCCGGACAACATGGGCATCCCCGCCGATCAGATCCAGGTGCTGTCCCCCACCCGCCGGGGCCTCACCGGCACCGTGAGCCTGAACCGGGCGCTGCAGGCAGCTTTGAACCCCCCTGCCCCGGACAAGCACCAGAAGACGTGGGGGGAGCTGACCTTCCGGGAGGGGGACCGGGTCATGCAGACCCGCAACAACTACGACGTCCTCTGGCAGAAGGACGACGGGGAAATGGGCACCGGTATCTTCAACGGCGACGTGGGGGTCATTCAGGAAATTGACCCCGGCGGCGAGCTGGTGACCATCCGCTTCGATGACCGCACCAGCGTCTATACCCCGGATCTGCTGAGCCAGCTGGACATGGCCTACGCCATGACGGTACATAAGGCGCAGGGCAGCGAGTATCGTGCCGTGGTGCTGGTCAGCGCCCCTGCCGCCGCATCTCTCATGGTGCGGGGGGTGCTGTATACTGCCATCACACGGGCCAGAGAGCTGCTGGTAATGGTGGGGGACGATGTGATTCCCGGAAAAATGGCAGAAAACGACCGGCAGACCCGGCGATACAGCGGCCTGCGCCGCAGACTCATGCAGGGAGGTGGCAGCGATGGCGCTTCAGGATGATCTAAACCGGCTGCAAAAGCAGCTGGGGAATTTTCTCTTTCCCCGGAAATGTCCCTTCTGCGGGACCGTCACCGGCGGCCACCTGCTGTGCAGCAGCTGCGAAAGGACTCTGCCCTATACCGGGGAGAACGCCCTGCGTCAGGGGACCTTCGGGCGGTGCGCCTCGCCGCTGTACTATACCGGCCCCGTCCGGGAGGCTATCCTTCGCTTCAAATTTCAGGGCCACACCGGCGGGCTGGACTGCTTCGGCCGATTGATGGCCGACTGCGCTGCCCGGTGGTATTCCGGCGAGTTTGACACCGTGACGTGGGTGCCGGTGAGCCGCAAGCGCCTGCGGCAGCGGGGCTTTGACCAGTCCCGTCTGCTGGCGGCCAGCCTGTGCGTGGATTGGCACGTGGCCCCGGTGGAGACCCTCCGCAAGGCGGTGGACAACCCCGCCCAGTCGGGGCTCACCGACGCTGAGCATCGCCGGGCCAACGTGCTGGGAGTCTACGAGGCCCTGCCGGAGAACGTCCGGGACAAGCGTCTCCTGCTCATCGACGATATCGTCACCACCGGCTCCACCCTCACCGAGTGCGTCCGGGTGCTGCGGGAGGCCGGGACCGCCGACGTGGTGTGCCTGACGCTGGCCCGCACCGAGGAGGAACACTGATTAAGGGGAGTGCGGCATGCGGCGAGACACCGCCGGTATGGAAATGCCGCAAACGGCGCACAATAGCACCGGGACTTGTCTGCGGCGGGATGTGATTTCCTAAAAAACTGTGAACATTTGTTTACGAAGCCATAAAACCGGGAAAACACTCTTGCAAAATGCGGAAAGCGCCTTTATAATTGTAGCTTAGAGAAGAATCGGCTGCCTGCAGCCGTGTCCCATAACAGAAGAAAACGAGGTGCAGCGTATGTGTTCATTGGCAAAGGATATCGGGATCGATCTGGGTACCGCATCGGTACTGGTCTATATTAAGGGTAAGGGCGTCGTGCTCAACGAGCCGTCTGTGGTGGCCATCGACAAGAATACCGGCCGCCTGCTGAAGGTGGGCGCCGAGGCTCAGGCCATGCTGGGCCGTACTCCCGGCAACATCGTGGCCATCCGCCCCCTGCGGGACGGCGTCATTTCCGACTACGACATGACGGAGCGGATGCTCAAGGAGTTCATCCGCAAGGTCACCGGCGGCTTCCACCTGTTCCCGCCCCGGATCATGGTGTGCGTCCCCTCCGGCATCACGGAGGTGGAGGAGCGTGCCGTCATCGACGCCGGCCGTCAGGCAGGCGCCCGCCGTGTCTACCTTATTGAAGAACCCGTGGCGGCGGCCATCGGCGCCGGCATCGACATCACCAAGCCCGACGGCCACATGGTGGTGGATATCGGCGGCGGCACCAGCGACATCGCCGTCATCAGCCTCTCCGGCGTGGTGGAGTCTGCCTCCATCAAGGTGGCCGGCGACCAGTTCAACGAGTCCATCGTCAAATATATGCGCCGCAAGCATAACATTCTCATCGGCGAGCGCACGGCAGAGCAGATGAAAATGGAGATCGGCTGCGTCTATCCCAAGGAGGAGGAGGCCACCATTGAGATCAAGGGCCGCTGCCTGATGACGGGCCTGCCCAAGACCATCACCGTCAACTCCACCGAGATGATGGAGGCCTTCGAGGAGCCGGTGGAGCGTATCCTGGAGGCGGTCCACAACGTGTTGGAGCGCACGCCCCCGGAGCTGGTGGCGGATATCTCCAACAACGGCATCGTCATGACCGGCGGCGGCAGTCTGGTGGACGGCTTCGACAAGCTGATCACCGCCCGCACCGGCATCCATACGGTGGTGGCGGAGGACGCCATCTCCTGCGTGGCGGAGGGTACCGGCAAGAGTCTGGACTCTCTGGGCGATATGCAGGACGGAACGGTGAATCTGTCCCGCAGAAGACAGATGAACTGAGAAGCATTGACTTTGCACCGAAAAGCAGAGCTTCGGCTCTGCTTTTCCTGCAACCGGGGCAGCCCGTTGCCCACCAGTATCCAAAGAAGGAGGAGTCCCCATGAAGTTTTCCAGTAAAGTGCAGAAATGCGGCCTGTCGCCCATGCGTAAATTCCACCCCTATGCGGTGGCCGCCGAGGCCAAGGGCCGGAACATCTATCACCTGAACATCGGTCAGCCGGATATCGAGACGCCCAAGGCGTTCTTCGATGCCGTCCGCAGCTTTGACCAGCCGGTGCTGGAGTACGCACCCTCTCCCGGCGTCCCCGCCCTTATCGAGGCCATCCGGGACTACTATGCTGCGCTGGATATGCACTTCGCCGCCGAGGACATCCTCATCACCAACGGCGGCTCCGAGGCGCTCCAGATCGCCATGAACTGCATTCTCGACGACGGCGACGAGATCCTCATCCCGGAGCCCTTCTACCCCAACTACAACACCATGGCCCGCACCTGCGGCGCCGTGATCCACCCGGTGTCCACCTCCCCGGAGGAGGGATACTTCTACGCCGACCGCCGCCGCATCGAGGCGGAGATCACCCCCCGCACCCGTGCTATTCTGGTGACCAACCCCGGCAACCCCACCGGCACCGTCCTGACCCATGAGGAGATGGAGATGCTGGTGGATGTGGCCCGGCAGCACGACCTGTTCCTCATCGGTGATGAGGCATACCGGGAGTTTGTCTACGCCGGGGAGCCTCTCCAGTCCTTCGGTGAGTTCACCAATGCAGCGGAGAACGTCATCCTCATCGACACGGTGTCCAAGCGCTTCTCTGCCTGCGGCGCCCGCATCGGCTGCCTCATCTCCCGCAACCGGGAACTCATGGCCCACGCTATGAAGTATGCTCAGTGCCGTCTGGCGGTGCCGACGCTGGACCAGTTGGCCTCCGCTGCATTGTATCAGGTGGGGCCGGAGTATTTCGCCGCCGCCCGTGAGGAGTATAAGCGCCGCCGTGACACGGTGGTCCGCAAGCTCCAGCAGATTCCCGGCGTGGTCTGTAAATGTCCCAAGGGCGCCTTTTATCTGATGGCCGCTCTGCCGGTGGACGATGCCGACACCTTCCAGCAGTGGCTGCTGGAGGAGTTCGAGGATCACGGCGATACCGTCATGTTCGCCCCCGGCGAGCCCTTCTACGGCACTCCCGGCAAGGGCAAAAACGAGATCCGCATTGCCTACGTCCTGAAGCAGCAGGATCTGGAGCGTGCCATGGATCTGCTGGCGCTGGGTATCCGTGCCTATCAGCAGCGATAAGGAACCACAGCCGGAGCATTTCGCTCCGGCTGCCCTTCCGTCAGGAAAGCGAGGATATGATGATGTTTCAAGGCTATGACCAGCAGACGGTGGATTTTCTCTGGGGCATCCGCTTCAACAACGACCGCAGCTGGTTTCAGGAGCATAAAGAGCAGTACCAGACCCACCTGCTGGCCCCCACCCGTGCGCTGGGGGAACAGCTCTACGACGGCCTTCATGCCATGCTGCCCCACGAACCGCTGATACTGAAGGTCAGCCGCATCTACCGGGATGCCCGCCGCCTCCATGGGCAGGGACCCTATAAGGATCACCTATGGCTCTGTGTCCGTACCGGCGATCAGGACTGGACCGGCCGCCCCACCTTCTACTTTGAAATTGCCCCGGACTATTACAGCTACGGCATGGGCTTCTGGTGTGCCGCCCCGGCCCTCATGGCCCTGTACCGCCAGCGCATCGACGCCGACCCCAAGCCGCTGGAGAAGCTGGTGCGCCGCTTTGACCGCCAGCAGACCTTCCGGCTCACCGGCCCGGAGTATGCCCGCAGCAAGGGACAGGTGTCCGACCTCCTGCGCCCGTGGTATCAGAAAAAATCCCTGTCCCTGCAATGCGAAGCCCCGCTGGACCAGCGTATTTTCAGCCCCCAGCTGCCGCAGGAGATTCTGGAGAGCTTCCGGGAGCTGCTGCCCTTCTACCGCTACTTCACGGAACTCTGTGCAGCCCTGCCTCGTCAGGAGGGGAAGGACGAATGAATAAAAGTCCGGCAGACCTTCGGTCTGCCGGGTTTTTTGCGGAACGGTAAAATGCGGTAAAAACCCCCGGAATTTGCAGAAAGTACTTGAATTCTGTCAAGCACGGTGCTATGATACAACTATCAAGCGTGCGGCCAAAAGCCCGTGGGCTTTTTATCGTTTCAATGAAACGATAAAGGGTGTTCAAAGGGAGTGTCATCCTGAGGAGAGGCGCAGCCCCGACAGGAGGATCCGTATCTCTTTTGCGGCGTCCCGCTACAAAAGCCTGCCAGCCAAGAGCCCCACACGCAAAAATAGGAGGAGATACTATGACAAACCGCAAGAGTACCAAACGGGCCTTGCTGGGCAGCGTCATGGCCATGGTTCTGTGCCTGGCTATGCTAGTAGGCGCTACCTTCGCATGGTTCACCGACACCGCATCCACCGGCGTCAACAAGATTCAGGCCGGTAATCTGGATGTTCAACTGGTTGATGAAAACGGCAATAGCTTGGAGGGCAAGACGCTGGAGTTCAAGAAGGCTGCCAACGCTGCCGAGGGCGAGGCTGTCCTGTGGGAGCCGGGCTGCACCTATGAGCTGCCTGCCGTGTACGTGAAGAACAACGGCAATCTGGCCCTGAAGTACAAGGTGACCATCACCGGCATCAACGGCAGCGCCAAGCTGAACGATGTCATCGACTGGACCATCAATGACGCCGATCTGTCCGCTGACCACAGTCTAGCCGCTGGTGCTACGTCTGAGGCGCTGACCATCAAGGGCCACATGAAGGAGTCCGCCGGCAACGAGTACATGAACGAGTCCATCGACGGCATCGCCATCACCGTTGCGGCTACGCAGGACACCGTGGAGAACGACAGCTTCGGCAACACCTACGATAAGGATGCGGAGTATCCGATTGTTGCCATGGATACTCTCCAGGAGCTGATTAATAACGCCACTGAACCTGTGTCTGCGAAGCTGGAAGGCAATATTGCCGGAAGTCTTACGGTTCCCCAGGGTAAAGAGGTCACGCTGGATCTTAATGGCTTTACGCTGACCGGCGGCGACTCCCATGCGATTTTGAACCATGGTACGCTGTGCATAAAGGACAGCAGTGGCACTGGAAAGATCGTTGCGTCAAAAGCTAATACATCTGCGCTTCGTAACGCTGCTGATTGCGTGATAGACGGCGGTACCTTCACCCGCGCGGCTGGGGTGGACAACAAGTGGCACACTGTGGAAAACTTTGGTACCATGACCTTCAACGGCGGTAAAGTGATTGCTGAAGACGGTCAATCATTTGCCATTGTCAACGGTTGGAATTATATAAATCCCGGCGAACAAAAAGCTACCATGACGATCAACAACATCGAAATGATTGCCAGTCCAAACGGTTTTAAAAACTGCGCTGGTGGCACTCTGACAATGAACGGTGGCACATTGCATTGTACCGGTTACTGGGGATTGTCCAATGACTCAACCGGTGTTGCAACGATTAACGGCGGCGAAATCATTTCTGACAAATACGTTGCCATTTCCAACGGCGGTGCAAAGATGGAGATCAACGGTGGTACATTTACCGGCCCTCAGGGAAGCCTTTATGTGCAGAATTATGCGCATGATACAGTCGTAAAGGGCGGTAGCTATGAGAATGAGACAGTGGAGTTTATGCAGAAATATTGTCCTGCTGGCTATACAGCTACGTCTGAAAACGGTATGGTTGTCGTAAGCAAGGATTGATTATTGTATAAGTCCAAACCCCTTTGATTGCCTCTCACTCCTCGGAGTGAGAGGCAATCAAAGGGCATATCGTCGACACAAGCTTTGTATCTTTCCGCCCGCCGTAAGCGGCAGGCGTCAATCACGGTGCTGTGTCTCCTCTCCCCAACAAAACCGCTTTGCTTGTTTTGTCGGGGACCCCGGATGAATATGCCTTTTGATTGCCTATACAAATTCCATCGAAAACTGAGCGCAATGTAATGAAGGTGTACCCCGTCTTCCTCCACCGGGCGAAGCACGCGGCAGAGGAGGTGCAGAAACCATGGGTTTCTGCCGGCGTTCTTTGGAAACCACCTCGCTGTATCCGCCTGTGGCGGATAC
>OGYB01001335.1_pt1 | contig 11397 bp, 7 predicted proteins | sample 1576421 | NCBI WGS metagenome assembly OGYB01 (sample SAMEA3541577, study PRJEB24748) | human gut metagenome | biome: human gut; feature: human-associated habitat; material: faeces | place: China | collected 2012 | reverse complement strand
TACTCCGGTCCCATACGTTATATTTCCATCGCACATTTCCCCGATTCGGGAACCACGCGGGGCTTTTTCCGGAAAAAGTTGTATTTTTGCGTTCTGTTAACGAGAATCCCTCTATCAATTTCTACACACTGCCATGTTTGAAAATCTAACGGACAAGCTCGAACGGTCGTTTCAAATCCTCAAGGGAGAGGGCCGGATCACCGAAATCAACGTTGCCGAAAGCCTCAAGGAGATCCGGCGCGCACTGATCGACGCCGACGTCAACTACAAGGTCGCCAAAAACTTCACCGACGAGGTAAAAACCAAGGCGCTGGGCCAGGATGTCCTCAAATCGGTGAAGCCGGGCCAGATGATGACCAAGATCGTGCGCGACGAACTGGCCGCACTGATGGGAGGCACGATGACCGACATCACCTTAGAAGGCAACCCCGCGGTAATCCTGATCGCAGGCTTGCAGGGTTCGGGTAAAACCACCTTCTCGGGCAAACTCGCCAACTTGATCAAGAGCAAAAAAGGCCGCCAGGTTTTGTTGGTTGCGGGCGACGTTTACCGTCCTGCCGCTATCGAGCAGCTAAAGATTCTGGGGCAGCAGATCGGCGTGGAGGTCTACACCGAAGAGGGAAACCAAAACCCGGTACAGATTGCCGAGAATGCGATCAAGTACGCCCGGACGAACCACCTCAACACGGTAATCGTCGATACGGCCGGACGTCTGGCCGTAGATGAACAGATGATGCAGGAGATCACGGCGATCAAACAGGCCGTGAAACCGGGCGAAACGCTCTTCGTGGTCGATTCGATGACGGGTCAGGATGCCGTGAATACGGCCCGCGAGTTCAACCAGCGGCTGGATTTCGACGGCGTAGTGCTTACCAAACTCGACGGCGATACGCGCGGCGGTGCGGCGATCTCGATTCGTGCGGTGGTGAACAAACCGCTGAAGTTCATCTCCAGCGGCGAGAAGATGGATGCCATCCAGGTATTCCATCCGGAACGTATGGCCGACCGTATTCTGGGCATGGGCGACGTGGTATCGCTCGTGGAACGCGCCCAGGAGCAGTACGACGAAGAGGAGGCCCGCCGCCTGAAGAAGAAGATCGTCAAGAACCAGTTCAACTTCAACGATTTCATGGGGCAGATCGCGCAGATCAAGAAGATGGGCAACCTCAAGGACCTGGCCTCGATGATCCCCGGTATGGGCAAGGCTCTCAAGAATGTCGAGATCTCGGACGACGTATTCAAGCAGACCGAAGCGATCATCAACTCGATGACTCCCCTCGAACGCGAGAAACCCGAAATCATCGACGCCAAGCGCCGCGAAAGGCTCGCCAAAGGCAGCGGTACGACGATGGCCGAGGTGAACAAACTGATGAAGCAGTTCGAAGACACGCACAAGATGATGAAGGCCGTCGCCGGAGGCAATATGAAAATGCCCAAATTACCCGGACGCGGCTTCCGCAGATAAGCGGGATGAATACTTCGCCAACTACTTTATACCCCTTCGGTTCGGGTTCCGAACCGAAGGGGTTTTCCTTATGACATCTATCATATAATCGACCCGCTTCCGGGCAAATCCGGCATCCTCTGCAACCACGCACCGGCAGCGAAAAGGCGATTCACACATGCTCTCCGAAATCGGTGTCAGCTCATAATTGGGCAAGCAGAATGCAGGACAAATCCGGAAAGGCTTCGCCCGTAAACACGAAGAACGGATTCGTCCGGAACACCTTGCAGACGAGTACAAGAAAAATATACAGAAATAGGAAAAAACCGGAGAGGAAAACACAACGCGAAGGACCGAAGAAAACGCGTTTTTTCCGACCCGATCTTCCAATCCGTCCGATAACGGGCTTTTCCCGGAAAAACAGCGGCGTCGAAAAGAGCCGCAACCTCCCTCGGCCCCCCCCCTTATCCGAAAAACGCCACCGACCGACTCCTTCTGAACATAGAAAGATGACGCTTCATTTGGCAGGGGGTATTTTTTTCGCTATCTTTGTAAAAGATAGGAGGCGGTTCGGCAATCTTAGCGTGCAAATCCGTGCGATTGCTCTCGGCTTTCACTATTTTTGGAGCAGGCAGCATGGCGGCCCGGCATGAAAAACAAGTTCGTTCGTTTTATGCGGTCCTCGCTTTCACTGCCTTTTCGTGAGAATCAGACAACAGACATCCTATGCACAAGGCCGGTTTCGTCAATATCATCGGAAATCCCAACGTCGGCAAATCGACGTTGATGAACGCACTCGTAGGCGAACGCCTCTCGATCATCACCTCCAAAGCCCAGACCACGCGCCACCGCATTCTGGGAGTGGTCAGCGGCGAAGATTTCCAGATCGTCTTCTCGGATACGCCGGGCATTCTGAAACCCAGCTACAAACTCCAGGAGTCGATGATGAAATTCGTCACCGGCGCCGTGAACGATGCGGACGTAATCCTCTACGTCACCGACACGGTGGAACAAAGCGACCGTTCGAACGACATCCTCGAAAAGATCCGCCAAAGCGATATTCCCACCCTCGCGGTAATCAACAAGATCGACCTCACGACGCCCGAAAAGCTCGAAGAGCTCGTCGATAAATGGCAGGCGCTGCTGCCGGCCGCCACGATCGTCCCGGTATCGGCACGCGAGAATTTCAACATCAAGGGACTTTTCGACCTGATTCTGGAACGGCTGCCCGAGGGAGAAGCCTTCTACTCCAAAGATACGCTCACGGACAAAACGCTGCGATTCTTCGCCTCGGAAATAATCCGCGAAAAGATCCTGCGCAACTACGACAAGGAGATCCCCTACTGTTGCGAAATAGCGATCGAAGCCTACAGGGAGGAACCGACGATCGACCGCATTTCGGCGGTCATCTATGTCGCACGCGACTCCCAGAAGGGCATCCTGATCGGACACAAGGGCGAGAAACTCAAAAAAGTCGGACAACAGGCCCGCGAGGACATAGAACAATTCCTCGGCAAGAAGGTTTTCCTGGAGCTGTACGTCAAAGTAAACGAGAACTGGCGCGATAACGAACGGCAACTCAAGCGCTTCGGATACGAACAAGAATAATCACAACCAAATCGGGGTGTCGTGGCATTGCGCAAATTTATCCTGAAAATCATCCTGTTGGGGACGCTGCTGGGCAACGCTGCCGCTGCCGACGCCCAATACAACAAAGACTACTTCTACTGGGCCAGCCGCCGTTGCCTGATGAACCGCGAATATCAGGAGGCGATTCGTGTGCTCAACATCCTGTTGCGGGCCGATCCGGACGCCGCAGAGGGCTATTTCCTGCGGGGTGTAGCCAAATTCAACCTCGACGACCTGCTGGGTGCCGATACCGACTTTTCGGCTGCCATCGTCAAAAACCCCGTGTTCACGACCGCCTACATCTACCGGGCGCTGACCCGTACGCGCATGGGCAACTACGACGACGCGCTGCAGGATTTCCGCGAGGCGATCGACCTGAGGCCCGACCTGCCGGACGCCTATTACAGCCGGGGCTATACGCGCCTGCAGAACAAGCAATACGAGGAGGCGATCGAGGATTTCGACAAATTCATCTTCCAGGAAAACAAGGTAGCCGACGCCTACATCGGCCGCGGCACAGCCTACCTCTACCTGAAGGACACCGTACGGGCCCTGGAAAATTTCGACCAGGCGATCCGCACCAACCGCGAAAATCCCAACGGCTATTACCAACGCGGAACCTTGTTGCTGCAAAAAGAGGAGTATGCCCGAGCCGAAGCCGATTTCGACATGTCGATCCGCTGCGACTCGGCTTTCCTGCCGCCCTATTTCAACCGGGCGGTGGTCTATTCCAACACCAACCGTCCGATGCAGGCCCTCGCGGATTTCGACCGGGTGCTACAACTGGACTCGACCAACTCGTTCACCTATTTCAACCGGGCGATTCTCCGCACCCAGATCGGCGATTACAACCGCGCACTCGACGACTTCGACCGCGTGGCGCTCTACTCCCCCGGCAATGTCCAGGTCTATTACCTGCGTGCCATGCTCAAAACCCGCTTGGGCGATCTCGAAGGCGCCGAGCGCGACTACACCCGGGCCATCGAACTCTACCCCGACTTCGCCAACGCCTACCTGAACCGCAGCGCCCTGCGTTATGCGTTGCATAACCCCAAGGCTGCGAAACGGGACGAAGAGATCGCCCAGCGCAAGATCGCCGAATACAAATCCCACCTGAAGGACAGCACCTACTCGATCTATGCCGATACGACGCAACGGATGGACAAACTGCTGGCTTTCGACAACCAATTCACCAACAACTACTTCGACCGCATTTCGGAACAACCGAGCCTGGGCCGCAGCAACATGCGTCTGCTACCCCTGTTCCGCTTCACCCTGATGCAGCCCGACACCACCCGGATCGAGGCGTCGAACCGCTATACCCTGCAACGGGTCAAAGACTTCGAGAAAAAACTGGACAATCCCTACCTCGTCCTCTCCAACCGGCCTACGAACATCGGTGCGGACTCTTTGGCGATGCTCGACAGCCGCTATACCGAAATCCTGAGCCAGAATCCGCGCGACTGGCTCCTGCAAGTACAATATGCCATTTCGCAATCGCTGATCCGACAATTCACCAATTCGGTCGGCACCTATTCGTCGGCTATCGCAGACAATGCCGCCAATCCGTTCCTCTACTTCAACCGGGCCGTGACACGGGCCGAAATGATCGACTTCATTTCGGGCCTGGACAATCCCTATCAGCGAATTTCGATCGACTCCGACCCGGCGAACAAACTCACCAACCCCCATACACGCACCTACAATTACGACGAAGCCATCGCCGATCTGGACAAGACGCTCCGCCTCTTCCCGAACTTCGCCGAAGCCTACTACAACCGGGGAACGCTGCTGGCTCTTTCAGGCAAACTCCCCGAGGCCTTCGAAGATTTTTCGAGAGCCATCGAACTGAATCCCCTCTTCGCCGAAGCGTTCTACAACCGGGGCATGACCCAAATCTATATGAAAGACACGCGCAAGGGCTGCCTCGACCTCTCGAAAGCCGGAGAGCTGGGCATTACCTCGGCCTACGAAATCCTCAAACGTTACACGGGGGAGCATACAGAAGCTTTTTAACTAACAATAACCAATTCAATAAACTATGACACAAGCTATTCAAAAGAAACTGAACGACTCGGCGTGGGCTCGGTGGACCGCGCTGATTCTGGTGGCGCTCACCATGTTCTTCGGCTACATGTTCGTCGATGTCCTCTCGCCGTTGCAGAACATGCTCGAAAGCACCCGAGGCTGGAGCCCCACGATTTTCGGACTGTACGGCGGTTCGGAATTCATTCTGAACGTCTGCGGTTTCCTGCTCGTCGCAGGTATCATCCTCGACAAGATGGGCGTACGGTTTACGGGTATTCTTTCGGCCTCGCTGATGGTACTCGGTGCCGGTATCAAATTCTACGGGCTGAGCAACTACTTCTATGAAGGCGGATTCGGTTACGAGTTCCTCAATTCGTTCCTCACGGACATTCCGGCCAGCGCGAAGCTCGCCTGCCTGGGCTTCATGATCTTCGGCTGCGGTACGGAGATGGCCGGTGTGACAGTATCCCGTGCAATCGTCAAGTGGTTCACGGGGAAAGAACTGGCTCTGGCGATGGGCCTGGAAATGGCTATTGCCCGACTGGGCGTATTCGCCGTATTCAGCCTGTCGCCCTGGGTGGCTAACTGGGGCGGCGATCCGAGCGTAGCACGTCCGGTAGCCGTTGTCGGCCTGTTGCTCTGCATCGGCCTGCTGACCTACATCGCTTTCTCGGTCATGGACTTCAAACTCGACAGACAAACCGAGGCAGACACCCCGATAGGAGAAACCGAAGAGCCCTTCAAGGTCGCCGATCTGAAGAACCTTTTCAGCAGCAAAACCTTCCTGATCGTTTCGGCACTCTGCGTGCTCTACTATTCGGCGATTTTCCCGTTCCAGCGTTTCGCAACGGGTATGCTCGAAAGTAATCTGGGCATCACCAACCAGCAGGCTTCGGACATCTTCCGCTGGTTCCCGATGGGTGCAATGATTCTGACTCCGCTCCTCGGCTGGTTCCTCGACCACAAGGGCAAAGGCGCGACGATGCTGATGATCGGTGCGATCCTGATGTTCATCTGCCACATGACTTTCGCACTGGTTCCCCTCACCCCCGCTATCGCGTTCTCGGCGATCATCCTGCTCGGCCTCTCTTTCTCGCTGGTTCCCGCCGCCCTGTGGCCTTCGGTACCCAAGTTGGTCGATAACCGCTATATGGGTTCTGCCTATGCAACGATTTTCTGGATCCAGAACCTCGGACTGATGGCCTTCCCGATGATCATCGGCTGGGTTCTCAACAAGGTCAATCCCGGCGTGGGAGAAGCGATCAAAGCCGGTGAACACGTAAGCTACAACTACACGGTTCCGATGCTGATTTTCGCCAGCCTCGGCGTATTGGCTTTCCTGCTGGCTTTCTGGCTCAAGCTCGAAGACCGTAAAAAGCACTACGGCCTGGAACTGCCCAACATCAAGAAATAACGATAATCCGTATCCCCGGTCTGCCGGAAAAATGATGAGTAAACCCCCGCTGCAAATTGCAGCGGGGGTTTTGTAATAAAGAGTCTATCGGCTAAAGCGACGAGGATCGTACGAGATTCCGCTTTTCGAGATACAAGAGTTCCTATTTAATCGGATCGACCCTCTACGCTTCCTATTTAACCAATCGGTAAAGTTCCGTAATGCGATCGCACATCGCATCCCACGAAAAGCGCTTCTTCTCCTCTTCCATGTTCGCACGGAATCCCGCGAGCACATCGTCCCGCCAGATACGGTCGATGGCCCGGGCGACTTCTGCGGCATCGGGACGGCAGACGAAGCCGACACGACCGTCCGGCACGATCTCCGGAAGACCGCCCACGTCGGTCACCACCATCGGCAGGTCGAATTGATAAGCGATCTGGGTCACGCCGCTCTGCGTGGCCGAACGATACGGCTGCACCAAAAAATCTGCGACGGAAAAATAGTAACGCACCAATTCGTCCGGAATAAAATAGTCGTGCAAAATCACATCGTCCTCCAGTCCGTTGTCGGCGATTTGCTTCAAATACTTCTCTTTCGGAGCATAGAACTCACCGGCCACGATCAGGCGCCGGTCTTCGGCAGGATGCTCCCGCTTGTAGATCTTCCAGGCATCGAGCAACAGGTCCAATCCCTTGTAGTCCCGAATCAAACCGAAAAAGAGCGCATAGCGTTTCGAAGGATCCAGTTCGAGGCGGATGCAGGCCTCCGTACGATCAATGACGATACCGAAATTTTCGAAAAGCGGATGCGGAGAGAAAAGCGCCGGAACCTGCGTATATCGGCGCAATTCGCGGTGCACCTGCTCGGACATATAGATAAAGCCGTCCACCGCCCTCAGGAAATAGCGGTTGAACGGCTTGTCAGTCATATGGCGTTCATGCGGTTCGACGTTGTCGATCTGACAAAGGATACGCGTCGTACCGTTCTTTTTGGCAAAACGGGCAATCGTACCGAAACAGGGCGCCATAAAGGGGGTCCAGTATTTCATCAGCACGAAATCCGGCTTCTCGCGGGCGATCCACCGCCCCACGGCGATCCAGTTGAACGGATTCATCGTATTCACGCACCGCACGATGTACAGATCGGGCGGCGGAGGTGTCTGCACCGTCTGATTCCTGCCGGGAAAGAAAATACGGGGATACTGGAGCGTGAAAGTCTTGATCTTCACCTCGTCGCCCCGATGTTGGAAAACCCGGGCCATGCTCTGCATAATTACGGCCAAGCCCCCACGATACGGATGGGCGGGCCCCACGATCGAAATTTTCATACCCCGAACTTTTATTTATAACTGAAATCGAATCCCCGAACGGATTCAAACCTTCGGTACGGCCCTCCTGTTTTCGAATAAACAGCGCACGGCAACTTCAGGAAAAATACAAATACCCTACCGAATCCTGCAACAAGGAGATAACGATAACCGGTTCGGGAGGAACTGCCCGAACCGGTTATCGTTATCCATCCTATTTCGTTTTATTATACGCCTCCACACCGCTCTTCAGGAAGTCGATGTATGCCTCCACGTCGAGATTGTAAGCCCGCTTGGGAACCAATTCCTGCCCATCACGGCCGAGGATCAGGTAGTTGGGCTGTCCGTTCACCCCGAAACGGGTCTGGGCGATGTAGGAGTTGATGCGGCCGATGTCCTTGAGAACCTTGCCTCCCGCAGTGGTCACCCATTCGTTCTCGGGCACTTTGGTCTTGTCGTCGGTATAGAGGGCTACCAGCACGTAATCGTCGCGCAGGATCTGCTGCACGCGCGGATCGCTCCAGACGCGGGCTTCCATTTCGCGGCAATTCACACAACTGATTCCCGTAATGTCCACAAACAAGGGTTTATCGGCCTCCCTGGCAGCGGCTTCGGCCTGGGCCAGATCGAAATACCCCGGCAGATCGTAAGGCCAGTGCAGGATATCCGCATATTTGATCTTTTCAGTCGTCTGTGCCGTTGCTGACGGTGCGGCAACGACACCCTGCGTATTGATCACGAAGTCCTGCGTATGCATCGGGGGCAAATAGCCAGAAAGAGCTTTCAGCGGCGCACCGAACATACCCGGAAACATATAGACCGCGAACGAAAGCGAAGCGATGGCCAGCGTCAGCCGCGTCACCGAAACGTGCTTGAGTTCGTCGTCGTGAGCGAAGCGGATCTTACCCAGCAAATAGAAACCCAGCAATGTGAACACGACGATCCAGATCGCCAAATAGACCTCACGGTCGAGCAACCCCCAGTGGTAGGTCTGGTCGGCCATACTCAGGAACTTGAAACCGAGGGCGACCTCGATAAAACCGAGAACGACCTTCACGGAACCGAGCCAACCGCCGCTCTTGGGCAGGTCTTTCAGCAAGGAGGGGAAGAAAGCGAAAATCGTAAAAGGCAGAGCAAAAGCCAGCGAGAAAGCGAACATCGTCACGATGGGCACCCAGAATTCGCCGGCAGTCGAACGAATCAGGACGTTGCCGACGATCGGCCCGGTGCAGGAGAACGACACCAACACCAGCGTCAGAGCCATGAAGAAGATACCGATCAAACCGCCTTTGTCCGCGTGCCGGTCGCTCTTATTGACCATCCAGCTCGGAAGCGTGATCTCGAAGGCCCCGAAGAACGATGCGGCGAAAATCATGAACACGATGAAGAAGATCAGGTTGGGAAGCCAGTGCGTAGCCAGCCAGTTGAAGATGTCGGCCGTCACGGCATCGCCGCCCACCAGACGCGTAATCAGAATGATCGCCGCAATGGGAAGCGTATAGAGCGCTACGATGAAGAAACCGTACATCGAAGCCTTGAAACGTCCCGCAGCAGGCGATCCGCTGCCTTTCATAAAGAACGATACAGTCATCGGGACCATCGGGAATACACAAGGAGTGAGCAGCGCCGCGAAGCCCCAAAGAACCGCTTCGATAATCAACCCCCACAGGGTTTTGGACTCTCCGGCTCCGTCGCCGGAAACAGGTTGATCCGCAGCGTCCCCGGCCGCAACGGATGCCCAGGCCGCCTCGGGATCGCCGATCGTGATCTCGAATCCCCCATCCTCGGGCGAATTGCAATTTTCCTCCTCGCAGGAACGCCAGTTGATATTGCCTTTCAATACGGCGCCTTCACCCGTCAGGGTGACTTTCTGACCGAGGATGATTTCATCGAAATAAGTACCCATTTCGACCTCGAAAATATCGTCGTATTCGCGTTTGGAAGCGTTGATCTCATAAGGATCGCCGTCGAGCGTCAGGCCCGTTGCAGGCTCGAACTCCACCAGGGTCGAAGAAACGTCCGAATGCAGGTCGTACGTATGCCATCCCGGCAGGATCTTACCCGTAAATACGACTTCGTAATTCGAATCGCCGAGGTCCTTCACAGTGCTGTCCCAGGTAATGGTCGGGGACTGCGCGTGAGCCGACAACAAACTCGTCAAGAAAGCCGCCAGCAGCACGATACGGATATAAAATTTCATATCTCTATTATTTTAATAAGTTAATAGTTTTTTTCGCGTGTAAAGATATGAAATTTTATTCAAAAACCACGTATGGGACGCATTATCTCGCGTCCGCGAGGAAAAACTACTCGGAAACCTTACCTTCGGCTTCGGCCTTGCTGCGTGCAAAAGATTGCAAGGCGAGGTACTCCTTGTCGCCGTAATCGAGCAGGTTCTGCAACTCGTTGCGGAAATAGTCCAAGTGCTCCTCCTCTTCGACGGCCAGATCCTGGAACATCTTGTGCGTTACCGAATCGTCGGCTTCGGCCGCAATGCGAGCGGCATCGTTATAGCTATCGATCGTACTCTGTTCCAGTTGCATAGCGAAACGGAACATCTCCTTGGGATCGGTGATCTGGCGCGTCGGAAACGACGGGTTCATATTCACGTCCCCCTGCAAGAAGAGGATACGGTCGGACAACTCCTCGCTGTGACGCATCTCGGCAATCGAAATCATCCGCATCTTTTTGGACAGATACTCGTAACCGGCATCTTCGAAATGGACATGGAAATACATGTACTGGAGCGAGGTGGCAATTTCTTTTCCCAAAGCATCGTTCAACAGATCGATACTTTTCTGGTACTTGTTCGCAACTTTGATCTTTTCCATAATAATAAAGGTTTTGTCCCTATATCAGCAAAACCCGTTCCAGAAAGGAACAAAGCCGATCGTAAAATCGGACCGAAACGAAGTCGATTCGGGTCGGCTCCCTGCCTTGCCCGCCACCACGAAATACAGCACCTCAACGCCACTCGAGCGCCGCCCGGACAGCGGCTTCCTCTCCGTTCGAAACCTCGAACAGCGACAAGCCGTCCCGTTGTTCGTACCCGACCGTAAGGGTTTGCCCGTAACGGCATTCGTGCATGAAATGAATGTCAAGACGCACCGGCCGGATCGCGGTCAACTGTTCGATGGGCAGCATATCGAACATCATGTTGATATAACGCATCGTATTGACGTGACGGTTGAAGTCGATGTCGCTGTAAACCACCCGGTGCTCCATCACATGCTGCGGTGTGATCCCCATCACCTTGCGGGGTTTCTCCGTCGGCGAAGGGGCATCGACGAGCGTATCGGTACAAGGCCCGATAACCGTGTTCAGGTCGATCGCTTTACGGACCGCCAAGTCGATGATGCACCACTGCGTCACGGCCCGCCCGAACTCCCGGCCAGCGGCATCGTGCAGCGTGAAATTACGGGTCGAGAGCATCCGGTTGTACTCGTTCACCCACGTTACGATTTCATAAGAAGTGTATTGTTCGGGGCGGTCGTCGATCTCGATCGCCATGCGCGAAAGGACCCACGAGCGGTTTTCCTTATTCAACTTATCGATCCCGAACCCTTTGCGCTGGGCATCGACACCCGCCGTATT
>OGYB01001334.1_pt1 | contig 11405 bp, 7 predicted proteins | sample 1576421 | NCBI WGS metagenome assembly OGYB01 (sample SAMEA3541577, study PRJEB24748) | human gut metagenome | biome: human gut; feature: human-associated habitat; material: faeces | place: China | collected 2012 | reverse complement strand
CAGCTATGTCGATAATACCGAAATTGCCACATCGTTGAGGCCATTCGGCTTCACCTAAATAGTCAAAACTGCCCCATCGGAATTCTCCCATTAACCAAGGGAAAGAACAGGTGCGTTGCCATGATTTACGGGCGCTGATACGTACAGAAGCATTGTCGTAGGACGATTGATAATAGGGATAATCGGATTCTTCGGGGAAGCATTCTTTTTCCGTCAGGTCAGGTATAGGAAAGACCCGATGTTTAAATTGTTCCCAGTTTATGTTTCCTTTTTCCCAAGGAGCGGGGAAATCCCGTCTTCTCCATTGTGTCTGGCTTCGGTATACGCCACGGGTTTGATAAGTGTGGGGTACCTCTGTAGCAATGGCACAAAGTGTTGGGTAGTTTTTGTGGAAGTGTTCTAGTTCTCCTATTTCTTCTCCATTTCCATTGAAGCCGATAATGTCTAGATAGTTGAATTTTTTTTGATAATCGGTCTTCATACCTCTAGTAGGATCAGTTCCTCCTTGAGTGACAGGGCGGTCAGGGTCCAGTTGGTGAAATAGGCTGACTAGGTTGTGTTGGATTTCGGGGGTAGCTCCCGTTACTTCGTTGCCGATACTCCACATAATGATAGAGGGATGGTTACGGTCTCGTTTTATGAAATCAGTCATATCTTTTTGCCACCATTCATCAAAGTAATTTCCATAGTCATCGGCGGCTTTAGGTTGATTCCATCCGTCCAATCCTTCGTTTAGTACCATGATTCCCATCGTATCGCATAAATTATAGAAAGCAGGAGAGAAGGGATTATGACTGGTGCGTATCGCATTACATCCCATATCTTTCAATAATTTGAGACGATAATGAAGTAGGTCGTCGGGTACGGCGGCTCCTACAGCACCGGCTGTATGATGATCGCATACTCCTTTTATCTTTAGTGATTTGCCATTGAGCAGGAATCCGCTGACCGGGTTGAATTCTAATTGACGGAAGCCTACAGGTAATCTACATTCATCTAGTATCTTGTTATCTCTTGTCAGTTGGCATATAAGTGTATAGACGTTAGGAGAATCAGGCGACCATAATAATGGTTTCCTGATGCTCCCTGACAGGAAGCAAAGAGAATCTGCAGATGAGACAAATATTTTTTCAGAAGTATCGGCTATGCTACCGTTGGGAGCTTGTAGATATGTTTTTACTTTGATTGGCTTTTTCTCCTGTGTTTCAATTTCTATAGATAGGGTGTAGGTGGCAGATTGCTTATTTTGTAGCTTGGATCTGAAATGGATTCCGGAATAAGGAATGTGGGTGGGGTTACTGACCAGCAGGTATACAGGACGATATATTCCTGATCCTGTATACCAACGTCCGGTTAATGCTTTGCTGTGATCTACTTTTACAGCGATTTGGTTCTTGCCTTCTTGCAAATATGGAGTTAAATCATATACAAAGCTGATATACCCATTAGGACGTTTGCCCAGCCAATGACCGTTTATCCATACTTCGCTGTTCAGATATACGCCCTCAAATAGGATTTGTACTTTTTTATTTTTCCATTTGGAAGGAATGGTAAAAGTTTTTCGATACCAGCTTATTCCGGCAGGCAGGAAGCCGCTTTGCCAGTCGGTTCCGTTTTCAAATTGTTTATAAGTGCCTTCTATGCTCCAGTCATGAGGAATATTCAATATGCGCCATTGAGAATCGTTATATGAGGAAGAAGAGGCTCCTTTGCCTGCATCTCCTAGATGGAATTTCCAGCCTTTACAGAAATTTATGGTTTCTCCGGCAAAAGATGCCAATAAGAAAAATTGTATGCAAACAAATAAAAGGATACGTTTCATGGTTAGTGTGAAGAGAAAGAGAGGCTGAATGTTGCTTGAAGAACAATCAGCCCCAGAACTAATTTACTGATGTTATATATAAGCTAATACCTGTTGATTTACCATCCTTCACTAGGCGTACAAAGTGGATTGGTGTCAAGTTCTTTGGCTGGTATCGGGAAGTAGTTGAACTTATTGATATTATCGGATTTGCCAGTCTGATAGTTTTTATAGCGGGTATCATCACAAGTTTTTAATGTCTGCTCTAACAATCCCCATCTGCGTAAATCGTAGAAACGTTCGCCTTCCACAAAGAATTCAATGGCGCGTTGGTGTACCAGATCTTCAAAAACCCCTTCTTTGGTTATTGGGCCGCTATAGTCATTCAGGTTGGCGCGTCGGCGGATTTGATTAATATATCCGATAGATGTGTCTAAAGCCCCTTTGTTCATATAGGCTTCTGCCAGCATCAATAATACATCGGCATAGCGGATGGCTCTTTCATTGATGAATGACTTGGGAGGTGCCGGTTCATCTTTTTGAGTCTTCCAGTTCTGATATTTCAAAATCCAGTATGTTTTCCACTTGTCTTGTGCAAAAACTTCCCGGAAAGGTCTTTGGTAGTAAGTGCATCCCTCATAGTCCCATGCCACAGAACAGCGGGCACGATAATCAAAATTGCCGTCTTTGTCTTTTTCCTTCCAGAAGATATCCATAATTTGCTGGGTAGGATTTGCTTCATACCATCCTCCGACTTCAGCAGCGGCATATTCTTTAGGGCGGGTATTGGATTGGGTGGAATTGATATTTTCTCCATCTCCCCAAAGATCTGTTCCACCCACATCTTCTATCAATAACTCGAAAATACTTTCGGCATTGTTTTCATGAGTGTCATCAAAATTCCAATTAAAGTCCTCTACTAGTTTGTAGGTGTAAGGATTCTGCGTCAGAGGCTCGAGGACGTTTATCGCTTCTTGCCAATTTTCTTCATAGACATATATTTTACCCAAAGCGGCATAAGCGGCTCCTTGTGTAGGCTTTCCTATTTTATTCGTTATGGGCAATAGGGAAGCAGCGGTTTTTAAATCTTCTTTGGCTTGTGCCCATATATCAGCTTGTGATGATTTTGCTAAAGGGAAAGTCGAGGGAGATTGGGAGGCTGTCAGGCGGAGAGGGGCGTCTTTAAACTCTTTGGCTAACTGGAATAAATAGAAGCCACGTATGAAAAGACATTCTCCTTTTACCGAATTTTGAAAATCGGTAGAAAATTGTTCTTTCTTTTCTTCCAGTTTTTGCATAATGGAGTTGGTACGGTACAAGGCATTGTAAAATTGATAGAACATGCCTTGTGTCAGTGAGTTTGTATTACTATTAGTAAAACGGTTTACTGTATATACATCCGAAATATCGTTGCGGAAGTCGACTTCATCGGCTCGGGCTATTCTCAGCATTACACCGCGAGTTCCATAATAACCGCCGTTTAGGGCATTCTTCAGTGGAGTATAGCAAGAGGTCAAGGCCAGATTGAAATCGGTTTCATCTTTCCAAAAAGTATCTTCTGTTGCTTGGTTGGGATTGGCCTGGTTTAATTGATCTTCGCAGGAACTGAATAGCATGCCTGAAATCAATATGGTCAATGTCGTTTTAATATATGTTTTCATAAGATGTTTATTTTTAGAATGTTACATTTAGTCCTAACATGAAAGTACGGTTAGTCGGGTAAATAAAATTATCAAATCCCCGATAATTGGCATTGTCTGCATTGACATCCGGTGAATATCCGCTGTAACTGGTGATAGTAAATAAGTTTTCAGCGTTAATATACACACGGGCATGCTGTATGGCACCTTTAAACCATGTCTGAGGAAATGTATAACCTAATTGAACACTGCGGAGACGCAAATAAGAACCATTTTCAAGATAACGGTCGGATTCTGCACGGGTATTACGGTTAGGATCATCCCATGTCAGACGTGGATGGGAGGCATTTTTGTTTTCAGGAGTCCAATAATCCAGGCAACTTGCCAGAAAATTGGAACCTTTGGTTACATCTTCTAATGTCTGACGGGTTGCATTATAAATTTTATTTCCTAACACTCCTTGCAGTCCGATTGATAAGTCGAAATTTTTGTATCTCATATTACCATTCAGCGCGAAAGTAAAATCGGGAAAAGGACTGCCTTGAAATACACGGTCGTCGTCATTGATAACGCCATCGTTGTTGGCATCTACAAATTTTATATCACCCGGTTCGGCGGCTGGTTGTATTTTTTTACCGTCTTTGGCATATGCGTCTACTTCTTCCTGACTATTGAAATATCCGGCTGTAGAGATAAGCCAATAACCTCCAATAGGATATCCGGCTTTGGTTTCACTGGTAGTGATGTTTTGGTTGGTAGAACCGCCTTTGATAGATCCGCTTTCACTTCCCATGGCTATTACTTTGTTTTTATTGAAAGACCCAATTAAGTTGATGCCATACGAAATATCCGGATTGGGTTGGTCCATCCATCCTAAATTGAATTCAAAGCCATTGTTACGTATCTTGCCCGCATTGCGTATAGGGTCATTGGCACCACCGGAAGAGATAGGAATAGGAACGGTCAGCAAGATATCTTTTGTATTTTTCACATAATAGTCTGCTGTTAAGCTTAGTCGGTTATTAAAAGCCATAAAATCAATGCCGACATTAGTCATAGCGGTTTCTTCCCATTTTATATCCGGATTGGCAAAATTTTTAGGAAATGCTCCTTGAAGCAGACCACCGTTGCCATCGGGATAATTGATGCCGGTAGTGATGGTGGAGGAATATTGATAGTTATCGATTTCTTGATTTCCTAAAACGCCATATCCGCCACGAAGCTTTAGCTGATCAAGCCAATGCACGTTTTCCATGAACTTTTCTTCGGCCACATTCCATCCTAATGAAAAAGAGGGGAAGTAACCATATCGATTGTTCTTACCGAATTTGGAGGAACCGTCCCGGCGGATAGTGGCGGTGAATAAGTATTTATTTTGGTAGGAATAGAATACGCGTCCGAGAATAGAGGTAAGGACACTTCTCCATGAATTGCCTTCGTTGCTGCGATTGGTTGTGGCTGCATCTATTTCTTCTAATCCCTGGGGTAATCCTTCACCATAGGCTTGTATGTGGCGGAATCTGCTGTCTTGATAGGTATAACCTGCCAATGCTGAAATTTTATGCTCTCCGAACGTACGGTCGAAAGTTAATAAATTTTCAACAAGTATATTACGTCTCCTTCTTTGTCTTTCTGTTAATTGGGTGATGCTGTTGGTCGCTAATCCAAAATCATATTTATTGAGATAATTCTTATATCTTTCGAAAGAAAAGTCTGGAGTTAAATTCAGTTTGTATTTTAGTCCTTTAAAAAGTTCAATTTGTGCATACAAGTTAGCGAATATTTTTACATTTTCGTTATAACGGTCCATGATGTTGTCATCAATAATGGCCAATGGGTGAGGAATGTTTACCACATCACCATATGTGCCACCATATCCACCTTCACGAGTATCATCATATTTTTCCAAAGTAGGAACACTTTGCAGAATGGTGCCAATCATGCCGCCTCGAAGTTCCTGGTGAAGGGGCTTGTCATGACTGAATGAAATAATGAGATTTGTTCCAGCAGAGAATATCCCTCTTTTATAATCATTCTTGGATTGGATATTATACCGTTGGTAATTGGTACCTTTTACAATGCCGTCTTGGTTGAAATAACCTAAGCCGGTGTAATAAGTGGAATATTTTCCACCACCTTTTACAGACAAATTGTAGTTTTGCATCAGTGCGGGGCGAAACATGATGTCTTGCCAGTCATTGTCTGGTTTGTTAGCCAGATCGGTAGCCATGTCTAATGCCGGTTTGCCGATAGCTTGACGGGCTATAGTGGTAACTTCTGCCCATCCTTTGGCATCTAGCATATCAAGAAATTTGCTGGCAGTTGATATACCTAAGTTGACAGATAAATCAATGATAGGTTTTCCTTCTGTGTTACTTCCTTCTTTGGTAGTGACAATGATAACACCGTTGGCTGCACGGGAACCGTAGATAGCTGCGGATGAGGCATCTTTCAATACGTCAATGCTGGCAATATCATTGGGGTTGATATGATCAATACTGTTCATATACATGCCATCGACAATGTAAAGAGGGGAGGCGTTGTTTAGCGTACCAATACCGCGGACCATGATACGGGTTCCCGAACCTGGGGCACCACCTTGAGATACGATGTCTACCCCTGCAATTTTGCCTTGCAGCGCCTGGCCGATGTTGGCGTTACTTTGTGTATTTAGTTTTTCTGTGTTAATGTTTGCAACAGATCCTGTCAAGTCTGCTTTTTTCTGTACACCGTATCCAATGACTACCACTTCATCAAGAGTTTTTGTATCTTCTTTTAATAGAAAACGGATACTTTTTTGGTTGTTGATAACCGTTTCTTGTGTGAGGTAACCAATGTAGGAAACTTCGATAACAGATTGTGGTTTGGCTTCAATACTGAAGTTGCCATCTATATCTGTGATTGTACCTGTTGTGGTTCCCTTTATACGGATGTTGGCTCCGATAATGGGTTCTCCGCTGACATCTGTTACCGTTCCCGTTACTGTTTTAGCTTGTTGTTGAGCATGCAAGTCTTTAATAGCTTCTGTAGTTAAAATAATGTGTGTACCTTCCAGTTCATAGTTGATACCGGTCCCTGACAGAATTCTGTCCAGTACTTGTGCTACGGCTTCATTTTTGACCTTTACGGAAGTAATTTTGTTAATATCTACTTGGTTATTGTAGATAAAAAGATAATCAGTTTGGTTTTCAATTTCATTCAGGATCTTATCCAGTTTAACATTATTCATATGTATGCTGACTTTTGCATTTTGAGAATGGGCATTCCCAGCATACGAACAGAACACACAGACCATCAATAGGAAAGTGGAAATTCTCATAATTCTAAAGATTTGTTTAAATCGGGGATTTTTGAAGCAATATCTCCCCGACAAAGTGTTATTTTTCATACCTTTGCGTTGATTTAAATAGATTTTTTTACTTGAAAAATTGTTTTGAGTCTATGCCGGTAAGTGCGGCAACACTTATCGGCATTTTTCTTTTTAAGGTTAACTTGAGCTTTTCTTCATAGGCTTGTTGTTTTTAGGTTAGTATTGTCTGGTCAATTGATGTAAATAATTTCTTCATCGTTGGCTTTTTCATATTTAAAATGGATATCCCTTTGCAGCACTCTTAGTGCATAATCAATACCGTCTGCTTGACGGAACTTGCCATTATAGGAATATTTCAATACCTTTTTGTTATTGATGATGATCCGGATGCCATAATATTTTTCAAAATCTTCCATGATGGTCTGGAAAGGTTCATCTTTAAAACAGATCAAACCTTCTTTCCAGCGGTAAGGAGTGAAATCGTTTACTTTGGTAACTGCCAACTGCCCGTCTTTTACATATGCTTTATGATGAGGCTTCAAGGTTATTGTCTGTTCAGGAAAGTGCTGTGAGGTAACTTTTACACTACCTTTCATTAAAGTTGTTTCAAACGCCGTTTGGTCAGGATAAGCATCTACATCAAACTGTGTACCCAAAACTTCAATGTCATATTTGTCTGTCCGTACAATAAAAGGAGTTTTTTTCTTCTTGGTTACATCAAAATAAGCTTCTCCTTTTAAAAAAACTGTTCGTTGCTTTTGGCTGAAAGTGACCGGATATTGTAAAGTGGTACGGGCATTCAGCCATACATTAGTTCCATCTGGTAAAGTAATATTGGTACGTTGTCCTGCCGGAACAGATACTGTATTCATGGCAATGACTTCATTTTCCGATTTATATTTCTGATATAAATAGTTAATGGTAAGCGTCAGTATGATGACGGAAGCTATTTTCAGCCATTGACGAATAATTTTGGGAATTCGTTTGGTGGAAATGCAGTTATTTGTAGTTTGGTCATCATGCACCATGAGGGCATCGAACAATTTACGCTCTTTGTAAAAAATGCGCTTGTTCTCTTCGGATGCTTCCATCCATGCTCTTATGTCCATGCCTTCTTGTATAGAAGTAGTTCCGGCAAAAAAACGATGTAGTTTCTCTTTTTCCATTTTATTGCATTCTTTTATGCTTCTATATAAACAGCACTTCAGAATGGAAAATTCCTAGTGGCATTTCATAAAAAAATAGAGAAAGAGTGGAAAATAATCTTTTAAGTTAGTCTGAAGCATCTTTAATGCCTTGTTTATATGGAAATCTACTCCTTTGGGGGTGATATTCATGAGAACTGCAATTTCCTTATAGGATTTGTTTTCGTATCGGCTCAACATGAAGATAGTACGGGTTTTTTCGGGCATGTCGGTGAGGGTTTGTTGGACGAGTTCTTGAATTTCGGAAATAAAAAGCTCATAAGGTTCGCATGCTTGTAAAGTGGCGATCCGGGTATTCAGTTCCCATTCATAGTAATCTTTTATTTTATCCGAGTATTCTTCATGAATTTGCTGATGACGCAGATAATTCAGGCATTTGTTTTTTATAATTGTTAAGATATAGGCTGGAATATTGGAATCTTCGCTTAAGGATTGCCTGTTTTCCCAATAATACATCATCGCCTCAATAGTAATATCTTCTGCTGTGGTTAAATCTCTGACATAAGTATTGGCGAAGCGTACAAAACGTCTTTGAAACTCCTTGTAGAGTTGGTTAAAAGAGGTAATGTCTTCTTTATAGTGCTTTATCTGGATGGGGTCGGTCATCTTATGCGTCGTTTGATTCATGATTAGTACAAAAATACATTTTTTTTATTAGTACTACAATTTTTCGAATGTGAAACGTATGAATCACCTGTAAAAATATGGAGAGTGTAGGGGGATATGCTTATTTTGTATCAGAAGGTACGCTTTCCGCTGACCCGAAAATCCGCTGACCTGAAGTTCCTTTTCTTTTTCTTTCTGAAAACATTTTTTTATACGTTTTTCGAGCCCGAAAACGTATACCGTTAATGAATTCAATTATTTTTGTCCGACTTTTGTCCGACTGTTTTAAAAGTAAAGAGGATAAAAGATTGTGATTCAATCATTTATCCTCTTTTTAGTTGCGGAGGCCTGACTCGAACAGACGACCTTTGGGTTATGAGCCCAACGAGCTACCAACTGCTCCACTCCGCGATGTTGTGTTTTGATTACGGGTGCAAAGGTACGGCTTTTTTTCTAATCTCCAAATTATTTCTGCATCTTTTTCTCAAATAAAATAATCTTTTTATCTAATGTGTTGATATATAGAGTGTATGTAATATGTTAATTAACATTTACTTTAAGATTATACTTTATTTGTTTGTGTGGTACAAAGAAAAAATGTAATTTTGCTCACATATATATGTAATGTGCAATTGAACTTATATGGCAGTATCAAAGACTAGGGCTAAATTGGTAGACGTCGCCCGTCAGCTTTTTGCGAAGAACGGGGTGGATGATACGACAATGAATGATATAGCGGTGGCTTCCAAGAAAGGAAGACGCACGCTCTATACGTATTTCAAGAGCAAAGAAGACATTTATATGGCAGTGGTGGAGTCGGAGTTAGAGATGCTGTCGGGCGCTATGGAGAAAGTGGCTGAACAGGATATCGCTCCTGATACGAAAATACTGCGGCTGATAGAAACACATCTGGACTCTATCAAGATGGTGGTGTTCAGGAACGGAACTTTGCGTGCCGGCTTTTTCCGTGATATATGGAGAGTGGAGGCAGTGCGGAAGAATTTTGACCGAACGGAAACAAAGCTGTTCAGGCAGGTGTTGACGGAAGGAAAGGAAAAGGGAATCTTTGATATAGACAATGTGAATATCGTGGCGGATATTGTGCACTATTGCGTGAAGGGAATTGAAGCGCCTTATATACGTGGTCAGATAGGTGAGGAGCTGGACGATGAGACAGGATGGGCATACGTGGCAAAAATTGTGTATGGCGCATTGGGACGCAAAGAACAGAATAAGGAATAAAATTAACTTTATAATTATAAAACGCGGTTTCCGGCAGTTTGGTTTTCCAGTGCCTTGCAAAGACGATGAATCCGCTCGTGATATTGGTAAGGCGATTGCATTGAAGTTTGCTGCCGAAGGAGCAAATATCGCTTTTACAGACTTGGTAATTGATGAAAACGGTCAGAATACAGAAAAAGAAATTGCTGCGTTGGGTGTAAAGGTGAAAGGTTATGCTTCTAATGCTGCGAATTTTGAGGATACTGAGAAAGTGGTTAATCAGATTAAGGATGATTTTGGTTCTGTTGATATTCTGGTAAACAATGCAGGGATCACGAAAGATGGCTTGATGATGCGTATGAGTGAGGCACAGTGGGATGCGGTAATCGCTGTGAACTTGAAGTCTGCCTTTAACTTTATCCACGCATGTACTCCGATCATGATGCGTCAGAAGAGTGGGAGCATTATTAACATGGCTTCTGTAGTGGGTGTTCACGGAAATGCCGGTCAATGTAACTATTCTGCTTCAAAAGCCGGTATGATCGGTTTGGCTAAATCCATCGCTCAGGAATTGGGTTCTCGCGGTATCCGTGCCAATGCCATCGCTCCGGGATTCATCATTACGGATATGACAGCCAAATTGTCTGACGAAGTAAAAGCTGAGTGGGCTAAGAAGATTCCTTTGCGTCGTGGAGGTACTCCTGAAGATGTGGCGGATGTGGCTACTTTCTTGGCTTCTGATATGTCTTCGTATGTATCAGGACAGGTTATCCAGGTTGACGGCGGTATGAACATGTAATATGATAGTTGTTTACGAGGATAATCATATTATTGTAGTCAATAAGACTTCTTCTGAAATCGTTCAGGGAGACAAGACCGGTGATACTCCTTTGTCGGAGATGGTGAAACAATACCTGAAAGAGAAATATAATAAGCCGGGCAATGTTTTCATTGGGGTGACCCACCGTTTGGATCGTCCCGTCAGCGGATTGGTGGTGTTTGCCAAAACGAGCAAGGCATTGCCCAGACTGAATGAGATGTTCCGTAATGGTGAGGTGAAAAAGACCTATTGGGCGATAGTGAAAGAGTGCCCCAAGGAAACGGAGGGTGAGCTGGTACACTATCTGGTACGTAACGAGAAACAGAATAAGTCTTATGCATACGATAAGGAAGTAAAAAACTCCAAGAAAGCTGTACTGCATTATAAGCTTATCGGCCATTCTCAGAATTATTATTTATTGGAGGTGGATCTGAAAACCGGAAGGCATCATCAGATTCGTTGCCAGTTGGCCAAGATGGGATGTCCCATTAAAGGTGATTTGAAATATGGCTTTCCACGTTCCAATCCGGATGGCAGTATTTGCCTGCATGCTCGGACGGTACAGTTCGTTCACCCTGTGTCGAAGGAAATGATCCAGTTGACTGCACCGGTACCCGAAGGTAATTTGTGGAACGGCTTTGAGATGGATTAAAGATAGAAAACAAAAAGGGAATGCTTCCCAGCATTCCCTTTTCTTACTTTTAGGCATCTTTCATTTACTTCAAAACTTCTCCGCTTTCGCTGAAAAGTACAGTGCTTTCAGTTCCCTCTTCATCAGTTAAAACAACCTTGTAAGTTTTAG
>OGYB01001328.1_pt1 | contig 11455 bp, 9 predicted proteins | sample 1576421 | NCBI WGS metagenome assembly OGYB01 (sample SAMEA3541577, study PRJEB24748) | human gut metagenome | biome: human gut; feature: human-associated habitat; material: faeces | place: China | collected 2012 | reverse complement strand
AATCAGTATGGGATATGATCCTGAAGGTGGTTATCGCAGTGGCTTCGGCTTTGGCTGGCGTATTGGGCGCTAATGCGATGAATTTGTAATTTTTCAATAGTTCTATCATTTTATAATTCTGCAGATTCCGGAGTCTGGAATCTGCAGAATTTCAAACCAATATTTCAACACAGATTAAGACTCAAACTAAATGCTATTTCCTCCGTTTTTTAACCATTTATATAACAAAAACAAAATATGAAACGATTAATTTTTATACTATCATTTTTCGCTGCACTCTTTCCTTTTACGGCACATGCAGCTTCTACAGCTCCATACGTTCCCCTTTCTGTCCCCACTTCTCCGCAGGCGGCAGCCTTCAAAATGTATGGAGATGTGGCCGTGAATCCTGCCATGGGGGTGCCCGACATATCTATTCCCTTGTTCGACATCGATCATCACGGCTATCGGTTGCCTTTGAGCTTGAAATACAATCCGGCTCCGTTCCATCCCGGCTACAACTATGACGTGTTCGGCCGTGGCTGGGCATTATCTATCAGCAGTTGCATATCGCGAAGCATAGAATGCATGCCCGATGAACTTACAGACTTTAAACTGGATACCGACAAGTTTGGAGAGTCATATAGGAACTTATCGGAAGAATACCTGAACACGTTGGAACTAAAGTCCGACCTATTTACCGCTATCCTTCCTGATGGTAGTTCCTTCGAATTCGTTATCAGAAAAACCTATGACGGCAAAATCGAATATGTAGTTTCAGGTGGACGTGATGTGAAGATAACCCATGCTACTAGGGATAGAAAGATTATATCTTTTAAAGTGGTGGACGAACAGGATGTTGAGTATGCTTTCACCGGTGCCGATACCACCTTTAGAGGAACGGGGTGTACGATTACTCCCTACAACACCACTTATGTGTCTTGGCAACTAACCTCTATCCGTTTGCCCCATTCTTCGGAACTTATTACTTTTGATTATGGCAAGAGTATTCATTCTAACTTTGGGTATCAGCAGGCAGAACCGGCAGTACGTTTCCATCATTTTTACGAGTTAGGGTGTAGTCCGGATGTATTTGACGTCACTGTACATACTTATACACGGCAGCATGCATATCAGATGAAGCTTCTGACTTCCGTCACTTATGGTACCACCACCATCCGCATCAATTATAAGGACGGTACAAACAGTGAATATTATAATTATGCCCAAAGTATCAGTATAAAAGACGGAGACAGACTTGTGCGGACCATCAACCTGGAACAGCATCAGGGCACTTTGCAATCTAGCAGTTTATCAAAGTCGCCTTTCAGTATGCTTGACAGCGTCACTCTGCTTGGCGGTAATGATGCATCATCCGAGACCTATCGGTGTGGATATACATCTTCGTATGCCAACTTTGGTGGAACAGACCATTGGGGTAACCTGAATTTTCGCAGCAACAATTATGACGTGGCCTATATGAATCTGTTCGTGGGCTTTGATGTGTCCAGAGCCAGTAGCTCTTTTGTAACAGACGTACCAAAAGACGAAAATGATTTGTCTCCTTTGGATAAAGTGAGACTCTCTAATGTGCCCTACAACACACGTAAACCTGCCGGCCCTGAAAGCCATTGTGTACTCCGCAAATTAACCTATCCGACAGGAGGCTACACAGAGTTTGACTTTGAGAACCACAAGTTCTTCTCATTCACAGATGATGATGGAGACTATATTCACGATAAAAAAAGGCGCGTGAAGACCAAAGCTACAGGTTTTAGGATTCGTGAAATCGTCAACTATACGGCAGAAGGTGTGCGAAGCGATTCCAAACACTACTGTTACGGGAAAACCGAATACGAAGAATACGGCTGGGAAATCGGACGCTACTACCATACAGGCGCAGGCGAACCAACCCTCGATCCTACCATTCAGACCTATATGAACTACCAATCGACCGACCTTCCGATGTCGGTACTGAACATGGTTCTGGGACTTGATCCGAATGGACAATATCGATCCTTCAAATCCAATCCCTTCATGAGTTATAGTCCGTCAGGAGGATATCCTGTTTACACTTGGGAGTGGGAATGTACGTTCAGTGCATTCAACTTCCAGCGGCTCCTGAACGGCCGTCCCGCAGTGGTCTATCCCGAAGTTACAGTCTATTATTTAAAGGATGGTGCAACCCAATTTAGTCCTGAAAATTGCAATGGAAAGACTGTCTATCAATATGACATCTATGAAGCAATGCAGAATGACACCGCCTTTTTCGAGAAACCGCAGTACTATGGCAATGTGCTCTGGTATGAAGGAGAGAAATATCGTTATAATCTGTTGAAAGAACAGACTGACTACATGAGCGACGGACGGGAATATAAACTGAAGCGACGCGAGTCACTGATTTGGCGTTACGGTGGCTCGTCGGTGATAGACTGGGAATATTCCAATTCATACGGAACCCCATATTTTGTCCCTATAAATGCTGTTCTTGGCAGTTTCTATACTTCTACCTGTCAGATGCTTGGGCACTCACTTCTATACGAACGTAAAGTAACCACTTACGACGAATCGGAAACTGGTGTTACAGATACAGAGCACTACAGCTACCTCTCCGGTAACCGGATGCAATGGAAAGAACGCAAGGCATGGGGGCTGCATCGGGAGACCAATTGGGAATATCCGGCTATCGCTCAAACTGGTACAACCCCGGATATTGTTCGCAAAATGGTGGAAAAGCACATACTTAACCCCGTGTTGAAAGAGATACAGGATCAAAGCTATTATGAAGGCAATAGACGTGAATTCGGAGAGTTTCCTACAGAAAGTGGGGATACGCTGATATTGCCTGCCCGGTTTTATCAGACAATTAACGATTCGAGTTCGCACTACAGCGAAGTTCTCGCTTACTCTTCCAATGGAAATCCCCGCGAAGTAGTTTCTAAGGATAAGTTACATACGGTCTATTTATGGGGATATGGTGATCGCTATCTTATTGCCGAAATCAAGAATGCCACTCTAGAGCAGGTGGAAACCGCTGTGTCCTCCGTCTTTGGCATGACATCCTCCGCATTGGCAAAGAGCACTACTCCTGATGTCGCCAAGCTAAAGGCATTGCGCAACCATACGTCTCTCTCGGAAGCACATGTTACCACTTTTACCCATCTTCCGTTGGTAGGTGTTACCTCGATCTCCGATCCTACAGGGAAGACTTCGTATTACGACTACGATGGACTGGGGCGCCTGAAGGCGAATTACTATTACGAAGGCAACGTAGTGGAGGAAAGCAAGAAACGTGTCGTGCAGGAATATGATTATCATTACCGTAACTAATAAACAAAATATGTACAAACTTATGAAACGAATATATTTACTTCTTTCGCTCTTATTGTGCTCTCTTTTATGCATGTCGCAGGTGAGCACCTCACAGAACTATATCAGCACACGTACTTACACCTCGCCCGATCAAAGCGGTTGCCGTGAACAGGTGGTATACTTTGACGGTCTGGGACGTCCCTCTCAAACAGTAGATTGCGGCATTACGCCCGACAGGAAAGATCTTGTTTCATTACAAGAGTATGACGATCAGGGACGCAAGTTACGCACCTGGCTTCCTGCCAAGTCAGCGGGAAATGGCAATTATATGCCCCTTTCTTCCTTACAAAGTGGTGCAAGCTCATTGGCAGGTGGTGATGTACGTCCGTACCTGCAGACCACGTATGAAGCCTCTCCCTTGAACAGACCCGTTGCACAACATGGAGTGGGCGAGGCATGGGTAGAGCATCCTGTAAGCTACCAATACATCACTCGCGATCCCCGATCCTTTTCTTGGCTTTATTATCGCAAAGGGCGGCGGAAAAATCAATGGGAATCTTTTTGGGAATTTTTTTCAAGGAAAAGAATTTGTCCAGAAAGAGGGAACGGCGGCCGGGACCGGGCGGGGGGTCTGCACTACCGATGAAGACGGGAATCCGGCCTATGAATTTAAAGATGGTTTAGGACGTACAATTCTGGCGGGACGCATGGACGGTTCTGATCCCTATTTCGTTTATTATCAATATAACAACCACGATGATTTGGTGAATGTTTATCCGCCCTTTGTCACTTACCCCAAAATGCATGAGCCTGAAGGACCTTTTGATACGCAGAGTAGTTATTCCTACCGCTATGACTTCCTGCACCGCTGCGTTTACAAGAAACTTCCGGAGCGTGACGCCATCTATTACATTTACGATCATGGCGACCACCAGGTGTTTTCGCAGGATGGCGAGCAACGTGTTCGTGGAGAATGGGCTTTCTCCCTTAGCGATGAATTGAATCGTCCGGTACTCACTGGCATTTGCCACAATTCTTATTATTACGATGACTTCCCTTTGTGTGAAATCGATGTGAAAGCGCGACGGGATGATACAGGCACTGCCTTTCATGGCTATATTCCCGAGAATATCCCGATGACAAATCCTGTAGTGTATACAGTGAACTACTATGATGACTACTCTTTTATCGGCAAGCATGGAGTTCCCGCTTCTCTGAACTATGTTACACCTCCCTCGGGCTATGGCACTCGCTCGGAAAGCAGCAAAGGATTGTTGACAGGAACAGTTACAGCCCGCATGGATGCTACCGGTGTGACCGGATATGATTATGCCGCTTTCTATTACGACGAACGCGGACGCATCATCCAAAGCCGGGCGACGAACCACATGGGAGGTATAGAGGAAGAATACGTAGCTTACAGCTTTACGGGGGAACCCCTGAAGCGGCAACATGTCCATACCGCCACAGGATATAGCACACAAACGGAAGAATGTACGTACGAGTATGACCACGCAGGACGCCTTTTAGCGACAAAGCATAAGCTGAATACGAATGAGGAAGTGACTCTCGTTGAAAACACATATGATGACTTGGGACGAATCAAGAGCAGCAAACGCCATGGCAACTCTGCTCTTACAACGGATTATACCTATAATGTCCGCTCATGGATCAAGACACTCACTACCGATACGTTGTTCAACCAGACCTTGCATTACAACGACTCATACGGCGGAAGCACACCTTGCTACAACGGAAACGTATCCGGCATGAGTTGGAAAGCCGCAGGCGACACAGGAGTGCATGGATACCGCTTCAGCTACGACGAAATGTCACGGTTGACCGCTGCGGGGTATTTATGGAACGGATCCCCCTGCGCAAACTATGACACCTCCTACACGTATAACAGGCAGAGTAACCTCACTTCACTCCGTCGTAACGGACGCATAGGCGCTTCATCCTACGGTTTGATTGACGACCTGACACTCACCCTTGATGGCAACTGGCTGACACGTGTGGATGATGCCGCCACAGCGTCGGCTTACAACAACGGATTCGAATTCAAGGATGCCGTGAAGCAGGACAATGAATACACCTATGACAAGAATGGCAACATGACCAAAGATTTAAACAAGAATATTATTGATATTCAATATAATTGTTTAAATTCGCCAAGTAAAGTCACGTTCAAGGACGGCAGTACCATTACTTATATGTATGCAGTGAACGGCACGAAGTTGCGCACTGTGCACACGATAGGCAACACTACTACCACAACGGATTATTGCGGCAATGTGATCTATGAGAATGGTGTACAGAAGTTGTTGCTCACAGATGCCGGACATGTTACGTTGTCCGATAAGAAGTATCACTACTACTTGCAGGATCATCAGGGGAATAATCGCGTAGTTGTAGATCAGACGGGGCAAAAGGAAGAGGTAAACCATTACTATCCCTTTGGTGGCACGTTTGCTTCAGCGGAGAAGAGTATTCAGCCTTATAAGTATAATGGTAAGGAACTTGATACAAAGAATGGATTGAATTGGTACGATTATGGTGCAAGACAGTATGATGTAGCGATTGGAAGGTGGAATGCGGTGGATCCATCAAGTGAGAAGCATTACAATTGGAGCCCATATAGCTACTGTAAGAATAATCCAGTGTTGAGAGTAGATGTTGATGGAAAAGATGATTATACAGTAAACAGTGCAGGTAGGCTTTTCAAAACTGTTGTAGAGGGCTCTACTAATGATAGATTGATGAGCATTAGATCAGGTGTTGAGCCGATAACTGTGAATGATAAAAAAATACTTTCTGGAATGTATAATATGCAAGATGGTAAATCAGGGGGTCTTGAAACTTATAATTCAACATCAAGCCTTGAGGATGCAGCCGCAGTTTTCAAATTTGGAGCTGACAACACTTCTGTTGAATGGAAATTGGATATATATAATGATAAGGGAGATAAAACGGCTATTATCGGAACTTCGGGTAGAGAAGATAGTGTGTTTGCTGATAAACAGAGTGAATTGAATGTAAAAGGAGATAAAGTGATAGATATGCATTCACATCCATATAATGCCCAAGCTTCTGACCAAGATATGAAAAATTTGAAAATAAAGACAGGTACTGTCTATCACAGGGATAGTAAAGTCTTATTTTTCTACAATAGTGAAAATTCACGTATTGGGAATAATGAATATAAAATAGATACGAGTAAAACGTTGTTAGATAAGTTGAATGATAAATTTATGAAGTAATGAGAACTACGTTTCTAAATTTGATATTATTATTTGTTATAGTAGGCTGTAAACAGCCTACTATAAACAAAGTTCAGCAAGCGGTGGAAGCGCAAGCCAAATTGCTTGTGGATAGTGGCTTGATTGCTAATGAATATGTAGTATTATATGAGTTGGCTATTAATGATTCCAACCATATATACAGTATTCAAGCAGCTGATTGTCCGGCAGATTTAAAATTTGAATATCCTTCAAAGATCATTAAGTACAAGGATAAGTATCTCTGTTTTATAGAATTGGATGAGGCACCGATGTCTGCAAAGGAAATGATAGAGGCGTCTAGTTATTCGGGCAATCTTGTGGTAGAAGGAGACGGGGGAAAGAGTTGGCTTTTGGTTGTTTCCAAACTTGGAGAGAAGAAAATATTAATAGATACTTCATTGTTTAGGGGATGGGGCACATATTTTAATATTACCGAATTGTGGCCATATTTTTCGGGATATGTGAAAGGATGCCCAGTACAGATGGGGGTTATGTCTCATGATGTTGAGTTGAGCGATTCCTATTTAAGTTGTAATGTGGATAGTATAAAACGGAATTTGCTTTGGAATGAGAACCAGAATACTACAATGATAAAGAACGTATATGGACAAATGTATCTGAAAAACAATACAGATTCCGTTGTTTACCTGTCATCAAGTACTAAAAAACATTATGCTGTTGTAGATGGTCAGGATAGCCTTTATTTGTCACTTAGTGATTCTTTGCCCATTATTTTGGGACCGAATGAAAAAAAAATTTTAGAATATAAAAGTCTGCCTCGTCAAGATGAGTTCTTTAGAAATCTTACGTTGAAAGAAGATCCCTGGGAATATTTCTATAATCTATTTTGCAGATCAACATACAGCTTTATAAATGTAAATGGAAAAAAATCTCAAACAAAAGTGATGTTTCATGATATTGATAATTATGGATTTAATGTTTCTATGACGTCTCCTAGTATTCAATTTCAGATATTAAACCATGGTATATATGATAAGAAGTATGGGGAAATGTCGAGATTCAGATTTTGGTCTGATAAATGGGGTGCTATGAATAATGCTGATAAGCAGAGGTTATCAGATGATGCAGATGAGAGATTTCAAAGAAACGTGAATCAGGTAAATCTCTTACCCTGATACGAATTGACCAAATATGTTCAACTTGTGTCGGGGTATTACTGGTGTTTTATATATACGACGTTTGTTACCCTGATATGGAACTAGAAATTATTCCATATCAGGGTAACTTTTTATTTGCTTTTACATAAATGCGGAAATGAAAGGTTGCTTTCTCAATATAATAGATTAAATTTGCCTAACCACATGTCTGCGCATGCAGAATATGTACTTGATATTTCAGCTAGCCTAATTGTAGATACTGATGTCTTAATTGGTTTATCTATTAAAAGTCCTTAACGAAACCCCAATCCATCACTTTTTATTTGTTTCTTTGCACCAAATTCGGGTATAGTGTTGTCTTGTCATTCGAGGCAGCACTTAATTTTGCTTAGATAGTTAATGGAGAAACTCAGTATAAATGCTTGTCCGGTGTGTGGCGGTGCGCACTTGAAACGCGTCATGACTTGTACGGATTTTTATGCTTCGGGCGAACAGTTTGAACTGTATTCGTGTGAGGACTGTGGATTTACATTCACACAAGGAGTCCCCGTGGAAGCAGAGATAGGCAAGTATTATGAGACTCCCGACTATATCTCTCACACTGATACGCGCAAAGGCGCGATGAATAATATCTACCATTATGTACGTTCCTATATGCTGGGCCGCAAAGCGCGCCTGGTAGCCAAGGAAGCGCATCGTAAAACGGGGCGTTTGCTTGATATAGGTACAGGAACCGGTTACTTTTCCGACACGATGGTTCGCCGGGGCTGGAAAGTGGAGGCGGTGGAGAAAAGTCCGCAGGCACGTGAGTTTGCGAAGTTGCATTTCGATCTGGACGTAAAGCCCGAATCGGCTTTGAAAGAGTTTGCTCCCGGCAGCTTTGATGTTATCACTCTTTGGCATGTGATGGAACATTTGGAACACCTTGATGAAGTGTGGCAGCGACTTCATGAGTTGCTGACAGAAAAAGGAGTATTGATTGTAGCCGTACCCAACTGCTCTTCTTATGATGCTCAACGCTACGGCGAGTATTGGGCGGCATACGACGTTCCCCGTCATCTCTGGCATTTTACTCCGGGCACTATACAACAATTGGCTTCCCGTCATGGCTTTATTATGGCGGCGCGTCATCCGATGCCGTTCGATGCGTTCTACGTATCCATGTTGAGCGAAAAACACCGTGGCAGTTCGTGCAGTTTCCTGAAAGGGATGTTTGCCGGAACGTTAGCGTGGTTTAATGCTTTAGGACGGAAAGAACGCAGTAGTTCCATGATTTATGTATTCCGAAAAAAGAGATAACGCATGGGAAATCAAAACAAATATAAGTCAGGGTCAATCTTCGACATGCAGTTCATCACGTCGAGTATCAGTACGACACTGGTGTTGCTGCTGTTAGGACTGGTTGTCTTTTTCGTGTTGACGGCGCACAATCTTTCCGTATACGTCCGCGAGAATATCAGTTTCTCCGTTCTTATCAGTGACGATATGAAAGAAGCGGATATACTGAAACTTCAGAAAAAACTGAATCAGGAACCTTTCGTGAAACAATCCGAATACATCTCTAAAAAACAAGCATTGAAAGAGCAGACGGAGGCAATGGGAACCGACCCGGAAGAATTCCTGGGCTATAACCCCTTTACCGCTTCCATCGAAATCAAGCTTCATTCCGACTATGCCAATTCCGACAGCATCGCGAAGATAGAGAAAATGATTAAAAAGAACACCAATATTCAAGATGTGCTCTATCGAAAGGAACTGATTGACGCTGTGAATGATAACATACGAAATATCAGCCTGGTGCTGCTCGCTCTGGCAGTGGTGCTCACTTTTATTTCTTTTGCTCTGATAAACAATACAATAAGGCTGGCCATCTACTCGAAACGCTTCCTCATTCATACAATGAAACTGGTAGGGGCGAGTTGGGGATTCATCCGAGGACCATTCCTCCGAAAGAATGTATGGAGCGGAATACTGGCAGCCATTGTTGCCGATTCCGTATTGATGGGAACCGCCTATTGGGCGGTGACGTACGAGCAGGAATTGCTTCAGGTCATCACGCCTGAAGTCATGTTGATTGTCTGTGCAAGCGTATTGGTATTTGGAATTGTAATAACGTGGCTATGCGCCTATTTCTCGATGAATAAATACTTGAGAATGAAAGCAAACAGCCTGTACTATATTTAGCGGATGGCGAACGGCTGATTGCAAACCTGTGTTTGTGTGTGGTTAGCATCCGTAACGCCCGGCTGATAGATTAAGGGAATGATTGTAATTAGTAATTTGTAATTAAATAAACTATGTCTGACAAGCAGAAATTTGCCTTTGATAAAGTGAACTTTATCTTGCTCGCGATAGGGATGGCGATTGTTATTATCGGCTTTCTATTGATGACGGGACCTACATCGTCCGAAACCTCTTTTGAACCCGATATTTTCAGTGTACGCAGAATCAAGGTAGCGCCGGTTGTTTGCCTGTTTGGCTTCTTGTCTATGATTTACGCTGTATTACGCAAACCTAAAACACAAAAAACAGAAGAATAAAGATGGGAGATTTAACAACATTTGAGACGATTATTATTGCTATTGTAGAAGGATTGACAGAGTTTCTTCCGGTTTCTTCTACGGGACACATGATTATTACGCAAAACATTTTAGGAGTAGAAAGTACTGAATTTGTAAAAGCGTTTACTGTCATTATCCAGTTTGGCGCGATTCTTTCAGTGGTTTGTCTTTATTGGAAGCGTTTTTTCCGGTTGAATCATACACCGGCTCCTGCGGGTGCTTCCGCATTGAAGTGTTTTCTGCATAAATTTGATTTCTACTGGAAATTACTGGTAGCTTTTATTCCTGCCGCCATTTTGGGATTCCTGTTCAGCGATAAGATAGACGAGATGCTGGAGAGTGTAGCAATAGTGGCAGTGATGTTGGTGATTGGTGGTATATTCATGCTGTTCTGCGATAAGATTTTTTCGAAAGGAAGCGAAGATACGGTGCTGACAGAAAGAAAGGCATTCAATATCGGTTTGTTTCAGTGCATTGCCATGATACCGGGGGTATCCCGTTCGATGGCTACCATTGTCGGAGGTATGGCCCAGAAGCTGACTCGCAAGGATGCTGCCGAGTTTTCATTCTTCCTTGCCGTGCCAACCATGTTTGCGGCAACCGGTTACAAGGTGTTGAAACTCTTTCTGGATGGCGGTACGGAGATTCTTGTCAACAATATGCCGGCACTTATTATAGGTAATGTAGTAGCTTTTATCGTCGCTTTGCTGGCTATCAAATTCTTTATTAGCTTCGTTACGAAATATGGCTTTAAGGCATTTGGCTGGTACAGAATTATTGTTGGCGGAACCATTTTGGTAATGCTGCTGCTTGGATACAACTTAGAAATTGGCTGATGAATTTTAAAAAAGGAGAAGTACTGTTTTTCAATAAACCTCTCGGCTGGACATCATTTAAGGTAGTAGGACACGTCCGCTATCATATCTGCCGCCGGATAGGAGTGAAAAAACTGAAAGTAGGTCATGCCGGAACGCTCGATCCTCTCGCCACGGGAGTGATGATCCTCTGCACCGGCAAGGCTACGAAACGAATAGAAGAATTTCAGTATCATACCAAGGAATATGTAGCCACGCTCCGGCTGGGCGCTACCACTCCCTCGTACGACCTGGAACATGAAATAGATGCCACCTACCCTACCGGACATATCACCCGGGAGCTGGTGGAAGAAACACTGACGCACTTCCTTGGTGCCATCGAGCAGGTG
>OGYB01001320.1_pt1 | contig 11525 bp, 10 predicted proteins | sample 1576421 | NCBI WGS metagenome assembly OGYB01 (sample SAMEA3541577, study PRJEB24748) | human gut metagenome | biome: human gut; feature: human-associated habitat; material: faeces | place: China | collected 2012 | reverse complement strand
AGCGGCACGGCCACCCGCGTACCCCGCCGCCACGCCTGCGGCGGCAGCCACGGCGGCACGGCGTACGTCAACGTGGCGTACGGCGGACTGAGCAGCGCGACGGCGCGCAGCGATTGGGCGGTGTTGGTGGACATGGCGCAGGTACCAAAGAAGGGACAGGGACAAGAAGAAAACCGGGGGGCGGAAACTCCTCCCCCCGGCCATGGTTCACGACATTCCGGATTACCCGGGGTCTACGTGCCGCTGTAGGGCAGCAGCGGCTTGAGCTGGCGCACCAGTTCGTCGCGCAATTCTTCATCCTGCAGGGCGAAGTAGATGTTGGCGGTAAGGTATTCCGCCCAGTCGCCCGCGTCGAAGCGCATGCCGCGAATCTTCACGGCCAGCAGGCCCCGGTCGTCGGCCAGCATCTGCAGGGCGTCGGTAAGCTGGATTTCGCCGCCGTGGCCGGGCTTCATCTGTTCCAGGCAGCGGAAGATGTCCGGGGTGAGCACGTAGCGGCCCACGATGGCCAGGCGCGAGGGCGCCTCGCCCAGCTTGGGCTTTTCCACCAGCTTGTTGACCTTGAAAATGCCGGGGGCGAATTCCTCGCCGGAGATGATGCCGTAGCGGTTCACCTTGTCGGCGGGCACTTCCATCACTCCGATGACGGGCAACCGCTCGGAGGCGGCCACGTCGATCAGCTGCTTGATACCCGGCGTCATGCCGAACATCAGGTCGTCGCCCACCATGACGGCAAAGGATTCGTCGCGCACCACGTCGCGGGCGCACAGCACCGCGTGGCCAAGGCCCAGCTGCTGCTTCTGGCGGATGGAGATGATGTTGACCATCTCGGCCACCTCGCGCACCTGCCGCAGCATCTCGGTCTTTCCGGCGCGTTCCAGCACGCTTTCCAGCTGCAGGTTGTAATCGAAGTGGTCCTCGATGATCTTCTTGTCGCGGTTGGTGACGAAGACCACGTCGCCGATGCCCGAGCGCATGGCCTCTTCCACCACATACTGCACCACCGGCTTGTTGTAGACCGGCAGCATTTCCTTCGGGATGTTCTTGGTGGCGGGAAGCGAACGGGTACCCCAGCCGGCGACGGGAATGACGACCTTGCGGATGTTCATGAGGGGTCTCCTTTGGAATGTGTCGTCGTGTCGGCTTACGTCAGAAAGACACCAGCAGAATAGCTGCCTGCACCATCATCGCCGGGCTACCGGCACGATAACCGCTCGCAAATGAGGCCCATTTGCGAACTAGCGCAGGTGCTTCTGTACCGTCTCCGCCAGCAGCGAAGCAAGCCGCTTCACCTGCTCGGGGTCCTCGCCCTCCACCATCACGCGGCATACGGCCTCGGTGCCCGAGTAGCGCAGCAGCACGCGGCCCCTGTCGCCCAGTTCCGCCTCGACCTTGGCCACCCCGTCGAGCACGGGCTGGCACTGTTCGAAGGGGATCTTCCGCTCCACATGAACATTGATAAGCTCCTGCGGGAAAAGCTGCAACTGGCCCGCCAGTTCGGACAGGGGCCGGTCGCGCTCGCGCATGATGCGCAAAATCTGCAGGGCGGCCATCAGGCCGTCACCGGTGGTGCCGTGGTCCATGAAGATGAGATGGCCGGACTGCTCGCCGCCAAGGTTGGCGCCCTCGCGGCGCATGGCCTCTACCACGTAGCGGTCGCCCACCGGGGTGCGCAGCAGCTTGCAGCCGCGCTCCTTCATGTACACTTCGAGCGCCATGTTGCTCATGACCGTGGCCACAAGGGTGTTGTTGCGCAGCGCGCCTCGCCGCAGCATGTCGTCCGCGCACAGGGCCATGATCTGGTCGCCGTCGAGCACGGTGCCCTTCTCGTCCACCACGATGAGCCGGTCGGCGTCGCCGTCCAGTGCCAGGCCCACGTCGGCGCGGGTTTCCAGCACCTTGCCGGCGGCAACGCCGGGGTACAGCGAACCGCACTGGTGGTTGATGTTCAGGCCGTTGGGCTCGGTGCCGATCTTGATGACTTCCGCGCCCAGTTCCTCGAGCGCCAGGGGGGCCACCTTGTAGTTGGCGCCATTGGCGCAGTCGAGCACCACGCGCATGCCATCCAGGGTGAGGTGCGCGGGAAAGCTGTTCTTCAGGTAGACGATGTACCGACCGGGAGAGTCCTCGATCTTGGCGGCGCGGCCCACGCGTTCGGGAACGGGGTAATCCCACTGCCAGTCGGGGTCCAGCACCATGTCGGTGATCTCGTTCTCCATCTCGTCGGGCAGCTTGAAGCCGTCCTTGTCGAAGAACTTGATGCCGTTGTCCATGAAGGGATTGTGCGATGCGGAGATGACCACGCCAAGGTCCGCCCGCATGTTGCGGGTCAGAAAGGCGATGGCGGGCGTGGGCAACGGTCCGACCAGGTAGACGTCCATGCCCGCGGCGCACAGGCCCGCCGTCAGGGCCGATTCGAACACGTAGCCGGAAAGGCGGGTATCCTTGCCGATGACCACCCTGTGGCGGCGGTTGCCGTTACGGAAATGGGTGCCCGCCGCAAGGCCCAGACGCAGGGCCACGTCGGCGGTCATGGGATAGATGTTCACCTGGCCGCGCAGGCCATCGGTGCCGAACAGGCGTTTGCCCATCTGCGAATCCTCTCTGGAGTGTGCGTTGGCGGCCAGCGCCGCCGGTGCGCCTGAGTACAGTATTTGCGGGGGTTGTTCAATCGTCGCTCGAAACTGCGAAGGCCGGGGCACGTGGGGCACAACGCCACGCGCCGGGGACGGACCGCGGACCGCCCTGAAGTCACTTGCGGAAGGTCACGTTCACCGCGTCGGGCGAAATATCCTTCAGCCGTACCCTGTCCGGCAGGTCCACCCGCACGGGCAGCCTCTCTTGTCCGGCGCCAGCGCCTTCGGGCACTTCGGCGTACACCCGGATGGAGCGCAGCGCCTCTGCATCGGCGGCCACCGAAGCGGGCATTTCCAGCAGCAACGTGACCGTGCGCGGCACCACCTGCACCCGCAGGCCGTGCGGCGGCTGCACGGCCACCTCGCGCTTGAGGGTGGTTTCCTTCATGCGCAGGGCCGTTTCCACCCGTACGGACACGGTGGGCGGTGTCGATTCCGTGGCCTCGGGCAGGGTGGGAGTGGCCTGCACCTCCATCGTTCCCGCCTGGTCCAGCCCCGGAGCGGCCACGGCCACCTTCACCTTGTCGATGCGCGCCACCAGCGTTTCCGGCCCGCGCAAGTGCACCTTGGCCGGCGTCACCTCGGTCTTGTCGATGCGCACGTCCACCGGAATGGTGCCGTTGATGTCCACGGCCACGGGCACGTCCTTTTCGACGATGGCGTCCACCTCCAGCGTCAGCCGCGAGGGGGTTATCTCCACCACCTCGAAGGCGCGCGCCTCGGGTAGCTTTTCCGCCGTCAGGGGCACGATGTTGGTGCCGCGCTTCAGGTTGCTGAGGTCGATGGCGTAGCTCATGTCGCGCGCGGTCATGACGCGCACCAGGCCCTTGGGGCCGCGCACGCGCACGCTGACCTTGTTGACCAGCCCTTCGCGCACCACGAGATTCTGGGGGATGCCCTTGAACTCCAGCCGCACCTCGCCCACCACTTCCACCCGCTCGCGCCCGGTGACCATGTACCACAAGGTAACGGCCATGACGAAGGCCATGACGGCGTACTGCCAGTTGGAACGCACCGCTACTTCTCCAGGATGTTCTTGAGCACGCGCTTCAGGCGCGTGGCGTCAAGGCTGGTGGTCAGCTTGCCGCCCACGGCCACGGTGACGGCCCCGCGTTCTTCGGAAACCACCACCGCCACCGCGTCGCTTTCCTCGGTAATGCCAAGTGCGGCGCGATGCCGGGTGCCGAAGTCCTGCCGGTCCACGGTGGCCAGGGGCAGGATGCACGCCGCCGCCGCCACCTCACCCTTGCGGATGATCACCGCGCCGTCGTGCAGCGGAGTTTTGGGAAAGAAGATGGTGATGAGCAACTCGCGCGAAAGCGCGGCCCCCAGCTTCACCCCGCGTTCGATCATGTCGCCCAGGGCCAGCCTGCGCTCGGCCTGTCGGGCGCGTTCCCGCCGCAGCAGGCGGTAGAGATCGTCGCGGCTGACGCAGAAGAGGATGCGCGCGGGGTTGGCCGCTTCGTCCAGGAGGGTCATGTAGCCGTTCTGACTCAGGATCTTCAGGGCGTTCTGTACCAGACCCGTATAGAGGTGTTCCCGGGTGCAGAAATCGCGCAGGTTGAATAGAAAGGAACTTTGCGCTCCGTCGCCGATGGCGATCTGGAGGTAGCTGCAGATTTTTTCGTAGATCGAACGGATCTTTTCGAGCGGCGGGTAGTCTGCTTCGAAGCGTTTGGCGATGCGTCCCGCATCGTCGGAAGAAATCAGCAATACGGCATAGCTGCGCCGCCCGTCGCGTCCGGCACGTCCGGCCTCCTGATAGTAGCTTTCGAGCGAGTCGCACATCGTATAATGTACCACGTAGCGGACGTCGGGCTTGTCGATCCCCATCCCGAAGGCATTGGTAGCGACCATGACGGGGGTACGCCCCGAAATCCAGGCTTCCTGCCGCATCGAGCGCTCGGCGTGTCCCAGCCCGCCGTGATAATATTCTGCGGAGATACCTTCGTCGCGCAGGAAAGCCGCGACCTGTTCGGCTCCTTCGCGGGTGCGGACATAGACGATGCCGGAACCGCCGACGTTGCGGATGATCCGCAGGAGCTGTTCGTTTTTGTCGTCGGTATGGCGCACGGCATAAGAGAGGTTGGGACGCGAAAAATCGCTGCGCAGCAGATGGGGTTCCGCGAAGCGCAGCTTTTCCATGATGTCGTCCGCGACGCGCGGTGTGGCCGAGGCCGTGAGAGCCAGCACGGGGACGCCGGGAATCCGCTCGCGCAGCTCGGCGATCCGCAGGTAGGAGGGCCGGAAATCGTAGCCCCATTGGGAGATGCAGTGGGCCTCATCGACGGCGAGAAGCGATACGTTCATTCGCTGCACCCGCAGGCGGAAGGCCTCGGATGCGAGCCGTTCGGGAGCGACGTAGAGGAATTTCACGTCGCCATAGACGCAGTTGTCCAGGTCGATGTCGATCTGCCGGGCCGACAGGCCCGAATGGATCGCCAGAGCACGGATGCCCAGCTTGCGGAGCCGATCGACCTGGTCTTTCATCAGGGCGATCAGCGGGGTGACCACGATGCATACGCCCTCCGAAGCCAGTCCCGGAATTTGATAGGTGAGCGACTTGCCGCCGCCCGTGGGCATCAGGGCCAGCGTATCGCGTCCGGCGAGCACCGAGAGGATGACCTGTTCCTGCACGGGGCGGAACGTGTCGAACCCCCAGTAGCGCTTGAGCAGCGCTGCGATCTGTTGCCGTCTGTTCGGTGCTGTCGATTCCATATACACAAAGGTAGTGTTTTTGGCTTTTACCCGAGCCCGGAGGGGATAAAAAGTGCGTCATATTAGGTTTCTCGAAATATTTTCCTATATTTGCACGTTGAAGAAGAAAACCGACCGATGAGAATCAAAGAGGAATATAAGGTCCGTGAAATGGCAGGCGAGCATATCGTGGTGATGCAGGGCCGTTACGGAGTGGATATGACCAAAGTGATTGCATTGAACGAAACCTCGCTCTGGTTGTGGAACCGGTTGCAGGGACGTGAGTTCGGTACCGACGATGTCCGCGATTTGCTCCTCGGCGAGTACGACGTGGATGCGGAAACCGCCGAGCGCGACGCCCAGGCGTGGGTCGCCCGGCTCAAAACGTGTAATTTAGTCGAAGAATGAGCGTAAAGCTGCGCAGATATATGTCCGTGTGGATGCTGCTGGTCGCCTACTGTTTCTCGGTAGGAGCAGCGGCATACGCCGTACTTTCGTGCCACTGTATGGGGCAGGAGAAAGGCGAGGTGCATATATGCTGCCGGGGTTGCGACATCCATACCGAATGCGATTCGCATTCGGCCGGTTTTAAGGCCGTTTGCTGCGGAGTGGATCACTCCAAGGTGTCGGAGCTATATACTTCCGTATCGTCTTCCCAATGGGAGCGTGATACGAAGGTCATGATCGTCGATCTTCCTGCCATATTGGCAGCGGAGATGACGGCGATTCCGTTCGATTCCGTTCATTGGGCGACGGTTTCTGAACGTCTCTGTCTGGCCCATAGCACGGTCCATCTTCTCTCTTCCGGACTGCGTGCTCCTCCCGTTTTCGTGTAACGACGCATGAAAAAGTGCAGTGCCTGCGTGTACTGTGTTTTTCCTGCAACAGGCCGGTTGCCCGATTTGCAACCGGATTGCAAGAATGGAATATTATTTTTGCATCATGTTTACACAATCAACGGAAAATCAAATGAAATTCAAGTATTTAGCAGTATTAGTCTTTTTTGTTGCATCGGCATTCGGCGCGGCTCGGGCTCAGAATGTCAAAGGTGTCGTATATGGAGCCGACACGGACGAGCCGCTGATCGGTGCATCGGTGTACTGGGCCGGAACGACGGTGGGAACCGGTGCCGATGCCGAAGGAAATTATACCATACACCGGGTTAAGGGATACGATATGCTGGTCGCCGGCTTCGTCGGATATACCAGCGATACGATTCGCGTCGAGAGCGGCGTGGAGCGGGTCGATTTTCGTCTGTCGAACGACGGGGTGGAACTCGAGGAGGTCGTGGTGAACAGTACGCTGGGCGGTAACTACGTGAAGCGGGACGGCATTCTCAAAGGGGAGATGATCTCCTTCGCGGGCCTCTGCAAGATGGCTTGTTGCAACCTGGCCGAGAGTTTCGAGAACTCCGCTTCGGTGACAGTCGGTTACAGCGACGCCATTTCGGGTGCGCGTCAGATCAAGATGCTCGGTTTGGCCGGCACTTACACGCAAATATTGGACGAAAACCGTCCGATCATGCGCGGTTTGAGTGCTCCCTACGGCCTGAGCTATACGCCGGGCATGTGGCTCAATTCGATCCAGGTGTCGAAGGGTATTTCGTCCGTGACTGCCGGACATGAGGCCATCACCGGACAGATCAACCTCGAGCACCGCAAACCGACCGACGACGAGCGGCTGTTCATCAACTTCTACCTTGACGACGAACTGCGTCCCGAGCTGAACCTTTCGACGGCGCTTCCTGTAACCAAGGATAAGAAATTATCGACGATCCTCCTGTTGCACGGATCGTTGGATACTCATTTGCTGGGCGACATGGACGACAACGGCGACGGATTTATGGATCTGCCGAAAACCCGCCTGGGAGCGGTTGCAAACCGCTGGCTTTATACGGCTGACAACGGAGCGCAGGTGCGGTGGGGCTTCAAGTATCTGGCGGAAAATCGCTTGAGCGGTCAGAAGCACTACAAGGCTTCGATGCGTGAAGAGATGGATACCGACTGGGACAAGGGGGCCATGTACGGCTCGCAGATCAAGAACCGCGAGCTGAACGCCTACTTCAAATTCGGTATGCCGGTCGGTCCCGGTGTCTATGACGAGGACCAGCAGGACGAGCTTCGTTCGAACATCGCTTTCGTGGCCGATTACGACCGCTTCCGCGAACGGGCCTACTTCGGGCTCAACGATTACGACGGTACGGACAACATGGTTTCGCTGAACATGATGTACAACCACTATTTCTCCTTCCGTCATTCGCTGATCGTCGGCGTGCAGTCGCATCTGCAATTCCTTGACGAGTCGCTGCTCAACCCGACGCCGTGGCTGGATGCCGCCGGAGCCTGGAATCTCGACCGTCAGGAGAACGAGGTAGGCGCCTATGCCGAATATACCTACACGATCAAGGACAAGCTCTCCGTAGTTGCGGGCATACGCGGGGACTACAACGGTTATTACGATAAGTTCTACGTTACTCCGCGCGGTCATATCAAGTGGAACATCACCCCGACGACGATCCTGCGCGGTTCGGCCGGGCTGGGTTATCGTTCGACCAACGTCATCACCGATAATATCGGCGTTTTGGCTACGGGACGGCATATTACGTTCGAAAGACCGACGGCTCTTTCGGCGGGAGCCGCCGCTGTGCGCGGACCTCTCAATCCCGGCTCTGCTTACGGGGGATATACGACCTGGATGGTCGCAGACGGCGGTGCGGGCAATTTCAAAGCGCTCAACCGGATGGAGAAAGCCCTCACCGCAGGCGGTAGCCTGACGCAGATTTTCACGCTCGTGAAAGAGGAGGACGCGACGTTGAGTTTCGACTACTTCCGCACGCAATTTTATAATTCGGTGATTGCCGATCAGGAGAACGACATTTATATTTACAGCTCGGACAAACGCTCCTTTACCGATACTTATCAGGTCGATTTTTCGTGGACTCCGGTGGAGCGGTTCGATATTTTCGCTACGTACCGCTATACGAACAGCCGTATGACGATCGATCGTCCGGACGGCAGTACGGCGCTCGTGGAGCGTCCGCTGGTAAGCCGTTACAAGGCGCTGCTCAACTTGCAGTATTCGACCCGCTACAACCGCTGGGTGTTCGATGTGACGGCTCAGCTCAACGGTCCTTCGCGCCTGCCGACCCAGACGGGCGACCTGGCCGATTCCGAGATGTCGCCGACGTATCCGATGTTCTTCGCGCAGGTGACCCGCAAAGTCGGCAAGTTCGATATTTACGTGGGCTGCGAGAACATTCTCGATTATAAGCAGAAGCACCCGATTCTGAATGCGGACGATCCTTTCTCGGCGGGTTTCAACTCGTCGGTGATCTGGGGACCTCTGATGGGGCGCAAGTTTTATGCGGGATTGCGTATCAATTTTTATTGATTGAAAGAACGAATTAAATTAGTTATACGACGATGAAAAAAATGATTTTGTGCTGCCTCGTGGCAGTATTGGGATGCGGGGTGTTCGCCGTGGAAGCGAAGACGCCGCAGAAGAAGGGCGAGATCGTTACTACGGTGTTCACGGTCGATATCGATTGCGAAAGCTGTGCGGCCCGCATTATGAACAACGTGCCGGTAATCGGCAAGGGGATCAAGGATATTCAGGTCGATGTTCCCTCGAAAGAGGTGACCGTGACCTATGACAGTGCCAAGACCTCGCCCGAGGAGCTGATCAAAGGATTCGGAAAGATCCGGGTCAAGGCGGAAGAAAAACCTGTCAAATAGTTATATATGGGTTAGTTAATTTGGATGGAGAGCCGGGGTTCCGAAAGGAATCCCGGCTTTTTTCGATCGGCGAATGTCCCCTCAGGGAAGAGGTATCCGATCGGAGCAAAACGGACGGGATGCATCCGTAATAAAGGAAGAGCACGCGTCGTACCATTGGTATTTTAGAACTTTTCCACGATCTTTGCGGCGGCAATACTCCACAGTGTGTTGTGTATTGGAAAACATTCACTAACTTTGCGGTGCCGTCCCCGCGGATGGCGACATATTGTTTAGTGAAAGTGTTTCGCTAATCCTTATCAAGAAAATTTGGCGATTTTTAGGAAACAAGGATGGCAATACGAACACTCATCACCGTGTATAGCTATATCGGTTCTCGATATACTGGGGTATTGTTTATTTGTTTCCGGGCCACGCCGAATGCCTCTTGATGGATAAACGAACGACTCCACGCTTTTCTTTTTTGTAAATGGGTTGAATCGGCGCCTGTCAGCAAGAAATTCGATTGTATGATAGAAGATCGCTGGAAGTGTCAAAACTGCGGAAATTCCGTGCCGGACGGATTGACTGTATGTCCGAAATGCGGGCTGGTTAAAGGTGGATTCGACGAGTTGCCGAAACATACGGCAGACGGTTTGGAGATAGCTCGGGTCGAACAGAAAGTCAAAGTAGAAATTCCGTTTATTTTGTATCTGGGGACTGTCTGTTCTATTATTTTATTGGCCATTGTAGTTTATATTTATGTGGCAATAAAATTATGAAATCTTTTATCTATAGGTATATTTTATATTTAACCGTCGTTCCTTTCATCTCTTGTAATTCGGATTTGCGTATCGAAGGAACGTATGATTTTGCCGATTCAAATGATCCGATGAAAAGCATCATTATCTCCGAAGCGGATCAAACAGGATTTGTTTCCATCTATTACGTAATGGAATCTCCGTATTCATCAAATGCCGAGCAAATAATTTTCGCACAAGATAGAAGTAAACCTGACAGAACATCCGATGGCGGGTTATTGCTCGAAAGTGAATGGGGACAATTGATCTTTGAAAAACCTCAATCCTTCGTATTTGTTATTTCGTCCGGGACGGAAATAAATTTCGGAAATGCATTCAGCATAACCGCACTATATGGAGAGCAAGCGCCTCGAGTCCCGCAAAACGTTACGTTCCGGGGCGGATAAACTGGCTGGGACGATGATTTCCAACTTTAAGAATACGCTCGAATTGACTCAACGGCGCGAATTGGAAGAGCTGAAACGACGCGAATCGCAACCGATCGTTGTCGAACCTTACCTGTGTAAATTCGAACTCGATCGTTGGGATCAAGTTATATTCACTTTCAAAGCCGACCTCCGGAATGTGTCGCAAAGCACATTTATCGACGCTGAATTTTATGAAGAATATATCGCAGGAGAAGATTGGGTTGGGGAACCTTACATCCGCGACCGATTGGCTGCATGGGTTTCCTTTTACTTTAATAAAGAGTACGTTTTGAGAAGAGACGAGGGGATGTTTTCCAGATACGAATGTATGTTTCCTAATGTTTCTTTCGATAATCCGTGGAAACCGCAAGAAACGAAGTCCTTTGAGGTTGTCATGTCGATTTATGACGACGATGCCGTAACCAAAGGTTTTACTGCATTCGATGTCAAAAGTTGTATCCTTCATTTCAATTTGACGGTCGAAGACCCTGACGGGCGGAAAATTCCGATGAAAATGAAATTCGATCTGGCGGATGTTTGGAAGGATTTTATTGACAAGTAGTTATTGGTTGATGATATTTTATTGAAGAAATTGCTCGTGGATTTTCAGAATATTAACGAGGTATAAGGCCCGGTAAACTGGTAAAAAGAATATCAGTGAAGTATTTATTTTGCTTTGTGCTCGATACGACAGGGGATTAGTGCCGTTCGAGGTGGAAAAGTATATGACCAAATTAAATAGCGATTGACAATGAAAAAACTGTTTTTTGCCAGCCTGTGGGTTTTGGCTTGTTTGACCGCAGCCTGTTCCGATGAAAAAGACGAACCGAACGGCGAGTCCGGATCGGTCGTCGGAGAATGGGTGTTTCAAAAGAGCTAGTATTATCGGAATGGAAAAATGATCGACAGTTTTACGGCTGTGGAGGACGAGGATAAGATGATCGCTGTATTTCGGGAAGACGGGACTTTTCGTTATTACGATTTCCCGCCCGAAGAGTATTATGACGGGACTTATTCTTATGATGAAGCGTCGGGAGTGTTGGTGACGGACGACGGGATCGAAAAACAGAGCTGCCGGGCCGAAATAACCGTTTCGGAGATGAAATGGATTTATGATGAAGGCAATGATGAGATGCTTGTCGAATATTATACGCGCAAGTAACGGTTTTTGTTGGTGCGCTTAAAAAAAGAGGCGTTGTTTATTGTTGTTCTCCGATGTAAAAAAGATGCGGGGACCGGATTTATCCGGTC
>OGYB01001317.1_pt1 | contig 11560 bp, 5 predicted proteins | sample 1576421 | NCBI WGS metagenome assembly OGYB01 (sample SAMEA3541577, study PRJEB24748) | human gut metagenome | biome: human gut; feature: human-associated habitat; material: faeces | place: China | collected 2012 | reverse complement strand
TAAAGGCGGTTGGCATAATAAGTGATGAAACTTATAACAATAATAAATTAGGTGTGAATTTTCCTCTTAATAAGAAAGAAGATTTTTATTTTTATTCATTTCGGGAGGATGAAAAGAAAAAAACTATAAATGAAGCTATTGAAGATTATGCAGATGCTATTTGGAAAGTATGCGCTTTAATTCCCTATTTAGATATAAAAGATGAAGAACTTGAAATTTTACATGATTTTATATCAAAGAATTTCAATGACTTTTTAGTACTAAAAAAGAAACCTGATTATTCTACTTATTTTAAAAAATTAATATGTTTTTATGATTGGAGAAAGTATGGTTGGTAAAAATTGAAATAGAAAGGCTTACTATTATGCGTATAGTATAAACCCCACCCCGCCGGCTTCCCAAGAAACAGCAGAGTGGGGTTGTTTTTATGGCTTCGGTTACAGGAGCTATAACTTCAGCTTGGGTTTGGGCTTTTCGGGCCGGTCAGGATCGGGATCGTCCTTGTTGCCGGACTTGGGGACGCCTCCGATGACGAGCTTGCCGCCGAGTACTCTCATTGCCTCTTTGATGCTGATGCTTTTGGGCATTCCGCTTAGTTTGGGCGGAGTGCGCTGCCTGTCGGCGAGGAAGTCGGGCATCCGGTGGACATAAGGCTCGGCAGGGGGCGTGTCCTGTGTGGGGACACTGCCCGGTGAGGGACTGCCGGGCGGAGCATCGGCGACGGGTATGCCGGCGGCGGGGGCGTTATCCTGTCCGTCGGGCGTTACCGGTTGGGAGGGCACGACTTCGATCACTCCGTCGGTGCTTTTTTCCTGCGCATCCACTGATTTGAGGGAGAGCAGGATCTTGCGGTCGAGAGCGGCAAGGTCGGCCTTGAGCTGCTTCAGCTCGTCCTCCTTTTTCCAGACTTCCCCGACGACCTGTTCCAGGACGGGGAGTTCCTTCTCAATGGCTTCGTTGTCCCTCGTGTATTTCTCTATCAGGCGGGGGATGCTGTCGAAGGCGTTGATGAAGTTCTGGCAGGCGGTTTTCGGATCGACCGCCAAGCGGCCGTTGTTATAGTTGTAGAGGAAGTTGCCTTCACCACGCACGAAGAAACGGTTCTCGCAGAAGTCCAGACCGTCCTTGACGGTGGTGTCGGTCTTGACAACGATGTCGAAGCCATAGAGCGAGCCGATGACCTTCGGCTGGCCGTGCGTGCGTTCCCTGTCCTCTATCTCGTGGAGCTTGGCGGCAATCACTTTCGGATCATCGCCTGCCACGCCGTCAATCTTCAAGGGGTTGAGCCTGTTGCCCTCCTTGTCGTACTGCATACGGCTCTCGATGGCGGCCTTGTCCTTCCTGACACGGGCGATGATGTCATCGTTGCTTGCCCGGTTCGCCAGGAAAGTTTCCAGTTTGATGCGTGATTCCCCCTTGCCACGCTGGAAGGCCTTGCGCTCCCCTTCCATGCCGGCAATCCGCTTCTCCAACCGTGCCTTGTCGAGCAGGTCGGTATTTCCGGAAAGCACCGCCACGTACTCTGAGAAAGGTATGCCTCCCTTCTCGTCCATGCCTCCCTCGTCGATGGTACGGCAACCCATGTTGTTCTGCTTGAGCTGGGTGATGAAAAGCTGCTTGTTGTAAAGCAGGTTGAACTTGTAGCTGTCAAGCGACTTCTCCACTGCGTAGATTATCACGTCCACCTTGTTGTCCGCATAGAGCTTGGCCACCTCATTGCCCTTGCGGATGCCCCGGCCGTCCCGCTGCTGCAAGTCCGAAGGCCGCCACGGTGCGTCGAGATGATGGATGGCGACACACCGCTTCTGGGCGTTGACTCCAGTGCCCAGCATTTCAGTAGAGCCGAAGAGAACACGTATCTTTCCCTCGTTCATCGCCTCGATCATCGCCTTGCGCTTCTTCTCGGTCTTGGCTTCCTGAATGAAACGTATCTGGTCTTCGGGGATGCCGTGATCCTCCACCAGCTTGCGCTTGATCTCGCTGTACGGATTCCACTGGTCGGGCTTGTAGGTTCCCAAGTCCGAGAAAACGAACTGAGTGCCTTTATGCCCGGCGTATTTATTGTAATACTTCGCAATCATATCGGCGCAATGGGTGGCCTTGTTGTCCTTGTCGTCGCCGTAGGAGAGCGGATCGATGAGCCGCATGTCGAGCGACATCTTCCGGGCGTAGTCGGTGGCGATGAGCATCTTCGCCTTCTCTTCCCTCTCGTTCAGTGGCGGGCGGCCCAGTACGGTGGCATTGCCGGTCTTGGCGAACTCGATGAGCTTCTGTATGAACTCCCTCTGGTCGGGCGTCGGGGGTATGTTGTGCAGTATCTCGTTCTTTTCCGGACGGTCGATGCCGATGTCGGCTGCGGTGCGGAAGGCGGTGATCTCGGAATAGAACGAAGCGAGTTCCGGAACCTTGATGAAGTAGCGGAAACGCTCTTTCTGCACCACCTCGTTGGTGACGGAGAACTCGTAATCGACGGACTTCCGGGCAAACACCGCCGCCCATGCGTCAAAGGAGTTGATCCCTTGACGCTCCAATTCCCGGGGGCGCAGGTACTTGAAGAGCAGGTACAGCTCGGTCAGCGAGTTGGAAATGGTGGTTCCCGACAGGAAGGTGGCTCCCAGGTCCTTGCCGGTGCGCTGCTGGATGGTGCGCAGGGCGAAGAGCATGTTGAGCGCACGCTGGCTGCCCTCGCTGTTGCCCAGACCTGCCACACGGTCGTGCCGGGTGGTGAACATCAGGTTCTTGAACCGGTGGCTCTCATCGACAAAGAGGTGGTCGATGCCCATGCGCTTGAAGTCCGCCACGTCGTCCTTGCGGGTTTCGATCTCGTGGAGCAGCTCTTTCAGCCTGACCTCAAGGTTCATCTTGCGTTTCTCCATGCCCTTGATCTGTGCGTTGCTCACTTCCGCACCCTGCTGGTAGAGGACTTCGAGGTTCTCTTCCACACTGTCCAGTTCCTGTTGCAGGATGTCACGCTGGATTTCGGGGGACTGCGGTATCATGCCGAACTGCTCGTGCGAGAGGATGATGGCGTCCCAGTCGTTGTTCTTCATCCGGTGGAAAATCTCGACACGGCGCTCCGGCGTGAAGTCCTCCTTGCCGGGATAGAGGACTTTGGCGTTCGGGTAGGCGGTGGCGAAGGTCTGTGCGATCTCGTGGATGTTCGCCTTCAGGCCGGTGATAAGGGGCTTGTTCGCCAGTCCCAGACGCTTCATCTCGTAGGCGGCACAGCACATGATGAGCGTCTTGCCGCCACCCACCTCGTGATCGGCGATCCCCCCTCCGTTCTGCTTGAGCATCCAGATGCAGTCCTTCTGGCTGGGATACAGGTCGGGAATGCCCAGCCCCTTGAGGTCAAGACCGGGAAAGCTCTGGTGCGAGCCGTCGTACTTGGGACGGACGAAGCAGTTGAACTTGCGGTTGTACATGTCCGCCATTTTCCGCTTGAACTCCGGCGACTGTTCCATGAGCCAGTCGGAGAAGCCGTTACGGATCTCGTCAATCTTGCTGTTGGCAAGCAGGGTAACCTCCGGATCACGTATCTTCATTTCCTTGCCCGTCTTGTCCAATACGGTCTTGGTGATGTTGGGCGTGGTGTTGTGGATGGCATGGCGCATAAGGGCGATGCCGTTGAAGATGCGGCTTTCCGAACGCACCGAATATTGGTTCATGATGCGTGGGGAGGTCATGTCGGCCTTGATGCTGTACTCGTCGTTGCTGGCGGTATAACGGACGGACACGTCCGTGTCGAACAGCCATGAGGCGTAACGGCTGTACACTCCCGCCGGTATCCAACGCTCGCCGAAATTGAAATCCAGATCCTCGAAAGGTATGGGCGTGGGCAGCGACTGCCGCAGGGCTTCGAGGGAAATACGTGCCTCGCCGTTGTCGGGATGCGACTGCAAATATTCCTCGATGTGTTCGGCCTTGGCCATGACGTTGCCGGAAATGAAACGGTCGGCAATCTCGTAGTTCTTCGAGAGGGGATTGTAAAATATCCGTCCACGCAGTTCCTCCAACAAGTCAGATTGCGATTTGTCGGTCAGGGACTCCATGTACGCCATGTCCACGTTGCCGTACTTGTTGAGCGAGGCGGTGAGTGCCTCGTGCACGTCATCGGTATGGGTAATCTCGTTGATGTTGTACGAGACGGGATGGTCGAAGATGTCGGCCTTGACCGCCCGGCCGTCGATGTAACGTTCCAGCGACAATATCTCACGGTTGCCCGCATCCATGCGGAACAGGTCGATGTTCTTCCTGTCGTTCAGATTGCCGAACTGACGGATGAAGTCATCGTAAAGAGTGTTGAGCATGGTACGCAACGCCGGATTTGCGGCATGGGCGGCCGCCTCGTTTTCGTACAGATGATGGTAGGTGTCACGTATCTCGATGTAGAGCGACGCACGGCGTCGCTGGCGTTCGGGCAGATCCAACGGGTTGAATACCGGTGCGGCCCCGCCAATGGCGGAGAGGTAGCCTATCTGCCCGTCATCGTCCACAAGGGAGCCGTTGCGGTGGTGTCCCTGCAGGCCGGCCGGATAAGGACGGGGCTTCATGCGTTCCTGCCGTGCGGCCTCTTCCTCCTGCCGGCGGCGTTCCTGTTCCTGCCGTTCCTGCTCCTGCCGCTCTTTCTCTTGGGGAGTCGGTTCGGCCGGGGCGGGATGTTGTTCCAACGGTGGCATATCGAAAAGGGACAACTGCCCGGAGTCCTTCTTCGTGCTCCTTGTTTTCCTTTTCCTGACCTGTGAACGCTCCTCTTGTGTGAAGCCGAAAAGGTCGTACAGGGACATGACCGGCTCCGGCGTGGTCTTTGCGGCGGTTGGCCGGGCATCCGTTGAGGGCTGCTCCGGCGTGAGAGTCCGACGCTCCACCTGTATCGTCTGTCGATCCGTAGAAGTGGAATGTCCGTTCATGTTACCGGACCGGTTGATTTCCCGCACCTGTGCGATGCGTTGCTGCATGGTTTCCGCCGGACGGCTCACCAGATTGCGGAACTCCTGCACGGGTGAATGGCGGAGATACAAGTCCAGATCGAGCTGTTCCGAGAGGTTGCGGTCAAGGAAATACTTCATGTCGGCGGCGATGGCTTCCATACCCCCGTCATGCAGGTAGATGCGTGCCGGCTTGCCGTAGGGATCGGTACCGACATGGCCACGTGTATGCACGATGGCGGCGGTATGCTCGAAATACTCGTTCTGCGTCGTCCCGTCGGCCTGCGTGCCGACTTCCACGAAAGACCGTTCGAGTGACGTATATTCCCTTTGGGAAAGCGTGTCCTTCTGCAAGATGATCAGGTCGCTGCCCACCTCCGTACCGGCATAGTCGGTAAAGAGGTTGTTGGGCAGGCGGACAGCCGATAACAGCCGGGATCGGTTCATCAGGTATTGCCTTACGGGATAGGCCATAGCGGAGTTCATCACCCCCTGTGAGGTGATGAAGGCGAGGACGCCTCCCTCACGGACGGCATCCAGCCCTTTGGCGAAGAAATAGTTGTGCAGGCTGTTCAGCGCAAAACGCCTCGCCGTGCCGTTGTCGAAGGAGGGATCGAAAACACGTATGTCACCGAAGGGGATGTTGCTGCTCACCACGTCGAAATAGCCGTTGCGGTGCGGGGGCAACTCCTCGAAGCCCTTGATATTGACCTGCGCTTCGGGATGGAGCCGGGCAAGGATGCGGCCGGTAAGCAAATCCTTTTCATAGGCAACAATTTCGGGAGTGTTGCCGGATGCGGAGTGGCATTGCGGTCGGAAGGCCGAGACAAAATTGCCGGTTCCCGATGAAGGATCGAGAAAACGACCGGGCGACACTCCGTGTTCGCCCAAAGAAGAGGCAATGGCATTGACAATCGCCGGCGGCGTGTAGAAAGCGGTAAAGGTGGATGCCTTCACGCTTTCCACCAGCTTCCTGTACTCACGCTCGTCAGCTGCTCCGTCACGCAGGACGTTGTGAAGTTCCGTAATCAGGGGGAACAGTTCACGGTCGGCCTGTGTCCAGCGGAGTATGTCGGTGAGTTTCCCGAAAGGGGAAAGAACCGCCTTGATACCTCCGAACCCGGAGTAGGCGGCGAGTATGCCCGCTTCCTCCGGTGTGGCGGTGCGCTGTTCCTTCTCCAAACGGAACATCAGCCGGATTGCCTCTATATTGTCCCTGAGATGCGCCTTTTTATTATAAGCCATTCTCTTCCAACCAGATTACAACCGTACCTGTCAGCTCGTCATAGAGCTGCCCGAACTCCGGGCTGAACATGAAATCATCCGAGAGCGTATAGCCGGCGAAGACCTTCCGGCATTCGGGAAGCAGCTGCAAGGCCACGCTGCGTGCGCTGCCTTCGGGGACTTCGGCGGCGAACTCGTTCCAGAGGACGGTAACCAGCGTGTCCAGAGGAGAGAAATGCAACCCCTGAAAAAGCAGGGCGTTCGCCTGTTGTGCCGCATCGTCGTAGGTCAGGCCGGAACGGACGGCTGCGCTGAAGGCTTCGGCGGCCTGCTCGCTGCGGGTGGCGACAAAAGACTCGTCATCCGCCAAATCGGGATGCGACTCACGCAGGAAGGACAACAGGGTAAGACGGTAGTAAGACAATTCATCCGGTTCTTCCGCTACGGATACCGGCACGTTGGATTTATTCTGATTCATATAATTATCGGATTATTAAGTGATACAATTCCGGACGGGTTATCTCTTCCTGCCGCTTTTTTCTCCCTGCGGTTTCCTGTCCGGGAAGGAATAGCCTACGGTAAAATCGGGATTAAGCACCAGTGCGGCATCGAAGCTCCTGCCCTCACGGTTCCTGAAGCCTTTGACAAGAGGGGTGCGGCCTGTGGTCACCAGCCCGACAATCAGTTTGTCGGTCAACACCTTGCCTCCCTTGTTGCGGAACAGGGTGAATCCGCAATCGACATCGGCGCATTTGGCGACCTTGTCGAAGAACAGGATGCGGCTCTTCTTGCATTTGGGACAGGTGCATTGCTCCCCTGAAGGAGCTACATCGAGGGTGGCGGACAGCAGTTCGGCAACGACCTGTGCGGTATAGATCTCTATGTCCCGGCGGAAAGAGGGCGCATCGGCCTCTCCGGTTTCTATTTTGGCGAGGGTTTCCTCCCACGCCGCTGTCATTTCGACATCGGCAATCTTCTTGTCCTTTACCGTATCGTAAACCGCCAGTCCTTTTTCGGTGGGCACAAGGTTCTTCTTGTCCCGGCGTATATAGTTACGGGCGAACAATGTCTCGATAACGGCCGCACGGGTGGCCGGAGTTCCGATACCGGCCTCCCGGATTGCGGTACGCAGCTGCCCGTCGCCGATCTCCCTGCCGCAATGCTCCATAGCTGAGAGCAGCGAACTCTCGGTATGCAGCGGTTTGGGCTTGGTCTGCTTTTCCACCGTTTCGGAAGCGAGCAGCGGCAGGGTTTCATCCGTCTGTAACTCCGGCAATGTGGTTTCCTCCACCTCTTCTTCCGGTTCACCACGCACGGCACGCCAACCGGCGGATTTGACGACCGCCCCCTTGATGGTGAATATCTCACCGCCTGCGGACAAGGCAACTTCGGTCATTTCCTTGACGCAATGCGGGGAGAAGGCTTCGAGCAGGCGTGCGGCAACCATTTCGTAGATAGCCCGCTCGTCCTGCGACAGACCTTCGGGCAGGTTCTCGGTAACGAGCAGCGCATGGTGGTCGGTGACTTTGGCATCATCGACCGGACGGCGGTTGAGCGGTGTGTCCCGCAAAGCGGATGCGATGGCGGCGAAGCGTGGATATTGTTGCAAGAGCGTTATGCGTGAGGGAATCTCCTCGAAGACATCTTCGGATATATAACGGCTGCCGGTACGCGGATAACTTAGCACCTTCTTCTCATACAGGCTTTGCGCAAGCGTGAGCGTCTTGTCGGCCGAGAAGTCCAGTTTGCCGTTTGCCTCTTTCTGCAAGGCGGTCAGGTCATAGAGCAGCGGCGGTTCCTGAACGGCTTCCCTGCGCTCTACGGAACTGACGGCAAGCATACCGCCGTCCTCTACCTCACGTAGCCCGGCAGTGGCCGTTTCAAGGTCATCGAAGCGGTTCCGTGACAGTGCGGAGAAGGCGATGCCGTCCTTGGCCGCCGAAACCTTTATCTGGAAATACTTCCGGGGTACGAACTGTTTGTTCTCCCGGTATCGTGAGCAGATCATCGCCAATGTGGGTGTCTGCACCCGTCCCAAAGAGAACACGCCCTGCCCGGCGGCAAGGCTGAGCGCCTGAGAACTGTTGATGCCCACGAGCCAGTCCGCCTCGCTGCGGGCTTTGGCGGAGAGGTAAAGATTGTCGTAAAGGCTTCCCTCCCTGAGATTCCGCACCCCTTCACGGATGGCCTTGTCGGTGAGCGAGGAGATCCACAGACGGACAAAGGGTTTGGTACAGCCGAGATAGTTGTACACGTAACGGAAAATCAACTCTCCCTCACGACCTGCGTCGGTGGCGACGATGATGGACTCGCACCTGTCGAACAGCTCCCGGAGCACTTCCAGCTGCCTGACCACTCCGGGATCGTCCTTGTACACCTTACCCTCCCGCACCTGACGGGGTACAAGCCTGAACTCCTGCGGCAATATGGGGAGGTGTTCCCGGCGGAAGCCGGAAAAGCCGTAGCTTTCGGGCATGGCAAGACCGACCAGATGCCCGAATGCCCATGTTACGGCATATCCGTCCCCCGTTAGATACCCTTCTTTCCGTTGGCGTGCGCCCACTACGGACGCTATGCCCTGTGCCACGCTGGGCTTTTCTGCAATGATAACTTTCATATAATTATTGTATTATTCATGTGAATGATCAGATGGATACCCCTTTCTTATCGGCTTTCTGTACCGGGTGATTCCGGCTGACGGTGTTTGCCTGCCTTGTGCCTTCCTGACAGACGGGCGCCTGCTGCGACTGATCCAGCTTTTTGTTCTTGTCCGGATCCCATTTGAAAAAATCAAACTTCGCCCGCTCGTAGTCGGCACGGACGAAAGCACTGAACAGGTTCCCCTCGTTGTCGGTCATGCCCTTGATGCAGGTCGCCTTACCCTGTGCCAGTGATACCTGCAACTCTCCTGTAAGATCTTCCTCTTTCAGCCGTGTGGGGAATTGTGATGTAATCAGGTTAATTGTGGCACGGAAATAGAGGTAAAAGGCTATGGCGCAAAGGGAAAGGAAAGAATAGGGAACGAGTGGCTAGAAGATGGCGTGAAGTGGCTTACCGGCAAGAAAGAATAGCATCCCGATACAAAAACTTCAAAATAAAAAGCGTATCTTCGCAAAAAAACATAAAAAAATACAACCCGATATGATTACCAACCGAGAAGAAGTGATAGATAAAGCATTTAAAGTGTTTCTGAAGATGAATTACGAAAAGGCGAGTATCAGCACGCTGGCGAAAGCCTGCGGAGTGGTAAAGACAGGGGTGGTGTATTATTTTCCCCACAAACTCGACCTGTTCATGGCGGTGGCAGACAAGTATGCCATACAAATGCAGACGCCGTCCAATAAGTTCGCAGAACCGGCAGAAACACTTGCGGAATTTATCGACCAGTATGTGGCAGGAGTAAGAACAGCCATGAACCGTATTGTCAAACTGGTGGAATGCAGTGTGGATAACAATGATTGCTGTCCCAACTTCTACTACTTCCATTTTCTTTCTCAAGTGAGGATGTACTATCCCGGAGTCCGTGAAAAAATGGAGAATACCTTCCAAAAGGAGCATGAGTTATGGAGAAAGGTAATACAAAAAGCCAAGAATAACGGTGAAATAAAGCAAGATACGGACGTGAAAAAAACCGCCTCACTGTTCCGTCAGGTGTTCTTGGGCATGTCCTATGAGCAATCGTTCCTGAACGGTCTGGACGTAGAAGAATTGAAGGACAAATTTGATAGTTTATATTCGCTACTGAAAGCCTGATTCCTTTTAGTAATATTTAAAAGATATTTTTTTCTGAACAATCGTTCAAATTTTAATATGTTGTTTATCTTTGGCGCATAATTTAACTGCCAGAGATATGGACAAGGTACATAGACAGCATGGAAGTATCGTCCTGTACGAAGAAAAAAAGGATGGTGAGCAATATATACGGATAGCATATGCTGATAATCCGGTCATTGCCCCGATGCTATCTCAAGAACCTGGGATAAGCCTGGACGGAAACGGGAACGCCTATATAAAAGCATCGGACTTCCGGCTGCCGATTTTTCACGACCGTTATTCTCCTCACACCTACATTGATTATAGCCGGCTATACGCAGGACTCCCCAAATCCAAACGGGAATACACCTTCCCGAAACTCCATCCTGATGAAGACACAATAACAGATAGAATAGAAAGATTAAAAGAGTGGGTCGATCAAAGCAGTCTGGGACATTTGCCTTTACCGTTAAGGATTGATTTGATGAAACGGATCGGTAATATACGTGTCATACAGAAAATACAATGCGAGTGTTGCAAGAAGATTTATTTTTCTGCCGGAAAGCAAAGCAACGTTCATGCACAAGTACTCTCCTGCATAAACAACTATCTGTATAAAGCTGAAAACTCTGCCGAAGCTATATTATCAGAAACAGAGAAATTGAGGATTCATGTGGAAGATAATCATAAGGAAACGGATGCAACCGTAGGTTGGGCTATCGTGATGCTTGGATATACAGTATGTTATGATGCAGCGTCTATATTGAACATAGAGGATTATTGCGGAGAAGATGACGGATCTTTCGATCCTGAAAGCTGGAATGCTGATTTCATAGGATCAATTGTCTATTCAGGTGGAAATCCTTTTGTCAATGAAAGAAACGGTGATACAGGAAAACGAAAAGAGTATTGGCACTGGTATCTGGATATGATTCTTTCCATATATAAAAATCCCGAACGGGAAATTATCGCTTTTGTCTTGCCGGAAAAGGCAACTGAAGTACCCGTTTTTCCGGAGGAATTGATAAAAGAAGGGTTGGAAGAAATTTCCAGCTCGCCCCAAGGTCACCTGTCCCGCCCGTCAAGATATAAAATTTTACGGGCATTCCGGTCTCCCCGTATAGCAGGAAGAATCGGTATATTGTGTGCGCTTAAAGTCTTACCGATTTGGAGAAGATATTCCGGAGAAAGCCATAAAATTATTGCATTGCTCCGAAAAGCGGAGCATTACTTAGAGGAAAAAGCAAATCCGGATGAAATAACGAGAATAGCGGACTACACTTCCAGTCTTGTAGAAGGACGCGACTATGGAACCGATTTTGCCCCACTTATGGCAGGCATGGCAGCTGTACAGGCTGCATATACAGTAACAGACGGTAACGATTATGAAGAAGTTGCGGAAAATGATGAAGAACTTGCCTCCGACGAATGGGATGCAGCGTTTTTAGCAAGTCTTTCCTGTAATGGAGGTGCGGCAGACTTATCGGAAATCAATCCCGAATCGAACAGGGAATTTTGGAAATGGTATCTCACCGACTGTATACCGTACGTTTATGAAAACGAAAAACATGCCGGATACCATGCCGGTAACAAAATCCGCATACCGACACCGGCAAATTGCAATGTGACGCTGTCTGATAAAATTAACCGGCTTA
>OGYB01001316.1_pt1 | contig 11566 bp, 10 predicted proteins | sample 1576421 | NCBI WGS metagenome assembly OGYB01 (sample SAMEA3541577, study PRJEB24748) | human gut metagenome | biome: human gut; feature: human-associated habitat; material: faeces | place: China | collected 2012 | reverse complement strand
GGGGGCGCTCCAGCGCCTCCGAAAAGAAAGACGGCTCGCCGCGGCTCTCGCCATTCGGCTCCCCGCTGCTGCTTGAAAAATAAGCTTATGCCGTTACTCCCGGCGGCCCGCCGTGCCGGGGATGCCCAGCTCCTCCCGGTACTTGGCCACGGTGCGCCGGGACAGGACGCAGCCCTTCTGCTCCAGCAGGCACCGCAGCTTTTCATCCGACAGGGGATGAGCCTTGTCCTCCCCGTCGATCAGTTCCCGCAGCTGCAGCAGCACCGCCCGGCGGCTGACATCGCTGCCGTCCGGGGCCGGAGCGGAGAAAAAGTAGCTCAGGGGGAACACCCCCTGCCGGCACTGGAGGTACTTGTCCTTCACCGCACGGCTGACGGTGGACAGATGCACGTCCAGCGCCTGTGCCGCCTCCGTCATGTACATGGGCCGCAGGGCACGGGGGCCGTCTCGGAAAAATGCCTGCTGCCCCGCCGCCACGAACCGGGCGCAGCGCAGCATGGTGCTCTCCCGCTGCCGCAGGGCAAACAACACGTTCTCCGCCTGCACCAGCTTCTCCGCCAGATACTTTTTGACCTCCGGATCATCCGTCTGGCGGTACAGATCCTGATAATACCGGTTCAGATGCAGCATGGGAGCCGGACGCCGGTGGTCGTCGCAGACGAACTCCCCCTCCTGCTCCACCACAAACACATCCGGGTACACCATGGGGGCCGGCTCCGGCGGACTGAACTGCCGCCCCGGCCGGGGATCCAGCTGCCGGATGCGCTGCTGGGCCTGCCGCACCTCCTCCTGCGAGATATGCAAGGCCTGTGCGATCTGGTGATAGCGGTTCTTGGCCAGCGCCTCCAGATGGTGCAGCACGATCTGGGTGGCAGGGCCGTCGTCTCCGATGCGCTGCAGCTGCAGGTACAGGCACTGGCTCAGATCCGCAGTCCCCACCCCCGCCGGCTCCAGCGTCTGCAGCCGTGCGATGCCGCGGCGCAGCTCCTCCTCCGGCACACCAGCCCCGGCGGCCAGTTCCTCCGTCGGCACGGTGAGATACCCGCTGTCCTCCAGACAGCCCACCAGATAGTAGAGCAGCTGCCGCTGCCTCTCCGGCACCTCCAGTCCGGCGATCTGGCGGCACAGAAAACTCTCCAACGTCTCCGCCAGACCTCCGTCGGTGCCGATGCGGTTCATGGGGGAATCCTCTTCCTCCTGATTGGGCCGCTCATAGTAGCTGTTCTGGCGGTCGTTTTCCTCCAGCCAGCGCCAGCGGTCCAGCCAGCGCTCGGCCTGCCGGGTCAGAGGCTCCTCCTCGTGGGGCAGCTCCAGCTCCACCGTGGGGTTTTCCTGCGCCACGCTCTCCAGATACTCCCGTATCTCCAGCCGCCCCATTTGCAGCAGCCGCAGACTATGCAGCTGCCGCATGGACAGCTGTTGTTCCTGCCTCAGCTCCAGTTCCACTGTGCTTCCCTCCCGGATCTCCCTGCACGGGATTTTTTTGTTATCATATTATCATAGTTTATTATAGTGCATCCACCGCCCCGGCGCAAGCCGTTTTTTCGCAGGGAGACCGCAGCGCCGCCGTGTTCTGCGTCCGCTGCGGTCTCCTACTTGAGGGGGTGTAGAGAGCAAATTGGTAAAAATATTTTTACGCCGTATCCGATTTCATTAACTATTTTGTAAAAAACCTTGTATTTTCCCTTAGTATCTCTTACAATAGGGGCAAGTACCTCAGAACTTCACGAAGGGCGAGAAGTCGAAGGGCTTGGCTGCCGGCAGCTCCGTCTCCGCCCGCAGCAGAGAGTTGACGATGTGAATGGCGTGACCGAATTTGGGCGGGCCCAGCTTCACCGCCGCCGCTCCGCCGGCGATGCCCATGTCCGCCACAGGGTCGTCGCTGACGCCGCCCGCCCGGATGGAGGGAATGGAGAACATTCCGTGCTCCACGGCATACCGCTGGGCTTCCATAGCCTCCGTGACGGTCCCCACCTGATTGGGCTTAAAGACGAAGGCCCCGCAGGCCCCCATGTCCAGCGCCTTGCGAAGATAGTCGATGTTGGTGACGGTGAGGTCGTCGCCGCAGAGGGTGGTGCGATCCAGCGCCTTGGCGGCCTTCACCCAGCCCTCCCAGTCGTTCTCGTCCACCGGATCCTCGATGTAGAGGAAGTTATACTTCTCCGTGGCCTGCTTCAGGATGCCGATGATCTCGTCCAGATCCACCTCCCGGCCGCAGTAGTGATAGGTACCCCGCTTGGCGTCGTAGATCTCGCTGAAAGCGCAGTCCATATGGAAGGCGATCTTCTCCTCGCAGCGGCAGCGCTTGGCCGTCTCATAGAGGATATCCAGACAGTCCATGAAATCGGTGCTGGGGGCCATATACTCCGACATGGCGCCGATCTCCGGACGGCGGCCCCCCTGAAACTCCCGGATGACCTCCGGCAGCTTCTTATAGACCTTGCAGAGGATCTCCGTAGCCTCAGCGATGGAGGATGCCTTATAGGGAACAATGGTGGTCTCCTGCACCGGCATGGTGTCGTCCTCATAGCTGCCTCCGGCGAACATATCCGAGGTGGGCAGAGGGATGGTGCGGATGTCACCGGGGTTCAGATAGCGGTACTGGGACACATGGCGCAGCTGGCATCCGGCCCGCATGACCGCCAGCGACGTGCTGTACGTGACATTGCCCCCCAGACGGGACTTGTTGGGGGTGCCGTCCAGCTCCATGAGACGGCGGTCCAGCGCCTGCTGGTCCAGCACGTCCATGCCCCGGATGGCAGGCAGGACCACCTTCTCCGCCATCTCCACGGCCTTGCGGACGCCGTTGCCGTCATAACGGCTCCGGTCACCGTCCCGCAGCACCATAGCCTCGTGTTCCCCGGCGGAGATACCGGAGGGGGACGCTGCCCGGCCCATGGTGCCATCCTCGGTGATGATATCCACCTCCAGCAGGGGCTTTCCCTTGCAGTCGATGATCTCTCTGGCCCGCAAATCCTGAATTTTCATAATAGTTCCTCCTTACTCCTGTGTACCGATGTACAGCACATTGAAATCGCACAAATTGGTTCCCGTGTTCCCGGTGAGCACCGTATCCCCCAGCGGCTCCAGCGCCTCATAGGCGGCGTGTTCCCGCAGCGCCTTCCGCAGGTCGATGCCCTGTTCTGCGGCAGCAGTCCCGGTGGTGCCGTCGGTCAGGCCGCCTGCCACCGGGGTGGTGCCGTCGGTACCCTCGCTGTCCATGGACAGCAGGCACACATTCTTCAACCCCTCCGCTGCCACGGCAAAGGCCGCCGTCATTTCCTGTGACGGGCCACCATGACCCCGGATGAGGCTGCTGTCAGGAATGGCGGTGGTAGTCTCCCCGGCGGAGAACAGGAAGCAGGGCGCCCGGAAGGGTCGTTCGTTCTTCACCACCTCATGAGCCAGCGAGGCCATAAAGGTGCCGTAGTCCCGGCTCTCCCCCTCGGCGTAGGTGGTCAGCACATGGGCGGGTATTCCCATCTCCTCCGCCGCCTCCAGCGCCGCCTGGCAGGAGTCCGGCAGGGTATTGACGATATAGTAATCCACATCGTTGGTCATGGTCTGGGGCGTTTCCTGCGCCGGGTCATAGTCCAGCAGATACCGGGCCACATTGCGGGGCAGCTTGTCCTCGATATGGTACTTGCGGAGGATGGCCCCGATGTCCTGGAAGGTCACGGTGTCGTAGCCCACAGGGGTCCCCATAATGGGTACCGGCTCCGTGTAATCGGTGATATCATCCAGCCCCACGGCGTCCCAGATCTCGAAGCAGAGGATCTTGGCCCCATGGATGTGCTGCCCCAGCCGTCCCCGGCTCATGCGGGACAGATGCCCCCGGATGTCGTTGATGTCCATGACCCACATCCCGGCTTTCAGCATCACATCCGTGGCCTCCTGCAGATCCTCCAGCGTGGTTCCCTCCACCGGGTAGCCCATCAGCGCCGAGCACCCGCCGGTAAGGCCCAGCAGCAGCAGGTCGTCCGGCCCCATCTGCTCTGCGATGTCGATCATCCGCTGGCAGCCCCGGATGCCCTCCTCATTGGGCAGGGGATGCCCTCCTACATAGACCTCCGTCTTTCGATAGACGTCCTCCTCATCCCGGAGCTTAATGATGGTGACGCCCAGCGTCAGATACTCCCCCAGCAGATCCTCGAAGGCCCGTGCCATGTGATTGCCCGCCTTGCCGGAGGAAAAGGCGTACACATGACGGTACCGGCTCAGATCGTGGCGGCGGCTGCCGATGACCAGCTCGCTGCCCTCCCGATGCATCATCTCGTGGAGCCGCTTCCGGGCATCCAGCCGGTGCAGCACCCGCTCCGTCAGCTCCAGCACCTGCGCCTTGGCCCCGGCGTCGCCGTGGGACAGCAGGGCCTCCCTATTTTTGATTTTATGATCGCTCATGGTATCTCCTCACATATTTAGTTGATGCCAAACTAAATAGCAACTCCCGTGCCAGCATGACAGCTTCCACGGTTATTCCGGCAAGTTTCGCTCCTCGTCCAGCGGTTTTCACAAGATTTTCCCGGAAAACTCGGCGTTTTCGCCAAATAGTCACCCGATCCGGCAGTGCAGACACCTTTCACTTCCGCCCTTGCTCTGCGCCGTGTCAAGATTTTTTGTCTCGCCCCTTTCCCATTCTTTTTCTCAGGAGGTATGAACTATGAACAAGAACTTTGAACAAATGCTCCGTCTGGTGGACTATGTGGACGGCCTGATGGTGGTGGACAAGAACTGCATCATCCGCCACTACTACACCGCCTATCCCGATCTGGTAAACCTGCGGCAGGACGAGCCTCTGAACCGCAGTCTCTTTGAAATTTATCCCACCCTGAAGCGGGAGGACAGCTACATCTGCCGGGCGCTGAAAACAGGAGAGAGCTTCATCAACTACGAGCAGACCTATATCAACTACAAGGGGGACGCCATGGATGCCAACTGCAGTGCCGTCCCCATTAAGGAGCACGGCGAAGTGGTGGGCGTCATCGATATGGTCATCTACAAGGATGCCCACGTCACCGAGCGGCGGCTAAGCTTCGACATCAGCCTCATCAGCGCCCTCACCAAGAGTTACAACACCTCCGACCAGTCGCTGGAGGACATCGTCACGCAGGATGGCGAGATGATCCGTATCAAGGAGAAGATCTTGCAGACCGCCGACAGCGATGCCCATGTGCTGGTCTACGGCAAGACCGGCACTGGCAAGGAGCTCATTGTCAACGCCATCCAGAAAACCAGCCGCCGCAAGGATGCCCCCTTCATCAAGCAGAACTGCGCCTCCATCCCCAGCACCCTGCTGGAGAGCATCCTCTTCGGCACCACCAAGGGCAGCTACACCGGGGCTAAGGATACGCCGGGTCTGTTCGAGCTGGCCGACGGCGGCACGCTGTTCCTCGACGAGATCAACTCCATGGAGCTGACGGCGCAGGCCAAGCTGCTGCGGGTGCTGGAGGACAACTGCATCCGCCGCATCGGTGCCAAAGAGGAAAAGCAGGTGAACGTGCGGATCATCGCCGCCGTCAACGAGGACCCGGAGGGCTGCGTAGAGCGGAATAAGATCCGGGAGGATATCTTCTACCGCCTGTGCGTGCTGCGGTACGATATCCCGGAGTTGTACCGGCGGAAGGGGGATATCCCCCTGCTGATGGAATATTTCCGCAAGCACTACAACAAGAAATTCCACAAGCAGATCATGGCATACAGCAGCGAGGTACAGGATATCTTTCTGGCCTATAACTGGCCCGGCAACGTCCGGGAGCTGAAAAACGTCATCGAATCCGCCTTCCACAACAATCACACCGCCATCCTCACCCGCAACGATATCCCCAACTACATCCTCTCCCGGCTGGCGGTGGACACCATGCACGCCGAGGACGTCCGAGGCCTGCCCCTCCACGAGATGCTGGCTCGGTACGAGGTCCTCCTCATCGAGGACGCCTACCGCCGCAACGGCGGCAGCCTCACCAAAACGGCGGCGGAGCTGCAGGTCAGCAAGCAGAACCTCGCCTATAAGATGAAAAAGTACAGTATCCGGTGAAAAACGTGTGCTGTCCTTCGACAGCGCACGCTATCAGGGCATAACAGCAGGAAGGACACCCTTGCGGGGTGTCCTTCCTCCCTCTGGCTGCCCATAGCTTTTGCTGTCCCTGCGATCAGCGGTATGTGACCGAGACCCAAGGGTATTTCTCCTGAAGGTCACTGAAAATCTCCTGCATCGGAGCGGCGTACGCCCGCAGCCCCTGCGGCATGGCGTCAAAGCCCTCCACCACAATGTGCCTTTGCACCGGCTGCAAAAACACATCCGTCAGGCAATCCCACATGGCATCCCAGTTTTCCCCGTAATAGTCGGGAAATCCAAATGCCTTGCGGATGCGCTGGTGTAACCCGCCCCAGTCCTTGCAGCCGTTCAGGCGCAGTAAAACGGGGTCGGCTGTAATGGGCGTATATGCGTTGCGATTCATAACAAAGCTCCTTTCTGTCAAACAATCTCGACAAATGTGGCGTAATGGTCGTAAGTAACAAAAATCAATCCATCGTTGGAGTAGAGAATTCGTTCACCGCCTCGGTAACCAAAAGAGTAATTGATGTCAGCCTCGTACCATATTCGTCCAAGTGCATCGGGGAGCCGCTTGTCTCTGTTTTTGTAAACGCCCTTTGTCAGCATCTTACCAGGTGCAACACTGGCAAGATTTGCTAAAATCGGAATCCATCCTAACTTGGTAGCTTCGTCCTCAGTTATATAGTATCCATGTAGCTGACGAAAAGTTTTTAGCCACCAATCGGCCCCCCGCAGGCCAATCTTTGTCGCTGTGCCAGCCGTTTTTGCCTCTAAGCGTTGAACAGAGCAGCGACAATTAGGATGGAGCGGTGGTTCTTCTGGAATAATATCATAGAGCAAGTAAATTTTCCCTTGATGCTTTTTGCATTCCATACATCTTCGGAGATCGATGACGGATTTCCAATATTTATACTTCAAGCTACGCACAAACTTCTTCCTTTCTACTATAACAGATTAGGCCATCCATGAAAAGCCTCTTATATTACTGTGTCAGGCGGTAGTTTGTTGCCCTTGTGTATGCAACCCTTATAAAATTTTTATGAAAATGTCGCAGTAATTCCCATAGTGCAAATCCCGCAAAGCCTTGTGGCACAACGGTTTACAGGCAAAAGGAAAAGGACTTCAAGATTTCTCTTGAAGTCCTTTTTTGGAGCAGGGTACGGGAATCGAACCCGCCTCCTCGGCTTGGGAAGCCGATGTACTACCGATGTACTAACCCTGCATTTTGAATACCTGCTCATTATAGCAGATATCCCCCGCCTTTGCAACCGGAAATTTTGTCGATGGCGGCATGAAAATTTCACCGCCGCATATGCTGGAAACAAAACGGAACGGAGGGCTGCATATGAGACGGATGGCGGGCTTATGGGCGGCGCTCCTGCTGGTGCTGGCGCTGACGCCGACACAGGCCGGAGCGGTGGAGCTGCCGATACGGGCGGAGGCGGCGCTGCTGATGGAGAAAGAGACGGGACAGGTGCTGTACGCCCAAAATGAGCACGAGGCGCTGGAGCCGGCCAGCGTCACCAAGGTGATGACGCTGCTTTTGACCATGGAGGCCATCGAAAAGGGCAGCCTCCACTACGACGACGTGGTGACGGTCAGCGCCTACGCCGCCTCTATGGGCGGCAGCCATGTCTACCTGTCGGAGGGTGAGCAGATCACCGTAGACGATCTTTTGAAGGCGGTGTGCGTGGCCAGCGGCAACGACGCCGCCGTGGCGCTGGCGGAGTGCGTGGCCGGGGTGACGGAGCTGTTTGTGGAGCAGATGAACACACGGGCCAAGGAGCTGGGCATGACGGACACCCACTTCGTCAACTGCACCGGCCTTCCGGCGGAGGGACACGTCACCAGTGCATGGGACATCGCCCTCATGAGCCGGGAACTCATCGAAAAGCACCCGGACATCCGCCGCTACACCACCATCTGGATGGATACCCTGCGGGACGGCACCTTCCAGCTGGCCAACACCAACAAGCTGATCCGGTTCTACGACGGGGCCACGGGCCTGAAAACCGGCTCCACCGACAGCGCCAAATACTGCCTGTCCGCCACGGCGGAGCGAGAGGGCATGGAGCTCATCGCCGTGGTACTGAAGTCCCCTACCGGCCAGCAGCGGTTCGAGGATGCCAAGGCCCTGCTGAACTACGGCTTCTCCACCTACGCCCTGCTGCACACGGCGCCGGAGGAACCTTTCCCCGCCATCCCGGTGGTGCTGGGGGAGACGGAGACGGTGCAGCCCTGCATCGACCCGCAGGAAGCGGTGGCGCTGGTGCAGAAAAGTCAGGCCGGGGGGCTGTCCCAGTCCGTCACACTGGCGGAACAGGTGGAGGCCCCGGTGTCCGCCGGACAGGAACTGGGGACTCTGACGCTGACGGATGCCGCCGGCGAGACGGTGCAGTCCATCCCCATCCGGGCGGCGCAGAGCGTGGAGCGCCTTACCTTCGGCACCATGCTGCGCCGGATGCTGTCGGCGGCATTTTTTGCCGGCTGAAAGCCTCTTTTGGGTAGGTTTCCTCTTGTATTCCACGGGAAAACGTTGTATGATAAACCAAATTGTACAGAGGAGGCATCTGATATGATACAGATGGATCTGTCCCATATCCGGCAGTTTATCCCGCTGCCCTACGAGGAGGCCCGTGCCGCCCAGCTGCGGCTGGCCCACAGCCATTTGCAGCACGGTGACGGCGCAGGCGGCGAGTTCACCGGCTGGGTGCATCTGCCCCGGCAGTATGACCGGGAGGAGTTCGCCCGCATTCAGGCGGCGGCCCGAAAAATTCAGCAGGACTCTCAGGCGCTGGTGGTCATCGGCATCGGCGGCTCCTATCTGGGCGCACGGGGCGTCATCGAGTGCCTGTGCTCCCCCAACTATAACCTGAAAAAGAAGGACACCCCCAACATCTACTTCACCGGCAACGGCCTGTCCTCCGACCAGATGGCGGAGCTTATGGACCTGCTGGAGGGGGTGGACTTCTCCGTCAACGTCATCTCCAAGTCCGGCACCACCACGGAGCCTGCGGTGGCCTTCCGTTTCTTCCGGAAGCTGCTGGAGGAGCGGTACGGCCCGGAGGAGGCGGCCCGGCGCATCTACGCCACCACCGACCGCCGCAAGGGGGCGCTGAAGGCTCTGGCGGATCAAGCGGGCTACGAGACCTTCGTGGTGCCTGACGACATCGGCGGCCGGTACAGTGTCCTCACCGCTGTGGGCCTGCTGCCCATCGCCGTGGCGGGGGTGGATATCTGCCGCCTGATGGAGGGTGCCGAGACTATGATGGAGGTCTGCGCCAAGACGGACATGGCGGAAAACCCCGCCTGGCAGTATGCCGCCGCCCGGTATGAGCTGTACCGCACCGGCAAGAAGATCGAGGTGCTGGCGGCCTACGAGCCCAGCTTCCGGTTCATGGCGGAGTGGTGGAAGCAGCTGTACGGCGAGTCCGAGGGCAAGGAGCACAAGGGGCTCTTCCCCGCCAGCGTGGAGTTCACGGCGGACCTGCACTCCATGGGTCAGTACATCCAGCAGGGGGAGCGTTCCCTGTTCGAGACGGTGGTGCGCTTCGGCGCTTCCCACCGGCCGCAGGTGGTGCCGCTGGATGAGACCGACGGCGACGGCCTGAACTTTCTGGCCGGGAAGGACGTGGATTTCATCCGCACGCAGGCCATGGACGGCACACTGCTGGCCCATGTGGAGGGCGGCGTCCCCAACATCATCCTCCGCACCGGCCAGATCAATGCCTTCACGCTGGGTGAGCTCATCTACTTCTTCGAGTACGCCTGCGGCCTGTCCGGCTACCTGCTGGACGTGAATCCCTTCGACCAGCCGGGGGTGGAGGCGTATAAGAAGAATATGTTTGCCCTGCTGGGAAAGCCCGGCTACGAGGCCCTGCGGCAGGAACTGGCGGAAAAACTGCACAGAGCTTGACCGCCTCTTTACACCATTTCTACAAATCTGTAAAATAGCGTTTTTTCCATTGCCATTTGGTCGGCAATATGGTATCTTAATGACAGGGAATAACCATCCCGATCTTATCAAGAGGAGTGATACTTATGGTTAGATTGATCATGGGCGCAAACGGGGCCGGTAAGACCAAGCAGCTCATCGACCTGATCCACAACGCTGTGGAGGCGGAGAACGGCAGCGTCGTCTGCATGGAACCCAGCGCCGACATGACCTATAACATCAGCTATAACGTTCGTTTGGTGAACGCCAGCGAATATTCCGTGGATTCTTTTGAGTGCCTGCGTGGCTTTATCAGCGGTCTGTATGCGGGCAATTACGATATTTCCCACGTTTTCGTGGACAACCTGTGCAAGATCGCCGGCACCAGCGACCTGATGGCGGTGGAGAAGTTCCTGAACTGGCTGGAGCGCTTCAGTGAGAAGAACAGCGTCAAGTTCACCGTGACCATCACGGCGGACGAATCTCTGGCCACCGAGGGTATGCGGAACTATCTGTAAGCATTTTCGTAAGAGCGTCGGCTCCCTGCCTGTGGGCAGGGAGCCGGTTTCTTTCCCGGAAAAGGAGCATCATATGACACAACAGGAACATATCTGGCAGGACGTCATGGAGCTTGCCAACCGCCCCGGCACCTTCACCCACGGGCTGGGGCTCCACGTCACCGGCATTGGTGACGGCTGGGCCGAGGGAGAGCTGACGGCAGGCGACGGGATGCTGAACCCGCTGGGCATCGTCCACGGCGGGGTCTACGCCGCCATGATGGATCATGTGGCGGGAACAGCGGCCTGCAGCCGTGGCAGCACCTGCCGGACGGTGAACTACGACCTGCATTATCTGGCCCCGGCCCAGCCGGGACTGCTGCGCTGCCGGGCGGAGAGCGTCCGCATGGGGCAGCAGATCGTGGTGATGCAGGTCTGGGTGGAGGACGCCCAGGGCGTCCGCTGCGCCGAGGGCTGCTACACCTTCCGCTGCAAGCCCGCTGAACACAAGGACTGATCCCTCCCCGACAGATAAAGGCCACCCTGCGCCGATGGCGCAGGGTGGCCTTTGTGCTGAGACTTTCAGGTAAATCAGGGAAAGAAAAGGTCCCTCCGTTCACATGGCCGGAGGGACCTCTTCAGCTATTGGGGAGCTCGTCAGTACTTAGCCGTTCTGCTTCTTGCTGCGCTTGGTGACAAGCAGCACCACCAGAGCGATGATGCCCAGACCAGCCACAGTCAGCACCACCCACAGGGCGGTCATGTTGCTGCTGTCGCCGGTGGCGGGGGTATCCGGCGTGGTGGGCTGAGACGGCTCAGCTGGCTTCTCCGGCGTGGTAGGCTTGCCGGAATCGCCGGGCTTGCCGGGTTCCACAGGCGTGGTAGGCTCCTCAGCGCCGCAGCGGCTGCACTTGCCATCCTTGTAGTCGTGACCCAGAGCGGGCAGGGTCTCCGTCTTGGTGTCGGTGTACTCCTTGTCCTCAAAGGTGACCTTGGCGGTGTAGGTGCGAACGCCGTCGGCCTCACAGGTGGCCGCAGTGGTCACCTCATTGGTGACGGTTGCGTTCACCGTCTTCACAT
>OGYB01001315.1_pt1 | contig 11578 bp, 14 predicted proteins | sample 1576421 | NCBI WGS metagenome assembly OGYB01 (sample SAMEA3541577, study PRJEB24748) | human gut metagenome | biome: human gut; feature: human-associated habitat; material: faeces | place: China | collected 2012 | reverse complement strand
GGAACGTATTGCAATCCTTGACCAGAGCATCATGAACCATTGGACGGGGGTATATCCGTTGAAAAAGAAACGGCCAGTCAAAGATAGCACTGCAAAGCCAAAAAACCAGTTCCATAATTTTGACCAGAGGGATACGGACTATGATGCCCTGATGCTAAAGCAGGTGAGGGAGTGGGCCGGGGAAGGGGCAGGAGATGAAGGAAACACATCGGAAGATACTTGATTTCATAATCGGTTATATGCTGGACCATGGATACCCTCCTACAACCAGGGAGATATCGGATGGGGTAGGATACACATCGACATCTACGATATTCAACCACCTGAGGGACATGAGGATGGTGGGACTGATTAACTACATTGACGAATGTCCCAGGACCATCACGGTACCTGGGTATAAATACACTAAAACTGAGGGGAGGAAAGGACATGGAAGAACTGGAAACCAGCGCCGTGAAGGAGACAGCCCCAGCGGCACAGAAGTGGTATGAGGGGGTAAGCCTGGAGGATGCAGAAATATACATACAGGCCAACCTTAAGTCAGCGGCCAGGAGCGTGATAGCGATTGGCTATTATCTCAAATGTGTGAACAGGAATGAACTGTTTAAGGAGGCTGGATACAAGGATATATGCGAATATGCGAAGGACCGGTTCGGTTTCAGCGCATCGACCACATCCAGGTACATGACGCGGAACGATAAGTTTTCTGTGAATGGGAACAGCCCAATCCTGGATGAGAAGTATAAGGATTTCAACAAGTCCCAGCTCCAGGAGATGTTAAGCCTGGACGCGGAGCAGCTGGAGAGAGTCACCCCGGACATGACGGTGGTCCAGATACGGGAGATGAAGAGACCCAAGGAAATACCCTACATTGCCATTCCTGGCCAGATTGAACTGACGGACTTACCCGGCGTGGAACCGGAAGATGTAGCGGCAGCTGCCCAAGCCAGGAAAGAGATGGTGACCGGCAGTCCTGAAAAACAGGCCTATACCATATCAGCGGCAGACCTGCTGCCTGAAGCGGCGGAACCAGTGCAGCCAGCTATTGCGATATCGCAACAGGATTCAGGTCCGGAGGTGATACATTTCACTGCCGGGGACAGGACAATTGATGGTGCCTATGGTGCCACGATTGCCGCAGTTGTAAGGGCATATGTGGACAATGGATATGAAAGGCCTGAAAAGGAGTGTGAAGTGACGGCTTTTGGGATGGGGTATAAGGTCCTGAAAGGGTCAGATGTTACGGAATTTTACACAGATGCTGGGCAAAAGGTTTTTGATGTGGAAAATGTCCGCCTGGAAAAAGAATATCAGTATTGGCATAGGAATAGGTCCCAGCAAGAACCAGAAACTGCGGGACAACAAATCCTGCCAGAGAAATCCGGGAAGTGTATTTATAGGCCAGAGTTTGAGTGCACCTTGGAGGAAGCCCATAAACTTACCCCAGGCACCGGGGAAGACTGCAGCCAGGCGTGCTGCTGGGACTGTGTCAGGCGTGGGGACTGCAAGCTGGAGTGCTATAGTTCCGAGCGCAGGCCAGAGGTAGCTCCAGAGGAACATGGTGGGGAATCTGCTGCGGAAGTGCAGCAGGAAGTGGAAGATGCTGCGGAAATGCAGCAGGAGCCAGAAGCTGAGAAAACCGTGGACGTACATCCAGAACCAGACCTTCAGGGACAGCTATCCGAGAAGATTCAAGGACCGGAAGGGGAGAATATTGGAGGGGTACCGGTGATGTTCGTGGAACTTGACCGGATAAAAGAGGAATACGCCATAAAGTATCCGCCGAAAAAAGCTAAGCCAGTAGATACGTATGATAAGTCAATCCTTCAAAGCATGATTAAGTTTGAGGAGGATCAGTTGCGTCTGATGGGACCAGCTTGGATGGAGAAACAGCCATACCATTACACCAAACACACGATGGCACTGGAGGCTTACAGGATGCTGCTGGCGGCACATGAAGGAGCCGGATTATGAAAGAAAAAATAAACGATTATGAGATGTCCATCAGGAAAACCACAAAGAAATCCGAAAAATGCTCTATATGTGGATACCGAAGACCAGAGATGTATCTTATTCATCGGCACGGTGGCAGTTACTACATGTGCCGTGAGTGTGTAAGCTATTTCTTGGCGATAGCGGCGTTGATGGAGTAATTTAGCATTTGACGGAGGAACCAGATGAATAAGAAAAAGATAAAATGCTCTGAATGTGAACATAGCAAGTGGTCAGAATATTTTCGGGCATTCACTTGCGAACATTCGGGATGCAAAGATGTTCCAATATTCAAGGGAAGCACACATCCGAGATGCTGTCCATTAGTTAATCCAAAAGGTCATTATCATAGACCAACTAAGGGGCTTGGGACATTACCAAAAACACAAGTATATTTTCATGTTTAGTTCATCTAAACTGAGATTTGTGTGATTTTGAAAGGACAAAAAGAATGGCTAAAATAAAGCTTGAAATGGAACATGGCATTATGTATGAGTGTCCTAACTGTGCCGGAGAGGTTGAGATGGGACAGGACTATTGTCAAGATTGTGGAGAACCACTGGAATGGGTGGAGGATTTCTATGAGAAAGAAAGCAGATAGTAAACAGGCCAAGGCCAACAAGGTCCTGCGGGCATCCGCCGTGGCGGCATCGGCTGAATCGGCCATCAGGGAACCGCCGCCGGACACGTGGCCTGTCAGGATGCCGCCCTATGCATACACCAGCCTGTGCCCGGACCCGGGACTGCGCCGGCCGCCGGAAGGGGTGATACGGTACCATGAGACAGTGCTACATAGATAACGGGAGCCGAGGCTGTGATGGCCAGCGCAACAACAAGGGCAGGATACGGTATGGGTGCTGGGCATGCCCGTGGCTGGATGTGGGAGGAGGTGATGCCGATGGACAAGAGCATTCTAGTGGTGTATGCAGATGCCAGGGCCAGGATAAAGCTGGTGCGGGAACAGACAGAGAAGAAGCGCCGTAGGCTTGAGAAGCTGGAGCAGAAGGGAGTACGGGTATCGGATTCCGTGTCCTGTGGGAAGAGAGGAAAGAAACCGCTGGGAACTGTGAGGATTACGGGTTACCCGGTTCCTGAACATGACAGAGCCAAGAGGGAATATGAGAAGCAGTATGGCAATTTGATGCAGGAGGAACAAGAAATTCTGGAACTTCAGACGCAGGTGGAGGAGTACATAACCGGTTTAGATGATATTGAGATACGCAATATAATGACCCTGTATTATGTGGAGGACATGACCTGGATACAGGTGGCGCACGGCATGAACCGGATATATCAGAGTAAGGGCCGATGCTATACAGCAGACAGTTGCAGGTGCAAACACGATAGATTTTTGGACAAATTGTGAATTCGACGGTTTTGACGGTTTTCGTGTGGTAGACTTTAAACTGGGAGTGCTGTAAAAGCCATTTCCTATCCTCCCCCCAAGGATACCTGCCCGGTTCCCCATCCGGGCACTAATGCGGGGTAGAGCAGTCTGGAAGCTCACCGGGCCCATAACCCGGAGGTCGCAGGTTCAAATCCTGCCCCCGCTATTGGTATCTGGTTTTATCCCCCACGACATTATCCAGATACATAGACAGATTTTCTCCTTTAAAACTCCAAGCCGATAAAGCATGGAGTTTTTTGTTATCTATAATCAACCAGATGGGAAGGTGAGGTGGTTGGCGAATAACGAAAACCTAATGCAGTATCGAGGTTCAACACCGGAAGAACGCCGAGCAAATGCTTCTAAAGCAGGGAAAGCATCGGGCGAGGCCAGGCGGCGCAAAGCAAACCTGCGCCAGACTATGAATGCAATCCTCACCTCCGAGGTGGATATACCGGAGTGGACCCCAATCCTGGAGGCATTGGGATTGGACCATACACTTGAGACAGTCATAAGTGCTGCCATGGTCAGGGAGGCCATGAACGGGAATGTCAAGGCATATATGGCCATTAAGGATGTATTGGGGCAGACCTCCAAATCTGATGTGGATTTGGAAGAGCAGAAACTGCGTATGGATGCCACCAAGGCCAACATGGGTGTGGATGATGATGGGCAGGAAGATGACGGATTCCTGGATGCATTGAAAAACACAGTAGAAGATGACTGGGCTGACAATGATATGGAGGAGGGATGGTCCGATGAAGATGAAGAAGAAACGGCCGATATTTAAGTTCAAGCCGTTCTCAAAGAAACAGAGGATGGTCCTCAATTGGTGGATGGACAACAGCCCTGTCAAGGATTATGGTCGAATCATAGCGGACGGAGCCATCCGTTCCGGAAAAACAGTTGCCATGTCCTTGGCATTCGTATTCTGGGCTATGAAATTGTTTGACGGCCAGAACTTCATCATGGCTGGCAAGACAATCAGTTCCTTCCAGCGTAATGTCCTAACCAATCTTAAGACCATGCTGCGGAGCCGGGGATACAGATGCATACACCATTTGTCTGGCGAATTTAATAATATGCTGGAAGTCACCCGAAACGGGGGCACGAAATACTTTTATATTTTTGGAGGGAAAGACGAAGGCTCACAGGACCTGGTTCAAGGAATTACCGCGGCCGGCGCCTTTTTTGATGAGGTGGCCTTGATGCCGGAGTCATTTGTCAACCAGGCCACAGGCCGGTGTTCAGTGACCGGAAGTAAATTCTGGTTTAACTGTAATCCATCCGGGCCGATGCATTGGTTTAAGGTTGGGTGGATTGACAAGGCAATTGGCTTCATCGGGAAGTGGAAAGCAGTGGAGCTGCAGCAAAAGGGCCAGGAAGTTAAGCGGCTTCTATACCTTCATTTTACCATGGACGATAACCTATCCCTGGATGAGGAGATAAAGAAGAGATATCGGAGCATGTACACCGGCGTGTTTTTCCTGAGATACATAAAAGGACTCTGGGCGGTTGCCGAGGGACTGATATATACCATGTTCACAACGGCCAACCTATACAGTGACGAAACCCGTCCCAAGGGGCTGGAATATCTCAGTGTCCGTACAATTGCACTGGACTATGGGACCACTAACCCATGTGTATATCTGGACATCTATGACGATGGAGACATCATCTGGGTGGACCGTGAATACCGATGGGACAGCCGTGTGGAGAAGGTACAGAAAACGGACAGTCAATATGGTGATGATATGGTCGATTTCATGGGAAATAATCCGGATTTGATGGCTGATATCATAGCGGACCCATCAGCGGCCAGCTTTATCACGGAGTTACGAGGGCGGGGCTATGTTGTGAAACCGGCTGAGAACGATGTGGAGGATGGTATCCGGGCCGTGTCATCCATGTTTTACAGAGGCAAGATAAGGATACATGAGAGATGCACGGGCCTTATTACGGAGTTGCGGTCCTATGTCTGGGATGACAAGGCCAGGGAACGTGGGGAGGAAAAGCCGGTGAAGCAGCTGGACCATGGACCGGATGCTTTGCGGTATTACATATTCACGAAGTTGCCGGAATGGAGGATAGGGATATATGTCAAAACGTAGGAGCACCCGTCATGTGCGGGCAGACACAAAGCAGGCACCCGTCACAACGATGGATGCCTTTTCTAATCCAATAGCGCGGCTGGGATATGGCACTCAGGACCTCCTGCAGGCCACACAATACCCACTTACCCGTATGACCCAGAATTACCAGCTGCTGACCAGCCTGTATCGGGAGAATTGGATTGTCCAGAACATCATTGAGACGATACCGGGAGACATGGTCCGTAAGTGGGATACCATCCAAAGCAATGTGGCCCCTGAATACATAGATTCCATGCAGCGGATGGAACGGAAGGTACACCTGCGCAAATCCCTCCTTGAAGGGATGTATTGGGGCAGACTGTATGGGGGTGCGGCCGGAATCATCATGGTACGCGGCCAGGATGACCTATCACTGCCGCTGGACTATGGACTGGTGCTTCCGGGATGCTTCCTTGGGCTGATGATATTGGACAGATGGAGCGGCATCTATCCGGAATTGGGACAGGTGACAGACCCATCAGACCAGGACTTCGGTCTACCGGAATACTATACCATCCGAGATGAAGAGAGCGGCACGCTGATATCCAGGGTGCACCACAGCAGGGTCCTGCGCTTTACGGGCCGAGAACTTCCGTACAATGAGAAAATAGCAGAGAATTACTGGGGGGAATCAGAACTGGAAGCCATATACAGCGAACTGGTGAAGCGAGACAATGTATCCGCTAACATAGCATCCCTGACCTTCCGGGCCAATGTTAACTACATGGAAACAGACAGCCTGGATCAGATGCTTGCAACCAGCAATGCGGAGGCCCAGCGCCGGTTCTGGCAGACCCTGCAGGCCCAGAGCGTGATAGAAAGCAACTTTGGCACGCGTCTGGTCAACAAGGGTGATGTCATGCATAATACCCAGTACACGTTTACCGGCCTGCCAGAGGTATATGACCGGGTGATGATGGATGTAGCTGGCGCGGCCAAGACTCCGGTCACGAAACTGTTTGGACGGTCGCCAGCTGGTATGAATGCCACTGGTGAGAGCGACATGAACAACTATTACGATTACATAGATGGCCTGCGGGAGAACCAGCTGCGGCCAATCATGGAGCGCCTGTTACCAATCATGGCCCTCTCTGCCTGGGGGACGGGCCCTGATGACATGGACGTAGATTTCCCGCCGCTTCAGACCCCAGATTCCAATGAGGTCGCGGATATAACAGAGAAGAAGACACAGGCGGTATTGTCCGTCTATCAGAGCGACCTGATTGACGCGGCCACGGCCCAGAAGGAGCTTAAAGCGCTGGCTGATGAGACAGGCATGTACAATACCATATCAGACGAAGCAATTGAACAGGCGAAGGGCAGGACATACTCAGATTACAAGGCTATGCAGGACCCGCTGGCAGGACTGGCATTGCCTGGAGCCTTTGGAGCCGGGGAGGATGATGGATAATGCCGACACTTATACGGCCACCGGATAAAGATGATAAGACCAGGTTCCTGCGGATGTTATTCCTGCGTACGGAACGGCGCCTGATTGCCGAGATTAACCATAAACGTATCAATGGGTATGTAGACTACGCAGAAGTGGCAGCCCTCAAACGTACCCAGCAGATACTGCAGGAGATGGTGGATGAGAGCTGGAACTATGTGCCGACCATGATAGAGTCCATATTTTATCGGTCTGAAGCTGCCGCCAATGGTTATGCCAACGCAGCCGGGCTTACGGCAACGCAGATGGGGATTGTGGAGCAGCTGTCTAACAATCTGCTGGGGGACATTGTGGAAGCGTCAACTACCGCGCAAAAGACGATTGAGAAAGTGTTTCAGGTTGGTAGGCAGCAGGAGGGGGCACTTCGGAATACTGCTTTGCAAGCTGTAGCAGAGCAGCAAGCGTCTGGTTATGGCACCGGGAAAGCAGCGGTTAGTATGGCCCAGGAACTGGAACGCAATGGAGTCACATCCTTTGTGGATAAGGCAGGACGAAAATGGTCTTTGCAGGACTATTGTAACATGGCAACCAGGGCAACTGCCAGGCAAGCGGAGATATCCGCCATCCTGACAGCGGACCCAGAGCATGACCTGTATAAGATTGTTAAGATTGGCAGCACCTGCCCGATATGTGCCCCGCTGGAAGGCCGGGTATATAGCCGTTCCGGAACTAATCCGGATTATCCCGCATTGGCGAAGGCTTTTGGAAAGATTGACCCATCTGGTCCGGATGAACTGTCCAATACCTATCTGAACATCCATCCGAACTGCCTGCACTCCCTAGTCAAATACACGACTATAGGGAAGACAGATAAGCAGATTCAGAAGGATAAGGACTTCTCCAGTTTTGAAAAGAATCCGATTACAGTGGACCCACGAACCAAGAAGCAGATTGCGGCATATAAAGAAAAGGTAAGGAACCGACAGAAGCTGTTAAATGATTACAAGCAGTATAATCGGTATCGAAAGGTATGTGGTAATGACATGCCGAAAACCTTTGAAAAGTTCAGGGACATGAAGTATAATGAATCTGTAAAATGGAAGGAAACGCAGGCCATTTATCGGAAATCAAATGCATATGGAAAAATCATTGCAAAAGAACCGGAAATCACTGCTGATTTGACCAAGATATCAAATGATACAGGGGTGTCTATGATTGGACTGGAGCACCGTGTAAAAACGAAAGATTCCTTCCTGCGCAAGGTGGGAACAGACAGCAATCATAGCCTGGATGCACAAGTCATTACGGACACTATTAACTCCACAAATGATGTAATCCGGTATACCTACCAGGATAATCCACTGAACCTAACAAATGCATATATGAATGTCACGGATGCTATGAAGGCAAAAGGGTATGAGGTGATAAGGGTAAAGAATACCTGGTTGGATAAGCATTCGGCATATAAAGGTGTCAACTGTATTTTCAAGGCCCCATCTGGGCAGAAATTTGAAGTACAATTCCATACGCCGGAAAGCTTCAAAATTAAGGATGGACCAATGCATAAACTTTATGAGCAATCCAGGCTGGAGACAACGACACCGGAGAAACAGGCAGAGTTGAATAAGAAGATGTTTGAATTGTCTGCGCAGTTGGAAGTACCGGTAAACATTGACCGGATTAAGTAGGAGGTCATATGGAGGATTTTTATTTTGTATATGGTTTCGATAGTAAGAATAAGAAAGCGGACCGTCTATACCGCTACCTGAACGGGAACTTTGAACGGTATGATAAACGGCTACGGAAGTGGATTCCTGCGCCAGAACAGGCCTGCATCTTTATTGGAGAGGACTGGGAGTATGATGAGATAACTCAGGATGAAGCGGAGAAAATCAAGGATATGTTAAAAGTATGATACCATTAGGTAATTTCCCGATGGTATTTTTTATTGCGATATCGCAATAGGAGGGACAACTAAATGCTTGCATATTATGGCTATACGATAAGCCCCAACCAGATGGAAACGGTTGAGGGCTTTTTAATTTGCCGCAATGTGCCCATTGCCCGGACAGGGGAAATGGAGTACCTGGAAAGCGAACTGAAGCCGGATGGGAGCAACTCAAAGATGGTAACAGTGTGCCGCTCTCCAGATGAGGTATTCTCTGAAGCGGCACTGTCCAGCTTTGAGGGGAAGCCGGTAACGGATGAACACCCGCCGGAACTTCTCACGCCGGATAACTGTATCCAGTACGCCAGAGGACATGCCCAGAATATCCGGAAGGGAGAAGGGGAATGGGAAGGACATGTGATAGCGGACCTGCACATCCAGGATGAGGAATTAATCCGGGCGGTTCAGGGCGGTAAACGGGAAATCAGCTGTGGATATGAGTGCAGCTACACAGAAAATGAGGATGGGACCTATTCGCAGTATGATATCCGGGGGAACCATATCGCCGTGGTGACACGGGGAAGGGCCGGGAAGCATGTTGCGATTTTAGATTCAAAGAAAAAGGTAGAGGCCGTGAAAAGGTCGGAAAGGAATGGGAAGATGAAGAAGAACAGTTTATTTTTCAAGTGGTTTGCCCAGGCGGCTAAGGATGCATCACCGGAAGAGCTGGAAACGATGGCAGTAGATGCAGCCGCGGCAATGGATGAGGATATGACAGCCCAGGAACCCCCTGCTGCATCTGCAGCCAAGGAGGAGCCGCCAAAGGAAGGCGCGCAGGATTCAGCCAGTCTTGACGGGAAAATGGACATGCTGATGGATATGATTAAGGAAATCATAGGAGAAAAGAACGGTGCCCCTACCGGGAAGCCGGCCGAAGACCCGCTGGACAGCCTGGTAAAGGAACTGACGGGGGAAGGAGGGGAGCCATCGGCGCCAACAACTGAGGCGAAAGTAGTTCCGGCAGAAGAACTGGATAAATCAGCATGTGCTGCCGACAGGGCCGTGATGGCAGCGGTAGTCAAGCAACTCCGTCCGGTGATTGCGGGAATTAAGGATGAGGCTACCAGAAAATCAGTCACGGATTCCCTGGTTTCCTGCTTGACTGATAAGGAAAAGGTGAGCGACATTGCAAAGATTGCACAGACCGCCCAGAAGAATGCAGCGAAAGTGACGGATAGGAATCCTCAGGCAGACCTTGAGGTTTATCAGGCCTCATACGATGCCATGAACCCACACAAACAGAATGGAGGTACGAAGTAATGAAAGGACAGGTTATTGGGAAGAACATGACACATGGATATGCAGGTGATTATGCCAGACAGCCGGATATGATAGTGGATACCCATCCGCTGGGAGGGGACAATGCGGTAACATTCGGACTTCCCTTGGTATACGATGCAGACAGTAAAGTGGTTGCCTTTGGGGAGAGCAGTAAGGCAGCTGATTTTGTTGGTATTGCCTCCAGGGAGTTTAAGAGCGCGACCTCCTATCTTTCGCAGTCCGCTGGGGAATATAGGCCGGATGAGGCAGTGAGCGTATTCAAGCGCGGATGCATCAACGTGCTGTGCAACGTAGGGACGCCGAAACTGGGTGGAAAGGTGTATATCCGGACTGTGGCCAATGATACAATCCCAACTGGTATTGTCGGAGGCTTTGAGGCATCTGCAGATGAGGGGAAGACGGTGGAATTGACCAACTGCGAGTGGCATGGTGAGAAGGATGCAAACGGCGTGGCGGAAATCAGGATTATGTCCTGCAACAGAGCATAAGGAGGAATGAGACATGAAATTCAAGAACATGGGAACTTTTGACGCAGGTGTGGTGACATCCTCTCCGACCGGAGCGGCAGCACCACATAAATATCAGACCATGGATGCTGCTGCCATTGCTAATGGCGGTGCCTTCCTGCAGTCTGAACTAGAAAAACGGGACAACACTGTCCGTCAGCCACTTACCAGCTTCACCTATGGTCGTGATATCCCAATGAGGGTTGGCGGCGGATGGGCAGAGTTCATCAGCGCAATGAACGTGGAGTATGGTGTGACAGGTGGTAGTGATGACGGTCCGGTACATGCAGGCGGCGCCAATGGCATTCCGATGGTACAGGCCAATTTCGATAAAGGCCTGTTCAAGACCCACATTTTTTCCATTGGTATGAGGGTCATGTGGGTGGACATGCAGCGTGAGAAGCTGACTGGGCGTAGCCTTGAGAGTATCCTGCGGGACGGCATCCGTATGACCTATGACAAGCATATGGATGCAAATGTGTATGTAGGTATTAAACGGTACGGTTCCACAGGACTTATTAACAACCCAAACGTCACTATAGCAAGTGCTGCAGCGACAGGCACATCCAGTGGGACTGCATTTAACACCAAGATGCCAGACCAGATTCTGAAGGATATTAATGATGCCATCCTCGCCGTATGGGGTGCTGCTGAATATGATAGGGATGCCATCCCAAACCATATAATCATGCCTTACGAACAGTTCAATTACCTGGCTACCACCAGGGTATCAGAACTGGCGGAAAAGACCATACTGCAGTTCCTTCTGGACAACAATGTAGCTAAGACCAATGGTAGCGACCTGTATATCGGCGGGTGCTCCTGGTGTAAGGGGGCAGGTACGGGAGGAAAGGACCGTATGGTCGTGTATCTCAATAAAGAACGGTTCGTGGCAACGGATGAGTTGGCCCCATTAAGCCGTGTCATGACCCAGGCGAGTGC
>OGYB01001309.1_pt1 | contig 11619 bp, 13 predicted proteins | sample 1576421 | NCBI WGS metagenome assembly OGYB01 (sample SAMEA3541577, study PRJEB24748) | human gut metagenome | biome: human gut; feature: human-associated habitat; material: faeces | place: China | collected 2012 | reverse complement strand
GTGTGAAAGGAAACCGTCAGGGTGTCCTTTCGCGTTCGATCACCCGCCGCAGCGGCCAAAATTGCAAAATAGAACTGCAAGATCATTTTGCAATTTTGCCACCCGGCCTGACGGAAAATCCCGCAGGGACTTTTTCGACAGGCCGGGAGGGCGGCGGCCCGCCGCCCTCCGCAGGTTTGATGGATTTGGATTAGCCTTCCTGCAGCTGATACTGCGTTGCCCAGCCGTCGACGAAAGCGGTCTCGACGCCGCTCCAGTCGCCGGAGCCGGTGCTGTAGGCCAGCAGCGCGTCCACGACGCCCTGACGCCAGCTTTCCACGTTCGGGGTGTAGTTGAAGGCCCAGGTCACGGTGTAGTTGCCCTCGGACATCAGGTGGTTGGCATTGTTGAAGAACACGTTCGCGCTCTCCTTGGCCTTCTTGAAGGGGATGGGGCCAAACTGCTCGGCCATCATCTTCGTGCCCTCGTCAGAGGTAACGACCCACTTCATGAAGTCGAGGGTGGCCTTCTGGTCTTCCTCGGAGGCCTTGGCGTTCACGGCCCAGCAGTTCTCGGTGCCGCAGGCCAGACCGGCCTTCTCTTCGCCCTCAACGCCGCAGTAGATGGGGATCATGGCCAGCTTCGCCGGATCCATGGAGAAGCCCATGGCGGAAGCGTCGGTCAGGTTGGAGTATTCCCACGTGCCGTTCTGGAAGAACACGGCCTTGCCGTTTGCAAACTCCGCGCGGGACTCGTCGCCGGTCTTGGCGGCCAGCTCGGAGGGAGCGCAGGTGGCGTTGTTCATGTACAGATCCCAGACGTTCTTGTAGTTGGCAAGATACTTGCCGGTGATCGTGGCGGGCTGCTCGGTCACGTTGTCGTCGCGGAACTCATAGTACAGCGGCATGTTGGCCAGATGGCCGGAGAAGCGCCAGGAAGAGGAGGAATCCAGACCGGCGGAGGAGAAGGCGGCAAAGCCCAGCTCGTCCTTGTGGGCGGTGATGTCCTCGGCAACAGCCTTCAGGCTGGCGAAGTCCTTGATCTCGTCGAGAGAGTGGCCTGCCTTTTCCAGCAGCTCGGTATTGACGATGATGCCGAAGGCCTCGTAGCAGTAGCCTGCGCAGTAGGTCTTGCCGTCCTCACCCTTGAGGTTGAAGTCGGACGTGGTCATCTCGTTCAGGAACTCCGTGCCGTCGAGCGCGAGGCAGTAGTCCTTCCAGGTGTCCAGAGCCGTCTCATTGCCGCACTGGAACAGCGTGGGGGCGTCCTTCTTGGCCATTTCGGCGGTCAGCGTGGTCTCATAGGTGCCGCTGGCGGCGGTGACGACCTTGACGGTAACGCCGGTCTTTTCGGTGTAGGTCTTGGCAAGTGCCTGCCATGCACTGTCTGCTTCCGGCTTAAAGTTCAGGAAATAGACAGAGCCTTTGTCGCTGCTCTTGCAGCCGGCGAACAGGCCGACGGCGAGGATCAGCACGAGGGTCAGAGCGATGATCTTTTTCATGATGTTGCCTCCCAATTAATTTTCCGGTGAATTGGAAACGTTTCCAATTTCCTCATGCACACAGTATAGACCGCTGTTTTGCAGAATGCAATCTTTATTTTGGACAAAATGAAAAGTTTTCACAAAATGAACAAATTGACTGCTTAATAATTGTGCAAAAAACCAATAGCCGGGAGAGAAATTTTTTGAAATTCCCTCTTGACGACGGCAGAGGAATATGCTATTATAATAACGCAAACGATAATCATTATTATTTAGGAGCGGATGCGATGGCAATGCAGAAAAAGAGCAGGAAGCGCGATGCGATTCTGGCCTGCGTCTGCAGCACGGATACGCATCCCACCGCCGAATGGGTCTACACGCAGCTCAAGCCGGATATCCCGGATCTCTCCCTCGGAACGGTCTACCGCAATCTGGCCATGTTCCGGCGCGAGGGCATCATCGGGTCCGCCGGTGTCGTCAATGGGCTCGAGCGTTATGACCGCAACCCCCTTCCCCACGCGCATTTCGTGTGCACGCAGTGCAGCGCCGTCTATGACCTGCCGGACATCGAGCCGCCGGTCGAGCTGATGCGCCGCGTGACCTGCGGGTGCCCGAGCACCTGCGAGCTGATGTTTACCGGTGTCTGCAACGACTGCATTTCCCCGGATGCAGGGTCTAAAATTACGATCTAAAACAACAAAAACAACATTTCAGGAGGATTTTATTATGAAGAAGTATGTCTGCCCCGTCTGCGGTTATGTTTATGAAGGCGATGAGCTGCCCGAAGGCTTCAAGTGCCCGATCTGCGGCGTCTCCGGCGAGAAGTTCCAGGTCGTCGAGGGCGATCTGAAGCTCGCGGCCGAGCATGAATTCGGCATCGGCACGAAGCTCGACGGCGTCCCCGAAGAGGACAAGAAGTTCATCCTCGACCAGCTCAAGGCCAACTTCAACGGCGAGTGCTCCGAGGTCGGTATGTACCTGTGCATGGCCCGCATTGCCCATCGCGAGGGCTATCCGGAGATCGGCCTGTACTGGGAGAAGGCCGCCTATGAAGAGGCTGAGCATGCTGCAAAGTTCGCAGAGCTCCTCGGCAGCGAGCTCGAGCCGAACATGACCGCCAGCACGAAAAAGAACCTTGCTTGGCGCGTGGAGTGCGAATTCGGCGCAACGGCCGGCAAGGTCGAGCTGGCCAAGGTCGCTAAGAAGAACAACCTCGATGCCATCCATGACACCGTCCATGAAATGGCCCGTGACGAGGCCCGCCACGGCAAGGCGCTCAAGGGTCTGCTGGAGCGCTACTTCGGCTGAGTATTTCCCGCAGGAGGAACGGCTATGAAGTATGTCTGCGATGTCTGCGGCTATGTCTATGACCCGGCCGTCGGCGACCCGGAGAACGGCGTTGCCCCCGGCACGCCGTGGGAAGAGGTCCCGGAGGATTGGCTCTGCCCGCTGTGCGCGGTCGATAAGGACCAGTTCAGCCCGGAAGCGTAAAAAGTCTTCGGCAGGAGAGAACGCATGTTTTCTCCTGCCGATTTTTCCGATTTGTGGAAATTGCCTATTTGCACGGACAGCGCGCTCTGTGATATACTGACGAAAAAAGGAAAGGAGCAAAAGCAATGCATGAATACGAAGTTCTGATCGAGACCATCAACCCCTGCGGAGGCGAAGCACACAGCAAAAAGGAATTCCTGGATATCGAGGCCGAAAGCCCCGAGGCCTATGTCTGCGCCGAGGGCCGCTGGCCCGTTCTGGATACCGGGAAGAACATGGACGGCGATGTCGTGATCACGACCGGCGACGGAAAGGGAAATATGATTCGCTATACGTTCACGGAGTGAAGCGGGAAAACTGCACGATTGGCCTGCAGCGGGACTCAATGAGCGCCATGCAGGCTGGCAATTTTTGTGGTATTGATTTTATGGCGCAAGGCTTCCAAATTTGGAAGCCGGTGCGGTCGGCGAGGCGGCCAGAAATTTGAGAGTGCCAATGGCGGTCACTACCCGTAAAGGGCACGCCGCATCCGTAAGGCGGCAAAGCCGCCAACGGCTGCGCAGTGACCGCCGCTACAGACGCAATCGGTGCGTGCCATTTTATCGGCAGCCTGTTCGTGTCGGCAGCGCTGCGCCGGGAGCGGTATGCCGCTCCCCTACAATGGCGTGTGCATTCAGCGGTGGTGCATATCATTTAACGGCAGCCTGTACGAACCGGCAGCTCTAACATAGCTCCATATATACCAAGCGTCCCCACCGGGTCGACCGGCAGGGACGCTTCTTATTATTTTTCCTTGGCGTAAGCCACCACGATGCGGCGGTGCGGCTCGGAGCCGGTGGAGAAGGTCGTGACCTCGGGATAATCCTGCAGAGCGGCATGGATGACATGGCGCTCATAGGCATTCATCGGCTCGAGGGTGAAGTTGCGGTGGTACTTCACGGCCTTGCCCGCCATCTTGGCGGCCAGATGCTGCAGCGCTTCCTCGCGCTTGAGGCGGTAGTCGCCCGCGTCGACGCTGACGCGCACGCGCGTCTCGTTGTCGCGGTTGATGGCGTAGCTCGTCAGATACTGGATGGCGTCGAGCGTTTCACCGCGGCGGCCGATGAGCATACCGACATCACCGCCGACCAGCTCAGCGCGGTAGCCGCCCTCCTCCGTGCGATAGGCATGGGGCACGGCGGTGGAATTCATGTGGGTCAGCAGGCCGGTGAGGAACTTCTCGATCTTTTCCTCCATGGAGCCCTCGGGGGCGGGGGCATATTCCTTCGGCGCGGCAGGGGCGGGCTGCTGCGGCTTTTCCGGGCGCGGGGCGCGCGGCTTTTCCTGCTTCGGCGCCTGCGGGCGCTCCTGCTTCTCGGGGCGGGCGGGCTTTTCGGCGGGCTTTTCCTGCTGCTTCGGGGTTTCGGCATTCTGCGGCTTGCGGCGCTCCGGACGCGGACGGCGCTCGCGGCGGGCAGGCTGCTGCTCCTCCGGCTCGATCTTCTTGCCGGGGCGGGAGATGATGCTCGAGGTGATCTCGGGGCGCTCCTTCGGCTTCGAGCGGGATGCGGACGAGAGCACGCTCATCGGAGCCTCGGGCTTCTTGGGCTCGTCCGGCACCTCATAGGTCACCTTGACCTTGGCGGGCGAAGCGCCGATGCCGAGGAAACCGGATTTCGCATTCTCCAGCACCTCGACGGACACGCTGTCGCGGTCCATGCCGAGCTGCTGCAGCGCCGCCGTAACGGCAAGATCGATGGTCTTACCGGTCGTGACGATAAACTTTTCCATGATTATTCGTTCTCCTCATTCTTCGTGTAATGCTCGGAGGAATAGGCGCGGCCGCGGCTGAAGGGACGTTCGGGGTCGCCGCTGAGCACTTCGGCAGCTTCCTCGGGCGCAAGCCCGGCGGCAGCGCGCTTTTTGGCTTCAAAATCCTTGGCAGCGGCCTCGCGCCCCTGGCGCTCCCGAAGCTGCTGCTTCTTCTTGCTGGTATTCTCCGTGATGCCCTCGGGGTTGGCGGCACGGCGGGCGGCGCGGATGCGCTCCTTCTCCGCTTCCTCAGCGGCGCGCTGCGCAGCCTTCTCGCGGCGGACGACGTCCTCTGCGTCATAGATCTTGCGGTAGTGCTTCGTGAGGAACACATCCTGCACGATGCCGAACAGCGACTGCGTCAGCCAGTAGATCGACAGGCCGAGCGGGACGATAAAGCCGAACCAGATGGACATGAGCGGCATGAGGATATTCATCATCTTGCCGGTCTGGGCAGACTTGGCGGCGGCTTCGTCCTTTTCGCCGTTGGCGTTGGAGATAACGGAGCCGTTCATCTTCTGGCTGATGAACATCGACAGATAGTTCAGGCCGCCGGAGAGCAGCGGGACGATAAAGCCGCCGATATCGCTCCAGCCCTTGGCCTGCCAGACCTTCCAGCTCGGGATCTGGCCGAGGTTGATGCCGAGGAAGGAAAAATTGATGGACGAGACGCCCATGACGGCTTCGCGCATGGAGGCGTCGGTGAGCTGCAGGGCATATTTCTGCAGATCGGCAGCCGGGCCATACTGCCAGTAGTAGCCGAGCTTGCTGACCTCAACGCCCTGCTCCGTGGCCACGATGGCCTTGAGGGCATCGACGGTCTCCGTGTTCAGGTGCATCAGGTAGTGCAGCGGTTCACGGATGACAGTGTACAGCGGCAGAAGGAACAGCAGCGGCAGGAACGACCACAGGCAGCCGCCGTACATGCTGACGCCCTCGGACTTATAGAGGGCCATGACCTCCTGCTGATATTTCTGCTTGTCGTCTCCGCAGGCAAGCTCCAGCTGCTTGAGCTGCGGCTGCAGGCGGGACATCTTCATCATGCTCTTCTTGCTCTTGGCGCTGAACGGCAGAAGGATCAGCTTGACAACGAACGAGAACAGAATGAGCGCAAGGCCGTAGTTATTCAGGAATCCATAGAAGAATTCCAGCACATAGCCAAAGGGAACGCGGATAAAATCCATGAAAGGCCTCCTCTTGGCCGCGCACGGCGGCCGGACGGAACGGGTGGGCGGAGATCCGCCGGGTGATCACGGCACGGGATCGTAAAAATCGCCGTGGTTAAAGGGGTTGCACCGCAGCAGGCGCTTGAACGTGAGCCAGCCGCCCCGAAGGGCGCCGTATTTTTCGATGGCCTCAAGGCCATATTCCGAGCAGGTCGGGATGAACCGGCACTTGCCCGGAAAGGCGGGAGAGATATACTTCCGATAAAAGCGGATGAGCGCCAGCAGGACGCGCTTCATTGCGCGGCCTCCTGCATCAGGCCCGTCCGCCCGGCGAGCGTCAGAAACGCCCGCGTCAGCTCTGCGAAATCCGCCTCCATCGCGCGGCTGCGCGCGACGATCACGATGTCATAGCCCGGCAGGAGCTCCGCCTCGTGCAGGCGGTAGACCTCGCGCAGGCGGCGGCGCATGCGGTTGCGCTCGACGGCGTGGCCGAGCTTGGCGCTGACGGTCAGGCCGAGGCGGCTGTGACCGGTGCCGTTGCGCAGGCAGTAGACCACGAGCAGACGGTTGCCCGCCGTGGCGCCGCGGTGATACAGGCGGCGGAAAACATGGTTTTCCTTCAGAGAAACAGTATGCAGCAAGTCGGAACCTCCCGGCAAAGCAAAAGGGCGAACAGAGACTGTTCGCCCTTCACGTTACAATTCAAGCAGACGGTGCGGTCTCGGCTCCTCAGGCGGACAGGACGGCTCTGCCTTTTGCACGACGGCGGGCAAGAACCTTGCGGCCGTTTGCAGTAGCCATTCTCTTGCGGAAACCATGGACCTTTGCGCGGTGACGCTTTCTGGGCTGATAGGTACGCAGCATCTTCGTGTACACCTCCTGTTAGATTATGCTCAACAGCCGGACTCCGGCCGCAGCAATCGAAAATCATCATGCGCAGGCATGGATGCAATAAGCAAGCATGGATGCGCAATTGATATTATATCGCAGCACCCGGTAGAAAGTCAACCGGAAGTTTTGAATTTTGTACGAAAATTCCGGGCTTTTCTGTGATTCTGTTGCGGAACGACCTGCTCCGGTTACTCAGCAGTCTCTGCAAAGCGGCATGCTCATGCAGCGCGGGCCGCCGCGGCCGCGGGACAGCTCTCCGCTCGGGATGCGCAGCACCTCGATGCCGTGCTCCTCGAGCAGGCCGTTGGTGACATAGTTGCGGTCATAGGCCACGACGCGGCCGGGGCTGACGCACAGCGTGTTCGAGCCGTCGTTCCACTGCTCGCGCTGGGCCGCGATCTGGTCACCGCCGCCGCAGCGCAGCAGCGTGACGCGCTCGACGCCGAGTGCAGAGGCCAGTGCCTCCTCGAGCGGCATGTCCAGCCGCCGCGCAACGGGCGCGCCGCCGCGGCCGGGCGTCAGCTCGAACATCTCCAGCTCGTCGAGAATGGAGGGGTGGATGAGAAACTTGTCCGTGTCGATCTGCGTCAGCACGGTGTCCAGATGCATGAAGGCGCGGGTGCTGGGGATATCCAGCGCCAGCACGCGGCGCACCTCGCCCGCCTCGTCCTGGAAAATATTATAGGCCAGCCGCTCGACGGCCTCCGGCATGGTGCGCTGGGAGATGCCGACGGCGATCGTGTCGGCGCTGAGGTTCAGGATATCGCCGCCCTCGAGGGTGTACGGCTCGTCCGGCGTGTAGTAAAACGGCACCTTGCCCGCATAATCGGGGTGATAGTGCAGGATATAGTTTCCGTAGATCGTCTCGCGGTTGCGTGTGACGGAGTACATGTGGTGCAGGGCGACGCCGCGGCCGATGGACGCGAACGGATCGCGCGTGAAATAGAGGTTCGGGATCGGCTCAAGCACAAAGTGCGTGCGGTCGTTGCGCAGGGAGGCCAGCGAGTGGTTCTGGTGCAGGGGCAGCTCGTCGAAGCGGACGCCCGTCATGGTCTTGCGGATGAGCTCGCGTGTGTTGGGGCAGGCCAGCAGAAGCTCCGTGAGGGCCTCGCGGTAGCTGGCGGCCACGCAGCCGCTGCTGCGGATAAAGTCCTCAACGAAGCGGCGGCGCAGGCTGTCGCTCAGGGCCAGCGTCTCCGCGGCCAGATCGGTAAGATAGACGACCTCCACGCCGCTGTCGCGCAGCACCTGCGCAAAGCGGTCATGCTCCGTCTGCGCGCCGCGCAGGTAGGGAATGTCGTCAAACAGAAGGCGCTCCATCGAATTGGGGACGAGCTGCTCCAGCTCCCGGCCGGGGCGCTGCAGCAGGACTTTCTTCAGCGGGCGGACTTCGCTTCTCACATCAATGGCCATGCGGATCGCTCCTCTTATCAAAAATTTTTGAGTTTGCCTTTGATTTTGCTTAGTGTATCACGATTTTTTTCGAAACGCAATTCTTTTTCTGCCGCAATTCTTTCCGTTCTCCGGATTTCCATGCAAGAAATCCAACAAAATGCGGATAAATTTTTGCAGCTCCCGGCACCGTGTTTTTCCACTGTTTTCCAAAGTCCGGTTTTTCCGAAAAAATGCCCCTTCCGCAGAATCTGGGAGAGGCATAAATATTCTCAAAAATTTTTTTCAGAACGAAGGCGTGTCCAGACTGCCGAAAAACGGTACAGCCGATCATTTGGAGGAAAGAGCGTGATTGGAACCAGCTTGGCGAAAAGGGCCAGCGGAACAATTTCACCAAGCTGTATGGATCTCCTGTTCCAGTTCCCCAATTGCGCTTATGACTGTCTCAAACATCGGAACATCACCATAGAGCATGTCCTTCATTGCTTCGTAATCTGCGGCCAATGCTGCAAAGCGATACTTCGGGGGAACCAGTTTCAAAGTGCCGGGAACAGCCTCCTGATACTTTGCCCAAGACCTCGGATAGAACTTCATTTTGAAGTCCGCCACCGTTTACAGCAATTCCACCCGGGCAAAGGCAGCCTCTTTCACAGGTGTCATAGACATGCGATACAGGTCATAGTAATGCCGGGAATAACGCTGCGGCATTTCCGAACTCTCGGGTCTGTTCGCCTCGTGGTGTAGGATCGTTGCCTTTTCCCAGAAAGTCCGCTCCGGTGCAACGGTCAGAACGGCCGTATTCTTTTGCGCAAAGACTTTCGGATAATAGGTTGCGGCATAGGGCTCGATTTGAGCCATTTTTGCGGGCGTCCAAGCGGCCAGCGCACCGATCTCCAAACGAATGACCTGCAAGGTAGCAGAATTCGTAAAAAGGTGCGGATAGGCAAAGATAACGGTCTGCTTGTCCTTTTCATCTATGTAAATGTTTGCCTCACAGCCAAGTTCCCAAGAGAGCTCTGCCTGAATGGTGGGGCCAAACTGCTCCGCAAGGAAAACTTCCGCCCGTGCATTGGCCTCTTTGTTGAACGCATCCTGCTTGGTGTTGGAGCGCTTTCCCCATGGCTCGTCCCTAACACCTGACGGAATGATTCAGGCCGGATTATTTCCGATTCTACCCCGGCTGCTTTTGCTTTTTCTGGAGCCAGAATTATCTCATCGGAATGTCCGGCTGCAGAAGCTTCCGCTTCATGATTATGCCCTTCGTGACCTTCATTCTCATGGTCGTGGTTTTCTTTTTCATGGTCATGCCCTTCGTGATTATGGTCATGCCCTTCGTGGTCGTGATTATGTGCTTCCTCCGTTCCATGATCGTGTCCTTCGTGATCATGACCCGATTTACTGTTGCAAGAGCCTAAGAGGAACAAGCCTAAGACTCCCATAAAGATAAGTTTCTTCATGATGATATTATTTGTTCTTACTTTTTACTAAATGCAAAATTAGTGTAAAGAAAATGCAACAAAGTTGCGGATAAAAAGATAAACTTTCTATCTGTTAAGCAAGAACATCGCAAGGAGGAGCACGCAACCCCTTTACGTGGGGAAGACACGTAGAATGCAGTTTTTCTAAATAGTAATTATAAGGTAATGTGTTGTGTTCTGTCAACCGCAATGAAAGCGCCAATACATCCGTCACCGTATATAACAGCAAACAAAACGAATAATCAGGAGAAACACTGTCTTGGGCCCGATCCGGAGTTACACTTTTAAACTTGGTCACACATCCGGCATTACATGTATGATTCTCATCAGAACTATTATTATGCTGCTGATGCTGCACGGAACATTGACAGCCGCACAAAGTCATATCATGCTGCAAACAAAGAATTTCCCGGTGATGATGATGAGGCAGAACAGATGCTGTCAACATGATAATGCTGACCAACATCAATACCCATGCTATGTATCGTCTCCGTTTCATCGGGCACAAAAATAGGTGTTTATCATGTAAATTCCAAAAAGAAAGCATGGTAAATGCCGAATTCTCAGCAATTACCATGCTTTCTTATTATCTTTTACATACAAAGCTTACCAAATAGAAACACGTTTTTCAGGAGCCAAATACATAGGATCCCCCTCTTTAATGCCAAAAGCATCATACCATGCACCTATTTGAGGGAGTGCTCCGTTCACACGCCATCTGCCCAATGAATGTGGATCAGACTTGGTTTGCAAACGAATCTGCTCGTCGCGGATATTGCCAGCCCACACTCCGGCGTATGACAAGAAGAAGCGCTGTTCCGGAGTAAATCCGTCTTTTACCAGCAGGGGAGCATCTTTTGTCGCATTCTTGAACGCCTGGAAAGAAACCTGCAAACCACCATGATCGGCTATATTCTCACCTAAAGTCAAAGAACCGTTGGCATTGAGTCCCGGCAAAACCTGGATGCTATCAAAGAAATTCACCATTACCTGAGCACGTTCTTCAAAACGTTTGGCATCTTCGGCTGTCCACCAATCTTTCAAATTACCATCCTTATCAAACTGACGTCCCTGATCATCGAATCCATGAGTCATTTCATGACCGATAACCACGCCAATAGCTCCATAATTAAATGCATCATCAGCATTCATATCAAAAAACGGATATTGAAGAATACCCGCCGGAAAACAAATCTCATTCGTGGTCGGATTATAATATGCATTGACAGTCTGCGGAGTCATTCCCCATTCATCTCTGTCAACCGGCTTTCCTGCCTTGGATAACATATAATCCAGTTCGAATTCTGTAGCACGCTTCACATTGGCCCAATAAGAATCTTTTTCAATATTCAAACCGGTATAATCCCTCCACTTATCAGGATAGCCAACCTTTACATAAAAAGAATTCAACTTCTCAATAGCTTTAATCTTTGTGCTGTCACCCATCCATTCCAAATTCCGAATACGTTCTCCCAATGCGGTCTGCAGATTCTTTACCAACTGCACCATACGTTCTTTTGCGGCTGCCGGAAAATATTTCTCCACATACATCTGACCTACCGCTTCACCCAGTACTCCATTTACAGTACTTACAGCACGCTTCCAACGAGGTTGGTTAGTCTGTTTTCCGGATAGTGTTTTTCCATAAAAATCAAAATTTTGTGCCACCAAATCATCACTCAAGTAACCGGCAGCCCTGTCTATCAGACTCCATTGCATATAAGCGATCTGATTTTCAACCGGCAAGCTATTGATAATTTTCTCAACCTCTTTAATCGGATCCACTTGAGAAACACTCAGTTCAGTCACCCCTTTCACGCCTATACCATTCAAGAAAGCATCCCAGTCAATGCCCGGAATCTCTTTCTTTAATTCATCCAAAGACATTTTATGATAATTGGCCGCAGGGTTCCGCTGTTCACCGCACTGAAAGAAGCTTTTGCAATAC
>OGYB01001301.1_pt1 | contig 11658 bp, 5 predicted proteins | sample 1576421 | NCBI WGS metagenome assembly OGYB01 (sample SAMEA3541577, study PRJEB24748) | human gut metagenome | biome: human gut; feature: human-associated habitat; material: faeces | place: China | collected 2012 | reverse complement strand
ATAGTACCGGCAGATACTGCCTTTCATCATTTCCAAAATTCAAACCTGACCGAAGGACTTACCGGACATTATAATTATCTGGCCAATATGGGTTCTCCCCGTATGTCACGCATCTTCTTTGAACGTCGTGATCCGGAACCGACTATCTTTATGGAGCCTTTCTCCAGTTTCTTTATTCGTCCTACGGAGTTCAATTTCACCAATAGTAACGTACCTTATACCAATCTGACGTATCATAAAGCCGGTAATAAAATAAACGGAGAAGAACGCTTTAAGTCTTATTTCTCTGTCAATGTAAACAAGAAGCTGGCTTTCGGTTTTAACATAGATTACTTGTACGGACGAGGATATTATAATAACCAAAATACGGCTTATTTCAATGCGGCAATTTTCGGTAGTTATATCGGCGACCGCTATCAGATGCAAGCTATTTACAGCAACAATTACCTCAAAACAAATGAAAACGGAGGTATTGAGGACGACCGATACATCACTGCTCCTGAAGAGATGGCACAAGGGCAAAGGGAATATGAATCAACCAATATTCCCACTGTATTAAGTGCAACGACCAACCGTAATCATGACTTTTATGTATTCCTGACCCAACGTTACAATTTGGGATTCAGCCGTGACATACCGCAGGCCGAAAATGACACTACTCCCGCCAAACAAGAGTTTGTGCCGGTCACTAGTTTTATACATACCATTCAGGTAGAGCGTGCACGTCATAGCTTCAACTCTGATGATGACATGCGTGAAAAGAACTATTATCAAAACACCTATTTGGAACCGGATAATCCGATTGCCAGAGACAGTACTACCTACATGGGTATCAAGAATACCATAGGTATTGCTCTACTCGAAGGATTCAATAAATATGCCAAAGCGGGTCTGACAGCATTCGCTTCCTATAAAATCAGCAAGTATACTCTTATGAATATGGAGGGTAATCCGTTGCCCGACAAATACAATGAAAATGAAATATTTGTTGGAGGCGAATTATCCAAACGTGAAGGAAATGTACTTCATTACCATGCCATTGGTGAAGTGGGACTCGCCGGAAAAGCAATCGGACAATTCAATGTGAAAGGAGATATCGACCTTAACTTTCCGTTATGGAAAGACACTGTGAGCCTTATAGCCCGTGGTGAAGTCAGCAATAAGCTTGCGCCTTTCTATATGCGTCATTATCATTCCAAACACTTCATGTGGGACAATGATATGGACAAAGAATTTCGTACCCGTATTGAAGGAGAATTAAGCATTGCACGTTGGAGAACACGTTTAAAGGCGGGAGTTGAAAACATAAAGAACTACACTTATTTCAACCAACAAGCAGTGCCGGAACAGAAAAGCGGAAGTATACAGGTGTTGTCAGCAAGTCTTAATCAGGACTTCAAGCTGGGAATCTTCCATTTAGATAATGAAGTAACTTGGCAAAAGTCCAGCGACCAGACCGTGCTTCCGTTGCCTGATCTATCGTTGTATCACAACTTCTATATGCAGTTCAAGCTGGCAAAGAAAGTACTTAGTGTACAATTGGGTGCCGACGTGCGTTATTTCAGCAAATACAATGCACCCGCTTATATGCCGGCTATCCAAAACTTCTATTTGCAACCGGAAAATGACCAGGTAGAGATAGGAGGTTATCCGATCGTGAATGTATACGCAAACTTACATCTAAAGCGTACACGTTTCTATGTAATGATGTATCACGTGAATCAAGGTATGAGCAGCCCGAATTACTTCTTGTCTCCTCACTACCCTATCAACCCGCGTGTACTGAAATTCGGTCTTTCATGGAATTTCTATGATTAACAAAATCTATATGGCTTATGGTAACACGCCCCAAATTGAGACTGTCCCGATATTTAGTGCCCGTAATCATTGTATTGGCAATCATCTTTTCTATCCGCCAATGCGGTAATCAAGAAAAGCCGTCAGGACACCCGCGTGATTATGCAGCCATTGCCAAAGAAGGTATATTGCGTGTAGCGACTGAATATAACTCGATCAGTTTCTACGTGGACGGTGATACCGTTTCCGGTTTCCATTACGAACTGATACAGGCTTTTGCCTATGACAAGGGATTAAAGACCGAAATAACACCCCTGATGAGTTTCGAAGAACGGCTGGAAGGATTAAGCGAGGGACGTTATGACGTAATTGCTTGCGGCATATTAGCTACCAGCGAACTGAAAGACTCTCTGCTTCTCACCTCTCCCATCACGCTCAACAAGCAAGTGCTCGTGCAACGGAAAGAAAACGGAGAAAACGACTCACTCTATATCCGTAACCAACTGGATTTGGCCGGACGGACACTTCACGTAGTAAAAGGCTCTCCCTCCATCCTGCGTATTCAAAACCTGGGAAATGAAATCGGAGATACCATTTATATCAAAGAAATAGATAAATACGGTTCCGAACAATTAATCTCAATGGTAGCTCATGGAGATATCGACTATGCCGTTTGCGACGAAAGTATCGCACGCGCGGCTGCCGATTCCATCCCGCAGATAGATATAAATACAGCTATCAGCTTTACACAATTCTACTCATGGGCAGTCAGCAAACAATCACCCGCTTTACTCGATAGTTTGAATACATGGCTGGATAAATTCCAAAAGGAAGAAAGATACCAAAAGATTTATAAAAAATACTATGATAAAGAATAACCTTATTACTTTACACATTAAAAGAAAACAACTACCTATTTTTTACCTATTTTTCTTCATCTTTCTATTGTCTTCCGGTAACTCCCGTTTATATGCAGAAGAAAACCGGGCATTCAACTTTTCAACTCTTAATCTGAACAACGGATTATCCCAGTTGTCCGTGCTCGACATTTGCCAGGATGACAAAGGATATATATGGTTTGCCACCCGCAACGGCCTCAACAAATATGACGGTACACATTTCACCATCTACAAACACAGCAACCGGGATAACAATTCCTTGTCAGACAATCATATCACCAAACTACTTCCGGACAACGTACGCGGAGGGCTTTGGGTGGGTACCAATAACGGACTGAACTATCTTGATCCGAAAACAAACCTCATCACCAACTACCAACTGGCAGATTATCCGGAGCTTCCCAGCAATAGCATACTTTCTCTCTGTCTGGACAAATCCGGTAAGCTATGGGTAGGAACACGCCTCGGACTCTGCTTTTGGCAACCGGAAAACAAGACATTCAAGCTGGTAACATTGGACGGGCAACTGGACAAAGAATCTATTACTTCTTTATATATTGATAAACAGGAACGAATCTATATAGGTACACACGATAAAGGTCTATTGATTTGTGACAAGAACCTGAATGTCACCCAAAAGCTAACTAAAGAAAGCACTCCGGCTCTCTCCGATAACGCCATCAGTTGCATATTCGAAGACTCTCATCAGCAAATATGGATAGGCACGGATATGAAGGGGCTGAATAAATGGAATCCGGATAAACAGACAGTCTCTGCCTTCTTCGAACACAACAGCGGATTGACAGATAATTATATCCGTTGTCTTCAGGAACAAAACCAACAACTGATTATCGGAACATTCGACGGTTTGAGTATTCTCAATCTGACGGATGACTCTATTACCAAATACAACAAGTTCGAAGCAAACCGGAATAATTTAAGCCATTTCTCGGTCCGCAGTTTATGCGTAGACCGTGCCGGAACATTATGGGTAGGCACCTACTCCGGTGGAGTCAATTACTACAATCCGCTCAACAACCGTTTCGTATTCTATCACCCTTTGGGGAACAGCGAACAGAAGCTATATAACATTTTCGGACCGATGGTATATAGTACAGGTTCTCTTTGGATCGCAACAGAAGGAGGAGGATTGCTACAATTCAACCCGGCTACCAAAGAATACACCAATTACCTACTGGAAGAACGTCCTGTTGGTATGCACAACAAGAATATCATCAAGTCATTGATGATAGAAAGAGAATCCATCTGGTGCGGCACAAACAATGGAGGGTTATACCGTTTCCATATTCCGACTAAACGCTTCTCGCTTATTCACCAGTTTAATGAAAAGAACCTGGGTATTTATAGCATCTATCGGGACTCGAATGAAGACATTTGGCTAGGGACTACTTCACGTCAGGGACTAGTCAGAATTACCAAAGATAAAAAAATAACGCGCAAGTTCCCCATCGGAGAGAAAGGGGAAACAATCAGTTTCTCCAGCATCCGGGCATTTTTGCCTCTGCGCAAGAATGTATATCTGATCGGAACACGTTCATTCGGGCTCTATGAGTACGACGTAGAAAAAAAGACCCTCATACAATATTCGACAGAGGAGAAAGATCCATCCCGTCAACTGGAAAATAACTACGTAACCAGTATTCTAAGAAAGAAGAACGGAGAAATATGGATCAGCACTTTTGGAGCAGGTATTTACCAATATCAGGAAGGTAAAGGGATCGTGCGTCATATCGGTACGGAGGAAGGACTGACTAACGAAGAGGTCTATACTTTAATAGAATACAACCAGAATATATGGGCAAGTATTGATAATGGCATTGCCGAAATCAACACTAAAACGGGACAAGTGCACGTTTATGACTGCTTCGCCGGCCTTGAAACGTTAGAATTTACTCCGCAAGGAGGCATTTGCCTCCCTAATGGAGAAGTTTATTTCAGCGGCAGTAATGGATTCCTGTCCTTTGCTCCCCGCTCGTTGATAAAAAACAATATGATGCCGCCGGTAGTACTCACCCAGTTGACCGTTAACAACAAAGTGATCCAACCGGGCGATCAGAGTCATTTGCTGGATGCCAATCCCGACGACACAGAAACCATCACTCTGGCATACAATCAAAATAACTTCTCCATTGCATACTGTGCGCTCAATTACATTCTTCACGAACAGAACCAGTATGCTTATAAATTAGTGGGACACGATGAAGACTGGAATCATGTGGGAACCCGTAAAGAAGCCTATTATACCAATATCGCTCCCGGCAAATACATCTTTCATGTCATTGCCTCCAACAACGACGATGTATGGAACACCCAGGGAAAAACGCTGGAAATCATCATTCTTTCTCCCTGGTGGAAAACCCCATGGGCTTATATGATCTATGCATTATTATTTATAGGAATCACCTACACCATCGGTTATTACATGTACAGCAAACATAAGCTGGAACTCAACCTGCGGATGCGCCAAATGGAAAAGCAACGGATGGAAGAGTTTCACCAAACCAAAATCCGGCTTTTTACCAACTTCTCACATGAATTGCGTACTCCGTTGACTCTAATCATCAGTCCTATTGACGAACTGGTGCGCCAGGCAGAAGTCCCGCATTTTATCAAAACTAAACTAGACTTAGTTTTGAAGAATGCCCGTCGTTTGCTCTTACTGGTCAATCAATTGATGGATTTACAAAAGAACCAAAGCGGCAGCCTCACACTAAGTTTAACCCATACGGATTTGAATGCATTCCTGCTTGAAATCTATTATACTTTCAAGCAAATAGCGGAAAGCAAGCAAATCACGTTCTTGTATGAAGCTCCGGAAGGAGAAATCCCGGCATGTTTTGACCAGAGTTTATTGGAAAAAGCAGTATTCAACCTACTTTCGAATGCGTTTAAATTCACGCCTCCGGGAGAAACTGTTACCCTGCGATTCATTGCAGCACTCAATAAAGAGAGCCTTCAACAACGGTTCGGGAAAAATATATCCACCGATCCGACTTTCGTCCTCTCCGACGATAGCAATAACTACTTCGTTATTCAGGTAGCCGACACGGGAAAAGGAATTCCGGAAACTGCCCGTACACATATTTTCGATCCGTTCTATCAAGTCAGCGCTCCTCAAACAGCCAATGATAATGTAAACGGAACAGGTATCGGGCTAAGTCTGACCCAATCCGTCGTACATTTGCATCAAGGTGCAATCAGCGTCGATTCCAACCGGCCGAAAGGAAGTATATTCACCATTATACTTCCGAATAACGAGCAACCAGAATCAATGGAAGAAAACGTGATAAACAATCTATCCGAAAACGAACGGGAAGAGCAAGAGGTTGTCAGCCAGTCAGAGGAGTCCGCCGAAGAACTTCCTTACCTGACAGGCAAAACAATCCTGCTTGTAGAAGACAATGAGGATATACGCAGTTATGTGAAAGAACATCTGCAGCGTCATTATCGGGTACTCGAGGCCGGAAACGGCGAAGAAGCCTTCCAGATTGTATTGAAAGAATTTCCCGATTTAGTGGTTACGGATATAATGATGCCGGGAGTAGACGGACTGGAACTCTGCGCAATGATTAAGAATGATTTGCAGACTGGCCATATTCCGGTCATCCTGCTCACAGCCCGTACAATGGTGATGCACGTCAAAGAAGGGTTCCTTTCAGGAGCAGACGATTATGTAGTGAAACCTTTCAATATAGATGTGTTGCTGGTACGAATCTATAATCTGTTGTTACAGCGGGAAAAATTAAAATCCATGTACGGGAAAAACTTCTCACTGCAATCAATGGGTATCGAAACGACCTCTGCCGATGATAAATTCATGCAGAAGTTATTCGAGATCATCCAAGATCATTTGGATAATCCGGACTTAAAAGTGGATATGATATGTGATGAAATGGGATTCAGCCGGAGTAATTTCTACCGCAAGCTCAAGGCGGTAACAGATTTATCCCTGAACGACCTGATTCGCCATAAACGTCTGGAGGTAGCTGCGCAACTACTTAAAAAGGCGGACATGAATGTGACGGAAGTTTCAATCGCTACCGGTTTCAGTACCCTTGCTTATTTTACCAAATGTTTCAAATCAGCCTACGGAGTTTCGCCTACCGAATACGTAAAAGGACAACCGGAAGAGTAGTTCTAAATTGGTTTTATAAATGGGAATTTTCAGGTACGGATTACACGGTTTTCTGAAATATGATTGCACAAAGCAACAGCGTAATCCGTGTAATCCGTGCCTAAATTAAAATGATCCTTTTAATTATGATGCAGTACTTATCACATAGTTTGCAAAATCATCCCAGATTATAAAAAACGTCCCAAGAGCGATATAGAAGCGATTGTCCCAATGAAGTTGGGATGATTTTGCAAATTTACGGCACAGCTGGACAAGCCCTTTTTATTCCGTTTCCATACATTTGCAACATCGACTTAGAAATAATAATATGGAAACAAATATGAAACATTATCTTTTAGCACTTAGCATCGGGACAGCATTTTTAGTTGGCTGTCAGTCTCCCCAAAAGCAAAACCTGATTGATTCTAATTTTGCATTTGCCGAGCAACAACTCAAATATGCTTTTCCTAAAATAGATGAAGCACGCGCCAACGAATCACAGGAAAGCAAAGAAAAAAGAATTGCCAAACAATGGGGCGAACTGACTAATCCTCGTAATACAGAACCGGATGGTTCTCTGCGTCTCGTCCCTTCCAAAGACTGGACCAGCGGATTCTTTCCCGGTGAACTCTGGTATGTATATGAATATACACACGATCCTTTCTGGAAAGAGAAAGCAGAGAAGCATACAGAAATGCTGGAACGCGAAAAGAAGAACGGCACTACCCACGACATGGGATTCAAGATGTATTGCAGCTACGGCAATGGCTATCGCCTGACCGGTAATCCCACCTATAAAGATATACTGATCGAATCAGCACGTACGCTCATTACCCGCTACAAGCCGAACGTAGGTTGCCTTCGTTCCTGGGATCACCATGCCGACCAATGGGAATGTCCCGTTATCATCGACAACATGCTGAATTTGGAATTACTATTCTGGGCTTCCCGCGAAACGAATGACTCCACCTTTTATAATATAGCAGTCAACCACGCACGTACGACCATGAAAAATCACTTCCGTGACGATTACAGTACGTACCACGTCGTAAACTATGATACAATCACCGGCAACCCCATCTGCAAGGTAACCCATCAGGGATACGCCGACTCATCGGCATGGGCACGCGGACAGGCATGGGCGCTGTATGGCTACACGATGTGTTACCGCGAAACCGGACTCCCTGAATTCCTGGAACAAGCGAAGCATATCGAAAGATATATCTTCACCCACCCCAACCTGCCGGAAGACCTGATACCTTACTGGGATTTCAACGCTCCGGAAATTCCTAACGAACCGCGGGATGCGTCCGCAGCCACCTGCATCGCTTCCGCACTCTATGAACTAAGTACCTACGTACCAGAATATAAAGCCCTTTACAAAGAAGAAGCCGACCGGATTTTAGAGAACCTCACTGCCCACTACCGTGCGAAACCAAACGGCGACAACGGTTTTCTACTTCTCCACAGTACCGGCTCCAAACCTCACAACAGCGAAATTGATGTGCCTATCGTATATGCCGACTATTATTTCCTCGAAGCATTGATACGGAAAAACAAACTGGAAAAAGAACAGAAACTATAACGATCATCATCTATAAGAACCATGAAAAAGCTACTTATCTATATACTGACAGCCTTTACCGTACTTACCCTTCCGGCAAGTGCCAAGATTCCCGCCAGCCAACGAATCCGGCTGACCGACCAATGGGAATATCTCAAAGGTGATCTCGGAAGTATTTGGGAAGCCGTACGTGCAGTCGCCCCCGGTTCTTCGGAAGCTGTACCCATTTGGCAGCCAGTTACCCTGCCCCACTGTTTCAACGCGGAAGATGCCGTAGACCCGGACGTAAACTATTACCAGGGTCCCGGATGGTATCGCACCCTGCTCGATATTCAGAACCCGGCCGCCAACGGCCGCACGATCCTCGAATTTGAAGGAGCCGGACAGAAAACAGAAGTATATATCTACACCCGTAAAGTCGGCAGCCACGTAGGAGGTTACGATGAATGGAGCGTAGACATCACAGAAGCAATCCGTAAAGCATTAGCCGATCCCGATTGCCGCAAGCGGTTCAACGGCAAAGTACCTTTGTCCATCCGTTGCGACAATTCAAGAGATACAGAAATGATTCCTTCGGATTTATCAGACTTCAACGTATACGGAGGACTTTACCGCTACGTAAACCTGATTTATCAGCCCGCCCTTTCTTTTGCAAGTTTTAAACTGGAAACCCCGGTGCAGAAGGACTTGAAGAGCGCAACACTGAAAGTGCAAGCCAACTTCTACAATCCGAATGACACTCGCCAAGCTACGGTTCGCTTCACTCTGAAAGATCCGAACGGAAAGAAAGTGACCGAACAAACCGCCACAGACATTCTACCATTGGGAGAAGTACACCTGTTTGACATCGCTATCAAGAATCCGATGCTTTGGAGTCCTGACCAGCCACAGCTATACACTTGTGAGTTTACCCTCCAAACAGCCGAAGGCGAACAGACAGTAACAGAACAAGTAGGTTTCCGCCACTTCGAATTTGTAGACTACGGTCCTTTCAAGCTAAACGGAAAACGCTTGTTATTAAAAGGTACTCACCGCCACGAAGACCATGCAGGTGTAGGAGCCGCCATGACAGAAGAGCAAATGGTGACGGAAATGAAACTCATGAAAGAAATGGGTGTCAACTTCATCCGCCTGGGACATTACCAGCAATCAAACATCATCCTTCGCCTGTGTGACGAATTAGGTATCCTCGTGTGGGAAGAAATCCCCTGGTGCCGTGGCGGATTGGGTGGAGAAACTTATAAAATACAAGCCCGCCGGATGCTAACCAACATGATTACCCAACATCACAACCACCCTTCCGTTATTCTGTGGGGATTGGGTAATGAAAACGACTGGCCGAATGATTTCCCTACTTTCGAACAATCGCAGATACGTGCCTTTATGAAAGAGCTGAACGACCTGGCACACCGCCTGGACCCGTCACGCGTCACTTCCATCCGCCGCTGTGACTTCTGCAAAGATATTGTCGATGTATACTCTCCTTCCATCTGGGCAGGCTGGTATCGTGGCAAGTTTACCGACTACAAAAGCGTATCGGAAAAAGAAATGAAACAAGTGAAACACTTCCTACATGTAGAATGGGGAGGTGACTCTCACGCCAGACGCCACGCAGAAGATCCTTTCAAATCATTAGGTGGAATCCCTGCCGGAGTTGGTGCCGACGAACGGGCGGGAGATTTCTCTCTCGTGGGAGGAGATGCCCGTGCTTCCAGAGACGGAGACTGGTCGGAATCATACATCGTGAAACTGGTGGACTGGCATTTGAAAGAACAAGAAACCATGACTTGGCTTACGGGAACTGCCTACTGGCCTTTCAAAGATTTCTCCACTCCCCTACGACCGGAGAATCCTGTTCCCTACGTCAATCAAAAAGGAGTTATCGAACGGGATTTCGCCAAGAAAGAAGTGTTCTATGTGTTCCAGTCTTATTGGACGCAGAAGCCAATGATACACATTTACGGTCATACCTGGCCGACACGTTGGGGAGCAGCAAACGAACCGAAAGAAATATTGGTTTACTCCAACTGTCCGGCAGTAGAACTGTTTGTGAACGGAGTCAGTCAAGGTATTAAGCAACGCAACAGTCAAGACTTTCCCGCAGCCGGACTGCATTGGAAATGTGTGTTGCGCGAAGGAGAGAACCAACTGAAAGCTGTTGCGGTAAAAAGCAAAGAAGCGATTTCCGACGAAATCACAGTTGCCTACCAAACCGCTCAATGGGGAGAACCGAAACAACTGAAATTGACAAGTTATCCTGAAGGAGAAAATATCATCCGTGTAGAAGCCCAGCTGACAGACGACAAAGGAATTCCCTGCCTGGATGCAGCCAACCTAATTTCGTTTGAAGCTGCCGGAGACGGAGAACTTATCCAAAACCTGGGAACTTCAACCGGCTCACGCAAGGTACAGGCTTACAATGGAAAAGCCATGATACGGGTCAAAGTGACTGATACCTGTTACCTATCCGTTCAATCGGATGGAATCAAGACCGCTTATACTCAATTGAAAGCACAATGAGAAAACAGAACGTTTCAATAGGATTATTTATACTGCTCTTCAGCTTCACCACGGTGATGGCCGGGGAAAATGTGAAAGGTCAAGTACGCCAACTCCTGCAGACTGAAACCCTGAAACGGGCGGACGCTGCATTGGAGTCCGTACCGATGACCGTCACAGCCACCCGTGCCGAAAGAAGCGCAGGAGGTATTCACGACTTCTATTCCGAAGGTGACTACTGGTGGGAGAATCCGCAAAACCCGGCCGGTCCGTTTATCCGCCGTGACGGAGAAACCAATCCGGATAATTTCACCGCCCACCGTCATGCCATGATACGCTTCAGCCAGTTAGTCGGAGATCTGACTTCCGCCTGGATACTGACAGGAGACAAGAAATACACCGATGCTGCCATGCGCCATATCCGTGCCTGGTTTATCGATCAGAAAACGATGATGAATCCGAACTTGCTGTATGCACAAGCCATCAAAGGCATTGCAACCGGACGCGGGATAGGCATTATCGATACCATCCATCTGATTGAAGTGGCGCAGTCACTCCGCCTGATGGAGGCGCAGGGAATCATCGAAGACAAAGAAGACGTGGTAGTAGAAGCTGTGAAGGAGGCAGGTCTGGAAGTCCTGGAAGTCAATCACCAGGGTGAGTGGGTATCTGTAACAGCAAGAAAGAATTAGAGGATCTGATATGCAGCATTTTTTTGTATCACCGGAACAGGGTTGATAAAAAAAGTAAGAAGCAGGGTTTTA
>OGYB01001296.1_pt1 | contig 11681 bp, 6 predicted proteins | sample 1576421 | NCBI WGS metagenome assembly OGYB01 (sample SAMEA3541577, study PRJEB24748) | human gut metagenome | biome: human gut; feature: human-associated habitat; material: faeces | place: China | collected 2012 | reverse complement strand
AAGCATTTATTGCCATTGAGCAAGCCAATCCTGCTAAGGAAATGGATGGTAGAAAAATCGGAGGATTAGAAGGTATTTTCGGACCTAAGGATGGCTGGACCAATAAGGCGAAGATGCCTGATAATATCATTACTTCGTTGATTGAGGATTTTTCTAAATATACGTTGAGCCTAAAGGCTTGTCCTGCCGGTGAGATGGGGCAGGCATACGAATACCTTGTTGGAAAGTTTGCCGATGATGCCGGAAATACTGCTCAGGAGTTCTATACGAATAGAACAGTCGTTCAACTTATGGCTGAGATACTGCAGCCACAACCGAATGAAAGCATTTATGACCCAACTTGTGGTTCCGGGGGTATGTTGGTTAAATGTTTAGACTATCTTCGCAACAAAGGTGCAGAGTGGCAGAGTGTACAGGTGTTCGGACAAGAGGTGAATGGCTTGACTTCTTCTATTGCACGAATGAATCTTTATTTGAATGGAGTTGAAGATTTTTCGATTGCATGTGCAGATACGTTGGAGCATCCTGCATTCTTGGATGGCAGCCATCTTCGTAAGTTCGACATTGTTCTGGCAAATCCTCCTTATTCAATCAAAGAATGGAATCGTGAAAAATTCATGAATGATAAGTGGGGACGTAATTTCTTGGGAACGCCTCCGCAAGGAAGAGCTGATTATGCATTTTTTCAACATATTATTGCTTCGATGGATAGAAATACTGGTAGGTGTGCTATATTGTTTCCCCATGGTGTACTATTTCGTGATGAAGAATATGAGTTGCGCAAAAAATTAGTTGAAATAGATATTGTAGATTGCGTAATTGGACTTGGTCCTAATCTATTTTTTAATGCTTCTATGGAGGCTTGTATTATTATCTGCAAAAATAGAAAAGAAGATAGTCATAAAGGTAAAGTTATTTTTATTGACGCAAAAGGAGAGGTATCAAGAAAGAATGCTGAAAGTTATTTAGAAAATACTCACATCCAGAAAATTATTTCTGCTTATGAAAATTTTGAAGATATAGAATATTTTGCAAAAGTTGCTGATATAAATGATATAGATAATAATAAGAGTTTGCTTAGTATACAAAGTTTCAGGATGCAAAAAGGAACAAATGAAATATACATTTTGGATGAATCACTCCCAAAATGGATTGAGGCTTCAAGATCAATGCATATCGAAGTTGCTAATCTTTTAAGTATGCTAAAATATGAGTAGGGTAAAGTTTGGAGATGTCGTTAAAGATGTGAAGATAAATATAGATCGTCTAAATAATCCGTATGAATACTATGTTGCAGGCGATCATATGGATTCGGAGGATTTAACCATACATAGGAAAGGATGTTTTACAACAGATGATGTTGGACCTGCTTTTATTCGTGTATTTAAACCAGGTCAGATTTTGTATGGTTCAAGAAGAACATATCTAAAGAAAATAGCAGTTGCTGATTTTGAAGGAGTATGTGCTAATACTACTTTTGTTTTTGAAACGAAAGATCCTCATGCATTTGAGCAACGTTTGTTGCCGTTCATTATGCTATCAAAGGATTTTACGACTTGGTCGATAGCTAAATCAAAAGGTTCTACAAATCCTTATGTGTTATTTTCTGATTTGGCTGATTTTGAGTTTGAATTACCTCCATTAGAGGAACAAAAAGTTCTTGTTGATAAATTATGGGCAGCCTATCGATTGAAGGAGGCTTATAAGAAACTACTTGTTGCCACTGATGAAATGGTGAAATCGCAATTTATCGAGATGTTCAAAGAGAAGGGGTATCCTTTGAGAATGCTAAAATCGTTTGCTGATGTATCCACTGGAGGTACGCCTTCTAAGGCAAATCTTGAATATTGGAATGGAGATAAGCCATGGGTATCTGCAGAGGACATGAAAAATAAGTATGTATATGACACTTGCGAGAAGGTCACAGAAGCCGGATATGCTACATGCAAGATTATCCCAGTAGATACCTTGATGTATGTATGTCGAGGTAGTATCGGAGTAATGGCAATCAATAAGATAGAATGTGCAACCAATCAGTCTATATGTAGAGCAAAGTGCCACGATAACGTATGTAACGTAGAGTTTCTTTATCATGCTTTAATGTATCAAAAAGACAACATTAAGAAAATGGGGACTGGCACATCATTCAAATCATTGAATCAAACTTCATTCTCTGAATTGAAAATAGAATTGCCCCCTTACAATGAACAGATGAAGTTTGTAAGCATTGCTCAACAGGCCGATAAATCAGAATTTGAATTACGCAAATCGATTGACGCAATAGACCAAGTAATAAAGAGTTTGATAAACAACTAATATATATCACTATGATATCAAAAGAAGAAGTACGTGAGCTGTTGAAGAGCACTGAGACATATAGAATAGAGCGTACCACATCTACCGGAGATATGGATAAGTTTCAAGAAGCAATATGTGCTTTCTCAAACGATTTACCTAATTCCAAGAAGAATGGGTATCTGATTCTTGGTGCGTATGATAATGGAACTTTATCGGGGTTGAAAGTTGATGATGATTTACTAAAAAAGATTTCAGCCATACGTTCAAATGGTAATATATTGCCTCTTCCTATTATGTCGGTGGAAAGATTTGAATATGAGGATGGAGATTTGCTTGTTGCAGAAGTTTCACCTTCGTTGGTTCCACCTGTACGATATCGCGGTAGGACATTTGTTCGTATTGGTCCTCGCAGGGATATTGCCAGTGAAGCGGAAGAACGAATTTTGTTTGAACGTAGAACTTCATATATGGCAACATTTGATGCCACTCCTTGTTTTGGCGCAACCATAAAAGATATTGATACGGAGTTCATCAAAAGAGAATATCTTCCTCAGATAATTGACCACGAAGTATTGGCTAGCGATAGCCGTAATATCAAGGAACAGTTGGCGGCAATTCATTTGTATGATCTTACACATGAATGTCCTACAAATGCTGCAATGATTCTTTTTGGTAAAGACCCTCAGTATTATATGCATGGGTGCTATGTACAATACGTTCATTTTGCAGGTAAAGACCGTGGTAGTGAAATCGTTAATGAACGACAGATTAAAGGAAGTCTTAGTAAAATGCTACCGCAATTGGAAAACTTTGTTAGGGATGCTGTGGTGACTTCTCGCCCTATGCCTATTAGCATGCTGCGTGAGAAGAATGTGTTGAATTATCCTGACTTGGCTCTTAGAGAGTTGTTGATGAATGCATGTATGCATAGGGATTACCAGTCCAATATGCCAATTCGACTTTATCAATATGAGGATCGTATTGAGATTCTTAATGCTGGAGGATTGTATGGTGAGGCTCGTCCTGAGAACTTCCCAACGGTAAATGATTATCGTAATCCAATTGTTGCAGAGGCTATGCGTGGATTGAAGTACGTTAACATGTTCAATCGTGGAATTCAGCGTGTAAAGAACTTATTGCAAGAGAATGGAAATCCCGAACCAGTGTTCAATGTGGATAAGATTACAGCTTTTGAGGTTATAGTGAGGCCTTCTTTATCACTTAACTTGGTCACCGATGAGGAAAATGTGACTAAGTCAGTGACTAAGTTAAGTGACACACTTAATGATATAATTGATTTTTGTTCTACTCCTCGAAGTATGGCTGAAATCATGGAGCATCTTGGTCTTAAACACAGATATAATGTAAAGCATCGCTATATTGACCCACTTATAGAGGGAGGATTCTTGGTAATGACTATTCCCGAGAAACCTAATAGTCGGAGCCAAAAATACAAACGAGCATTGACTTAGTCACTTTACTTGGTCACTCATGAGTGACTAAGTTCATATTATTGTAGTGCATGAATAATTAGTCGCGCGTTAATTGACGAACCTTTATAATATAGTAAGATTATGGTTAAGAACTTGATTAACGAAATAGAACAGGCTATGCTCGGTTCATTGAATAATGAGCAGTTGGCCCAGTTGCGTAAGGTGCTTGATTACACCTTCCGTAACATTGTCGTGACTGAAAAAGATTCTGTCAATGCAGAAAGTAATAATCAGATTTTGGTAGAGAATTTTATCTCAGCCAAGAAAGTTGAAGGATGTTCTCCTAATTCAATCGCCTATTATCGCAGTACTATAAATAATGCATTGATTAAGTTGGGTAAAGAGGTTATCCACATAACTACTGATGATTTACGGCATTATTTAAATACATATCAAAGCGAGAGTGGCGCGAGCAAGGTAACGGTAGATAATATTCGACGCATACTATCCAGTTTCTTTTCTTGGTTAGAAGAAGAAAACTATATAGTAAAGAGTCCTGTACGAAGAATCCATAAAGTAAAAGTGGGTAAAACCGTAAAGGAAACATATACTGATGAATCTCTTGAATTGATGCGGGACCATTGCTCAAATCCGCGTGATTTGGCATTGATAGATCTATTGGCATCAACAGGAATGCGTGTTGGAGAATTGGTTAAGCTCAATCGCTCAGATATAGACTACCACAACAGGGAGTGTATTGTTACCGGCAAAGGTGATAAGCAGCGTAAGGTATATTTCGATGCTCGTACAAAGATTCATTTGCAGAAATACATAAACAGCCGTACTGACAACAATGAAGCGTTGTTTGTCTCACTCCTGGCTCCTTATGATAGATTGCAGATTAGCGGAGTGGAGATTAGACTGCGCCAGATGGGGAAAGATTTGAATATTCCAAAAGTGCATCCACATAAATTCCGTAGAACATTGGCAACAATGGCAATAGATAAGGGCATGCCTATTGAGCAAGTCCAGCACCTACTCGGTCATCAGAGTCTCGATACGACATTGCAATATGCAATGGTGAATCAGAATAATGTGAAATTGTCTCATCATAAATTCATTGGTTAGTATGTCGCAATTTATCGAGATGTTTGGTAATCCTGTTACGAATACAAAAGGTTGGAAGACTGCTAAGATTAAAGATGTCGCCCCGGAAATGCCTTCTAAAGAGCAACTATCTGGCAAAATCTGGCTATTGAATCTTGATATGATAGAATCAAATACTGGTAGGATAATAGAGAAGGTCTATGAAGATGTTGAGAATGCTTTATCTGTTCAATCCTTTGATGAAGGGAATGTACTATTCTCAAAATTAAGGCCTTATTTAAACAAGGTTGTGATACCAGATGAGCCTGGAATGGCAACGACAGAACTGGTTCCATTACGTCCAGAGCCTAGTAAATTGCATAAAGTATTTTTGAGTCATCTGTTGCGGGGTAATCAGTTCGTTAATTATGCAAATGATATAGCTGGAGGTACTAAAATGCCACGAATGCCGCTCACTGAGTTAAGAAACTTTGATTGTATCTTACCGCCAATGGACAAACAACTTGAATTCGTTTTCATAGCAGAACAGGTCGATAAATCAGAATATTACAATTAGAAACAAAAATATAATAACATATGGCATACTTTAACGAAGAAAATACAGTTGAGCAAATGCTCATTAATGCAGCAGGACAATGCGGTTGGATATATGTGGAACCGCAGTTTGTTCCGAGACTTCCTGATGAAGTTCTTGTTGTAGAATGGCTCATGGAGGCACTGCTGGCATTGAATCCTATTACTCCTGAACAAGCAGAACAGGTTATATATAAGCTTCGAGCTTGTATTACAAGTGGCGGAGCTTCTGATGAACTAATCACAGCTAATGATAAGTTCCGCAAGTTACTATTTGAAGAAAACTCATACCCATTTGGTGATAATGGCGATAATATCAACATTCGTTTCTTTGCAGGCAAGGATGATGAATATAAGAATCGTTGCATAGTAACTAATCAGTGGGAGTATCCGAGAAAGAGTAAGGAGGGAGGCAAGCGTTTAGACCTTGTATATGTCATCAATGGTATACCTATGGTTATCGGTGAAGCAAAGACTCCTGTTAAGGCATCTGTAACATGGGCTGATGGTGCTACTGATATTATGCATTACCAGAAGAGTATCCCTGAAATGTTTGTTCCGAATATTCTAACCTTTGCAAGTGAAGGTAGAGAACTTCAATATGCTGGTATTGGATGCCCTATTGACAAATGGGGCCCATGGTTTGCCGATGAGGAACGTAAGCATGGTACATTGGAGGATGTTGAGCATAACTATGTATCATTGATGACTCCTGAAAGACTATTGGATATATATCGTTTCTATTCTGTTTTCACAGGAACCTCAGGAGGCAGAAAAATTAAAATTGTATGTCGTTACCAACAATATTGGGGTGGCGAAGCTATTGTTCAACGTGTTCTGTCAACATATATAAATGGCTCTGGCCCTCGTAAAGGTTTGATTTGGCATTTCCAAGGTTCTGGTAAGTCGTGGTTGATGGTATTTGCGGCTCAAAAACTTCGTCGTCAGGAAGTGCTAAAAGCGCCAACAGTAGTGATTGTGGACGATAGAATTGATTTGGAAGACCAGATTACTGGTGATTTCACTCGTGCAGAGATACCTAACATTGATAGTATATCATCAAAACAAGAACTGGAGGAAAAGATCCATCAAAGAAAGATCTTGATAACCACCATCTTTAAGTTTGGTGATTTGAATGATGGCGAGGTAATTGATGAACGTGATAATATCATCCTCTTGATGGACGAAGCTCATAGAACACAAGAAGGAGACCTCGGTAAAAAGATGCGCACAGCACTGCCAAATGCATTCTTCTTTGGATTAACTGGTACACCTATTAACCGTAATGACCATAATACATTTGCATGTTTTGGTGCCGAGGAGGATAAATATGGATACATATCAAAATATACATTCCAAAATTCAGTAGCAGATGGGGCAACTCTTGAACTTAATTTCAAGACCGTTCCAGTCGAGATGCACTTGGACGATGCTAAATTGCAAAAGGAGTTTGACGAACTTACCGACCAGATTAGCGAAGAAGACAAGAATGAATTGGTAAGAAGAACAAGTGTTGATGCATTCTTTACTGCAGAAAAAAGAATCAATGACGTTTGTAAGTATATTGTCTCTCATTTCAGAGAGTATGTGGAACCAACAGGCATGAAAGCTCAGGTTGTTGTTTACAATAGAGAATGTTGCGTCAAATATAAAAAGGCTTTGGATGCTCTTCTTGGCACAGATGACCAAACAACAATTATAATGCATACTGCTGGAGATAAAGCAGATGAATATAAGGCATATAAGCGTAGTCGCGATGAGGAAAAGAAGTTGCTTGATCAGTTCAGAGACCCATTGTCTCCGCTAAAATTTGTGATCGTAACAAGCAAACTACTAACAGGTTTTGACGCACCTATACTCCAGTGTATGTATTTGGACAAACCAATGAAGAATCATACTTTGTTGCAGGCTATTTGCAGAACCAATCGTACCTACAATGAGAATAAGAAATGTGGATTGATTGTTGATTTTGTTGGTGTATTTGAGGATGTTGCAAAGAGTCTTGCTTTTGATGAAGAGACAGTTAAGACCATTGTTCAGAATATCGATGAAATCAAAAGTCTTATACCTACATTCATGCAACAATGTATTGAGTTCTTCCCTGGCGTTGATAGAACTATTGGTGGATGGGAGGGGCTTACTGCTGCTCAACAATGCTTGAAAGATGATGGTGTGAAGACAAACTTTGGCCGCCACTTTGCCCGTCTCAATAAAGCGTGGGAGATAGTTTCTCCCGATGCTTGTTTGGCCGAATACCAAAATGATTATACTTGGTTGGCTCAAGTGTATCAAAGTGTGCGTCCTGTAAGTGGTGGTAATCTTATCTGGACTTTGCTTGGAGCTAAGACCATAGAGATTATACATCGCAACATTGAAACTATTGACATTGGTACTCCACTAGAGGATTTGGTAGTTGATGCCGATGTGATAGATGCAGTCCTTGAAGATGAAAAAGCACGTGAGAAGAAGATTGTTGAAGTAGAGAAAATTCTTCGATTGAGATTGGGCGAGCACAAAGGTGATCCTAACTTCAAGAAATTTGCAGAGAAATTGGATGAACTCCGAGAACGAATGGAACAAAACCTGATCAGCAGTATTGATTTCTTGAAACAACTTCTTGCATTAGCAAAAGACTTGCTTGAAGAAGAAAAGAAAAAGGATGAACCTCAGGATAAACGTGCTCAAGCTCGTGCCGCCTTAACAGACCTTTTCCAAAGTATAAAGACCGAAGACACACCTATTATCGTTGAACAAGTTGTAAATGATATAGATAATGAAGTGGTTAACATTGTACGTCAATTTAATGATGCTTTCCAAAGTGTAACAGCCCGCAGAGAAATCAAAAAGAAACTACGTGCTATCCTCTGGGTTAAGTATCAGATAAAAGACAATGATGTATTTGAACGTGCATACCAATATATTGAGATGTACTATTAGTGTTTTGTTCAATCTGTTGTACAATGGCACAATATAAGCAATCTGAAATCACAAATGTATTTTGGGCATCGAACGATGGCTTCAAAGGTGGGCGTGACCCATTGGGAATCCAGAATAGTTCAATTGCAACCTATAGCAAATTGTTACCTGGGCTCACCAATCTAACCCGTCACATCCGCTATTACAGCCTTTATTGTTGGCTACTTAGTGAATATGACAAACTTGAAGTTGCTGGTCAAATATCTCTGCATCAATATAATTTTATACGTCGTGCAGAGTTGGCAATGGCACTAATTATGAAGGAACAGAATGTTGGTTCTGTGGTTGGAGCTTTGTTTGTTTCACAAGGTAGATATAAGCAAATAGAGGATGGTATTTATGATATTGCAGATGGTGCTGATTATGAATCTAAAGATAAGTACTGGACATTCAAGAGTGGAGCTTTTGGCCAGTACTATCTTGGTTCTCTTATTTATTATGAACTTGTAAAAATTGAAGAAGGCAGATTTTATCTTCGTAACAAAGGAAAAGAGTTAGCTGATGCTGTCAGAAATAGTATTGATGAAAACATCCGGAAATTATTTCTTAAATGTATTCTGGATGGAAGTCTTAAAGAAGAAGCAATAGAAGACTTACAATCTTTAGCAATACATCGCATAATTGTAGGCTCTGAGGAATGGCTGTTCTTAAATAATTTGCTTACGAAAAGTGACGAGGACTCTTCCTTGCGAAGAGAAACAATCTATTTGCTCCTAAATGATATTTCAAATGGTGTAGAGATTCAGGAGTTCGTAAAGAATCGTTTTTTGCATATAACTGAAGACGGTAATTTACAGGCCGCATTTGGGTGGTATTTCTATTATTTATGTGAAGGTTTGCATTATAGTATTGACTTGCTCTTTTGTTTAATACTCTACAAAACTCATGAATTACACAATCCTCCAATAGCACTACTTTCTCAAGATATTAAACAATCTTTATTGTCGGTTATAGAGAAAGAGATGAATTATAACTCTCTTGACGAATGGAGGAAAAATGTGAGTGATAATATAAATATAATCTATGATGAATTAAGGGATTACGTCAGTAAACAAGATTATATTTCTGCAGCAGCACATGCAATAAGACTCATGTTGAGACTTTATACTGAATTTGAGAATAACACAAAAGATATAGAGGAGTTTGAAGGGGAAAATGACTTGAAACGTCAGCGAGGTATACTCAGTGAAGGGTTAAGATCTTATGTGGAGCGTTATCTGTCATTCTCTATATCCGGTTTTATAGAATCTCTGATAGTGCAAATAATGCAGGAGCATACTGTGGTCGCCATTGCTAAAATGGGAAAGAATAATTCAGACCTAAGAAAGTTTATTCTTGAGGATGGACGGATTGTTTTAATAGAGCAGCGGTATCCAGTTGAAACATCGCCACGTATTGATTCTCTATTTAATTTTTTACAAGACATGGGTTATCTTGATGAAGATAATACACTAACTGAGATAGCATCACAATTCATTGAGAATTATGGAAAAGAATGAGCATGCAATATTATTGGATATTCCTAGCGGCGGCAAAAATGGCAAATATCATTCAGCTGTATTGACTACTTATGCCATAGATTTGATACATTTCGATAATCAATTATTGAACATGCTTCATCGTAAGCAAGTATGTAGCATAAATGTGTTTGCCGATACCAATCAAATGGATAAATCTATGGAATATGTATCTCCTATTTATATGAGACATATTGGTAAGGAGTACTCCATTACATCTATAAGTGCTGTCGGAGCTTTTCATCCTAAGATTAATTTCTTTGTAGGAGATGACGCTGTATTGGTTGTGTTTGGTACTGGTAATCTAACAGTTACAGGACATGGAAAAAATCATGAGGCATTTACAGGTTTTATGATAGATGAGACTGATACGACGCATCGTCCTCTCATTGAAGAATGTTGGCAGTATCTCTGCCGATTTACAAAGCAATGTAACGACAATGATCATAATAGAATTCTTCGTGAGATTCCTGAAAATTGTACATTTTTAGATTCCTCTTTCAATATTGTGCCTCATAGTATGTGCAAGGTACAAGAAGGGTTAAATGCTGCTTTACTGTATAATGATTCTCAGTCTGGGATTTTACAACAAATTTCAAATTTAGTGCCATTAAATGAGGTGCAGACTATAACACTTCTCAGTCCATATTTTGATGAATGTGGAGAATCATTGATTACATTATCCCAACTTTGTCCGAACTCAACGGTGAATGTTTTGATTCACCAAGATTGTGCTTTGCCACCAAGCGGAATGCTTCCAAATAGTAGTATTCATTTTTATGATTTCAGCGAAACAAAAAGGGGTGAAATAGCTTTTAAAACATATGAACGTCAATTGCATGCAAAGGTTTTGCACTTTAAGACTAATGATGCTGAATATTGTATGGTTGGCAGTGCAAATGCAACATTAGCCGGACTTGGAACAATAACTCACAGAGGCATAAATGAAGAGTTTGGAGTCTTGTATCATTCGACAAAGCAAGATTTTCTATCTACACTTGGTCTGAAAACCAAGAAAAGAATAGATGTGCCAACTAATAGATCCAAACATTCTAATGAAGCTCCTTCTGAAACTGGAAGACGATTAAGACTATTATCTGCTTATTACGAATCAGGTAAATTAAATGTCTATAGCAATGAGGAGATTCCTGATGGAGTACTACTGTCTATCGACAATGGAATTGAGACTCTTGTAAGTGAACTTAAACATGATAAAGGCAATAGATATAGTACTGATATAAAGTTAGCAAAAACTCAATATACATGTTATTTAGTGGATAAAGACAAGAAATCTATATCTAATAAGCTGTTCGTCAATTGGACTGAGTTCTTAGCCACAACAAATCCGTCGAAAATGAGTCGTAATCTTAATAGATTCATTTCTCGTATTGAGAATGAAGGATATGATGGTATGGAGGTTGCTGATATGCTATCTGATGTAATGTGGGACTTAGTTAATGATGCTGGTGAAAAAGTTTCTCCAAAGATTAAAGTTTCATCAGAAGATAAAAGGCAATCTGATTTATCTTTGCCCGAAATAAAATACAATTCGGAATATGACAATGACGATGCAAAGAGTAGCAGGATTTTCCAAATAGATCGTACATCAAGACTGATTGAATGTATTGAGGAGAGTATTAGAAAAAAGATTCGTTCGATAGATGATGCGATCATTGATGAAGAGGAAGAAGGCTCGGCAGAAACAAGCAATAATAGAGAAATAGAAGAACAGGAGGATATCTTCCTCAGCAAGCAACTGTTAAAAGGTTATGGTGAA
>OGYB01001294.1_pt1 | contig 11699 bp, 6 predicted proteins | sample 1576421 | NCBI WGS metagenome assembly OGYB01 (sample SAMEA3541577, study PRJEB24748) | human gut metagenome | biome: human gut; feature: human-associated habitat; material: faeces | place: China | collected 2012 | reverse complement strand
AGATTTAAGGTTAACAAAAGATTGGCTGTCTGGGATAGATAGCCTTTTTTTATGCTTTAAAACAGGAGAATTTCTTCATAAAAATTCAATATCCCAACAATAGCATTCTTCAAATGCCACCCAACCAAACACAACAAAAGTGAATAAGAAAAAGCAATACGTATATCTATCCATCGAGGCAATTTATGAATTACCTAGTCTTAACTAACGTTTATCCTATATATTTTTTGATTTATTTCAATAAAAGAAGACACTCTCATCACTGAGAATGTCCCCTATATTTAAACGAAACTTTAAAGAGAATTATATACTTCAAATCTTATCTTCTATTCCACCAGACTCGTTGCTCACGGCTATCATCACCATTCAAATCTGCTTTCACGGCAGCTTCATAATTTTCAAGATTACCTTGATAAATTTCGCTATCAAATTGATGGCGATAAGGGATGTGATCAATCGTTGTACAAACCGGACCGACTTCTAGTTTCGGAATATCAAAACGACGCCAGTCAGACCATGCCTCAAAACCATCAGCCATGAAGCCACTGATCCAGCGCTGAAGAGCAATTTTATTAATTTTATCAGCATCAGTACCCGTATAAGCAACTGCTTCCTGTGCCAAATATTCATCAACACCTTCGGCTCCCCATTGTTCAAATGATGCCTTCACACCGGCTGCATAAAGTTGGGCAGGATCAGCTTGAATCCAGCCACGTTGAGCAGCTTCAGCCTCGATAAGTAGCATACGAGAAGCAGTAATAATAGGGAAAGTAGAGGTTACCTGTGTGAGAGAAGGATTATAAAAACAGCAGACTTTATTCCACGTGTTCACATCTGCAGACTCAATGCCCAAAGGCATACCTTGGTATTTATCAAAATTCTTCAGGTCTTCATCCGTCACGCCCGCCTCTGCCTGTGTCTTGCCAAAAGGAATCAGCGAACAAGTAGAGAATAGACGGTTGTCCTTCAATTCCTTCAACTGATCTACATAATACTTATTAGGAACAAAATTATAATTATGGTTTACGCCATTATAATATAAATATCCCACAGTATTGGCCTCAAAAGTATAATTCAAATTATAGGCATTTTCTTCAATACCGCCATCAGCGTAAGCTTGAGCAAAACGCGAGCGTCCTTCGGCAGGATCCACATCTGCCAGTTTTATAGCAAGCATCATACGGGTAGAAGCATTCAGTTTCTTCCATGCACGAATGTCACCATCGAACAGAATGTCGGCTGTGCTCAACGAGCCACTTTCATTAAACTGATTATACGCTTCCCTCAAATCGGCATCTAACTTAGCATAAATCGTTTCCTGTGAATCAAATACCGGAGTAAAATTTTCCTCACCTGCCTGAAATGCTTCTGTGTAAGGAAGTGGCCCTAGAGCATCTGTAAGGTGCATATAGATGAATCCCATCAATGTACGTGCAACCGCAATCTGATTAGCATTATCACCAAACTGTACAATGGCAGGTTTACCTTTTTCAGCCTCATCACTATTAAAGTCAATAATCTTCTGGCAGTTCTTCAACGGATAAAGATAATAAGAACTTGTACTCATAGTAGGTCCGCCAAACGCACCATACTGATTATTATTTTTCTCGGACATATACCCCGGATACATTTGCGTCCACGGGTAATAATAATTTGAGTTCATAGAGAAGTATTTCACATAAGTACAAGCGTATGTAAACAACATACCAGTATTAGCCTCCGACGGTTCATTGGGATCTTTGTTAATATCGCCAAAGTCAGTCATATCACACGCTGTGAATGTTGCTGCAAAACTCAGAGATAAAAGTAATAATTTAATATATTTCATAATGATTCTTCGTTTTATGGTTTAAAAAGCAAGATTAACGGTAAAACCTATCGAACGGGTTGCAGCGGCATTACCACCTTCAAAATATCCCATACCAATTTCAGACACATCCACATTAGGACAAGCTGAGTAGATCAACCATGGATTGGAAGCATTAATTGCCACACTGGCACGACTCAGACCGATATTTAGTTTCTTCAAAGTTTGTGACGGGAAAACATACGACAATGACACTTCACGAAGTTTCACGTAAGTACGGTCATACACCCATTCTTCCCATACACGGGAAGCTGTGGTATAATATAGTTTAGCATTGACATAGGTATCTACCTTATTGCCATTCTGATCCACACCAGTCATGTGGATACCACCACCTTTGCTTACCGGTTCACGAACATTGACGCCACGGTCATTAAGTTCAGCTGTTTTATCAAGAATACCGCTACTGCTACCCCACATATTAGTATAGGATACAATCTGTCCGCCTACAGAGAAATCAATATTAGCCGACAGACGGAAATTCTTAAAACTGATACTAGTATTAAAACCACCAGTGAAATCCGGATGGAAGTTACCCAGTTCATCTAGAGTGTTCTGATTGTAAGTAGGTACATATTCACCACCATACAACGCCTTCTGCGAAGCACTCAATTCATGGAAGATTATATTGCCATTGTCATCACGTTCCCATGTATTACCGGTTATCACACCAAGTGATTTACCAACCATAGCATAATTATACAAACGAGTTGTGAATGAAGTCCAATAAATAGAATAAGAATCCACTCCATCAGCTAGTTCCACCAGTTTATTACTATTCTTCGCTATATTGAAATTCATTTCCCATTTCCAGTTCTTAGTGGAAACAGGCATCCCGCCCAAACTCAATTCAACACCCCGATTACGAATTAAACCAGCATTCATCTTACGAGTAGAATACCCCGATTGCGGAGCAGAGGTTACGGAGATTATCTGATCTTTGTCATCCCGGGTATAATAGTTGAAATCACCCCATAAACGATTATTGAACAAACGGAATTCCGTACCTATTTCATACGAAGTGGAAATAGACGGCTCGATATTATAATTTTTCTGAGAAGAAGGTTCATACATTGTAACATGTGAACCATAACTGGTATCCAGCGAATAAGTAGGATAAATATTGTAAGCATTGAGCGTAGTACCTACTTGAGCCGCACTAGCACGCAGTTTCCAAAAGTTCAGCCATTCTGCATTCACCCATTTGTGAGCAAGGACAGAAGCGGAAAGGCCACCATACCAATAGCTGTTATGATTAGGACTCAATGTGGAAGACATATCGTTACGAACAGAAGCGTCAAGAAAATAAGTATCATCCCAGCCCATGGTAGCTGTGGCATAAACACTACGTTCTTTGTAATGTGTTTTCTCATTATAGGCTAAAGCAATAGTACCCGATGAAGCAGCCAAATTATAGTAATCGTCCAAAGACAAATCATAATTCGTATTGGTGTATGCATATAAATTATCGTACGTATAGTCACGTGCTTCTGCAAAAAGAGCTGCGTCTACCGTTAGTTTATCTTTAAAAAATGATTGTCCCCAAGTTAAACGTCCTTGTACGGTCAAATCAATCAAACTGCTTTGATCCTGACGATAATTTGACCGGAAATTAATAGATCCTGAAGGGCGTTCTCGTTCCAATTTGTAACCACGTATGTTACCATTTACGCGTACCCCTGCCTTCAAGTTATAAGGAAGGTCCACAGACACATCACCACTGAATACATTCCATTGATAAATGGTGCGATGATTATATTCATGAAATAAAGCATACGGATTATCATGGAATGCAGCACTTTGATTATTCACACTGTTGATATTCCATGTCCTCCATGATCCGTCCGGACGTTTATAGTCCTTATAATCTTTTAAATTGACATTGGTCTGTCCCCATTGGGTATATTCCTGCAAAACGGTACGTGAACCGTTATATCCACTTTCGGCAGCATTATGATCCTGACGATAAGTATATTTATAATCCAATGACACATTCATCCACGGTGTGGGTTTGAAATTTGTCTTGAACCCTAAGAAACGGCGAATAGCATCCGAATTGGGCTGCACACCAGTACGATAGCTATTGGTGAAAGAAACACGGGTATTAAAATCTTTCACACTCTTTGAAAACGAAACGTTGGTTGTATTGGTTACACCAGTCCGATAAAGATCTCTCAAATCCAATCCATGTTGCCAAGTGGCTGGTTTTCCATAATGACCACTGGTTTCGTCTAATGATAATGGAGTGACATATTTCACAGCCGGATCGTATGCAGCTCCCCAAGAAGTATCTTCATTATAATCGTACACATAAGCACCTTGCAAACCGGGAATATCACCACTATACAAATCATAAATATCCTGAGCCCTGTTACCTTTTTCCGTACCTCCATATCCTCCACCACCATACAGCTTCTGCATATTGAAATGATTATAGTAAGTTTCGGCCTGCAATGTATGACTTACTTCAAGCAACCCTTTCTCACTTTGTCCCGCCTTAGTAGTTATGATGATAGCACCTGCACCACCACGCGCACCATAAAGGGCAGTAGCCGCGCGCACCGTCAATACGTTTATGCTTTCCACATCATCCATATTGATAGAGTTTTTGTTGGTGATAGCACCATCTACCACATAAATAGGCTCATTGGCCGGATTATCCGACTGGGACGAAGAAGGAATGGAACCTGCACCACGCAAAATAATAGTACCTGCATCAAAACCAGAACTGGCACCACCTATAAAACGTGCTCCCGACACTTTACCGGCCATAGCATTACCCAAATCGGTCTGTCGTGAAATAGTTAGATCCTCACCTGCCACCTTTTGTGTAGAATAACCCAACGCTTTTTGTTTACGGTTCAATCCTTGAGCAGTTACAACCACTTCATCCAACACTTTTGTGTCCGACTTCATTGTTACAGTAATAGTACCACGCTGAATTCCAACTCGCTGAGTAATCATACCCAGATAAGAAACAATCAGCGCTTTGGCATCTGTAGGAACATTATTGATAGCAAACTTGCCATCTACATCCGTAATTGCTCCCATAGTAGTCCCTTCCACTAAAACAGACGCACCTATTATCGGCTCACCATCATCCGCAGAAGTTACAACTCCTGCAACTGTTTTAGGCGCTTGAGCCATAGAGAAGCCGATACCCAACCACAGACAAGCTAGTAACATTAACACTTTTTCTTTCATACTCACTCTCTTTTAATTAAACATTATCCAAGTTCTTTTGGAACTCATTTTATCAATAATATTGCAAAGATATAAAATTTTATTAAAAATAAAAGAATAAGTCTATTATTTTTTGTCTATGATATTTTTTTATTCATAAGTATTGTTTAGTTGTGATATTTGTTAGATGTAAGGTAGTTATTTTATTTTTAGTATAAAATGATGTGAAATACATGAAAATTGTCAAGATAATCATTTTCTTCTTCAGATATCTTGTTCCAAATAAAGTACCTTGTTTTTTATTTCTTTAACTATTTATCCTTTGTGTGAAATTACTCTTTTAACAGTTGAATATCGTTTGGAACGACTAATATTTAGGCGTTTTTTATAAGAAATGAATTCTTGTACTTTCCTCTTTTATAGAACTAAGTTCCAAAAGAACTTATGCTTACCGTTCTCCTCTATTCATTAAGTCCACCATACTTATATTATTTCCCCCTTTTACTTGATACACAATATATTATGAATATTTTTTTAGTCACTTTCTACTTATACTCTACCATTAGCATAATCAGCACTCTAAAAATCAGGCTATTATCTATTTAATATTCTATTTATTTTCTACTTATATGAACCATAAAACGATCAATCGTTTTCTTTATTACACAATTACAGTATTTATCAATCTACTAAATTCTAATCGGTCAAACTCGCAGGCGCGCCCCAATAAAGGCTAACAATTGATATAACCTTCCACCTGACATACGCATATCAGCTAATATTTGCCATATCGGATGCCCTATCACACCATAATCACAGTACCCTACTATCTTATCTCCTATCCCTCACTGCTGCAAAGCTTCAACTGGTCCGGAAGCATTTCTGCATTTTCCATCTACAGGAATAGGTACAAAAGTCTCTTTCTCCGCAAAAATCCTCTTCTTTTCTGGAGAACAAAATGAAGAGGAGTCCTTTTCTTTTTTTGCTCTGCTTTATTTTGTAACTTCATGTTTTCATGTCCACATTTTCCATTGAAATGCCTACGTTACTACCATCCACATACAAATTCTTGTATTTTGAAATCTCTATCAACAAGTAATCAGTACTCACCTCTACACACTTCCGTTGTTGTATCGCCTCAAAGTAATGGTCCTGTATACTTTCCGAAGTAAGAATTCCATTTTTTTCGTATTGGGCTTTACTAAAAAATCCACGTTCCAACAGTGCATCCACTACTTGCTGTACATAATCGGCCGTACATCCTTCGGACAATCTGCAAGTAAAAAGCAGACACCTATCCTCTCTCCAACAGCAAAGACATCCTTTGTGGTAAATACGTGCCAATAAATGCAATACAAGCAATGTAGCCCAACTCTTGTTCCACCAACAATATTTTATCATTCTCGGAGAAATCCACACTCAAGTAGAAAAATTCCAATCCGGTTGTTTGTAATGCCATATCGATATTTTTATTGATGACAAATATAGAAAGAAACCCAGACGGAATGACGCGATTTGGCACAATAATACGCAATAATGCACAATTGATGCTCCACACACATCTTAAAATAGTAACCGGGAAGATATACGATAAAGACGAAAGATATATTATCTTACATGGGTATCATTATAGATGTTACAATTTTATCAAATATACATAGAAACAGATAGATGTATACAAAAAAAAGAGAAACTGCCTCCAAAGGAAAACAGTATCTCTTTTTATCTTATAAGATTCTTCTCTATTATTCTTCCGTATAGCGTTCAATAGTCTGATCACGATCAGGACCTACCGAAACAATCTTGATCGGGGTTTCCAGCTGTTCTTCCAAGAAAGTGACATACGCATTGAATTCTTCCGGGAATTCATCCTCACTGGTCATCTTGGTCATATCAGTCTTCCATCCGGGCAGCTCCGCATATACAGGTTCCAGCCCCTCGCTAATATCATAAGGGAAGTAATCAATTTCCTCACCATTTACTTTATAAGCCACACATGCTTTGATGGTTTCGAAATCATCCAACACATCGCTCTTCATCATAATTAACTGAGTCACCCCGTTTACCATGATAGAATACTTCAAAGCTACAAGATCAATCCAGCCACAACGACGTTCACGACCTGTCACCGCACCATATTCATGACCTAAATCGCGGATTTTCTTACCAGTTTCATCAAACAATTCGGTAGGGAAAGGACCTGCCCCCACACGGGTACAATACGCTTTCATGATACCGTATACATTACCAATTTTATTAGGACCGATACCTAAACCGGTACAAGCACCGGCACAAATGGTATTTGAAGAAGTGACAAAAGGATAAGAACCGAAATCAACATCAAGCATCGTTCCCTGCGCACCTTCACAAAGCACACTCTTACCCGACTTCAGAAGATTGTTTATTTCGTGTTCACTGTCCACCAAATGGAACTGTTTCAGGTATTCGATACCCTCCAACCATTGTTTTTCCAGTTCGGTTATATCATATTCATAATTCAGACTTTTCAAGATCTGTTCGTGACGTGCCTTTGCCTTTCCATACACTTCTTCAAAATTATGAAGGATATCACCTACACGTACACCGTTACGACTCACTTTATCAGTATAAGTAGGACCTATACCTTTTCCGGTAGTTCCCACTTTGGCATCTCCTTTAGCAGCTTCATAAGCAGCATCCAGAATGCGGTGAGTAGGCAAAATCAAATGAGCTTTCTTTGAAATGTGCAAACGTTCTTTCAGGGGGTGTCCGCTAGCCTCCAAAGCTTCAGCCTCAGCCTTGAACAAAGCCGGATCCAGTACCACACCATTACCAATAATGTTTACTTTATTTCCTTGAAATATTCCGGAAGGAATGGAACGGAGCACATATTTCTGGCCTTCGAATTCCAGTGTATGACCTGCATTCGGACCTCCCTGGAAACGAGCTACCACATCATAACGGGGAGTCAGAACATCGACAACCTTTCCTTTGCCTTCATCACCCCATTGCAAACCTAACAAGACATCTACTTTCATGTTTCTTCGTTTTATGTTACTTATCTTTTTTCTTCCTACGCTTGGCCCAAGTACACTTGCTGCATACACCATAGATATATAAGGAATAGTGCGAGGCATGAAATTTCTTCAGTTTCGTATTGGCAATGGCTTGTTTCAGATTCTCATCCTGAAATTCGGTCACTTTGCCACATTCCGTACATATCATGTGATGATGGGTTTCATTGTTGTACGCACGCTCGTACTGGGAAGAATTGCCGAACTGATGTTTAATAACCAATTTTGCATCGATAAAAAGAATGATGGTATTATAAAGAGTAGCCCGGCTTACCCGGAATTTTCCTTCATTTGCCATATAATTATAAAGCGTATCAATGTCAAAATGACCTTTAATGGAATAGATAGTATCGAGTATAGCATATCGTTCAGGTGTCTTCCGATGCCCGTTAACCTGCAGATATTCTGTCAAGATCTGCTTTACCTTATCTTTCACATTCTCTTCCATCACAGATTTCAGTTCCGCCGTCAAAGTTAAGCCTTTTTATGATAACATGAAAGTTTAATGCCAATATTCTGTTTCTAATTTTATTTCTCCAGCCAAAGAAGCTATTTCTACCTTATCTGATTTGGTTAATGGAGCCAACAACCGATTCACCTTTTTGCCATTTTCCTTGCTTTGAACGGCAAACTTCTTCAAAGCAGTAGCAGCTGCTTTGCGGGGCAGCACTCCCTCGCTTTGTAAAGTGACCATTGCCTGATCCAAAAATTCAGCTTCCGAACGCTCAGTCAGCTGATTTCCCTTCATCAACAGCCTTGCCATCAGCATAAAGCCACATAACTGAAAATATTCACGCTCATCGGCCATCCATTCAAAAGCCTTCTCCGAAGCATAAGGTAAATATTGGAACAAACTCATGCAAGTCAGTTCCGCTATTTCAGGATAGCGCATATCTTCTACCCATATATCAGCTATTTCCGGATAAAATGTTTCTACCGGCTGTAACATTCCCGCCAGAATTTTACATTCACGGATATTTTCTTTCCATAAAGCTTGCGCCACTTCATGATTTTTTTCATAACGAGCAGCTATTTCTTTCAAACGCGGAAGTTCGATGCCAAAATTCAGTTTATAGTCTAATCCCTTCTCACGCATACTTTGGGAAACCACCCCATTCATAAACAAACGGAATTGCCCCTTTATGTCCTTTATTGTTTCGTGTACATCCATATTTATTCTTATTCATTTCTATAAGGAAGATTCGCAAATTCTTTGCTATAACGTAACATTTGCTCCGCGTAACCTTCATTATAAGATACTTTTACATCTATAATATTTCCATCCTTATCTGTCACGGCCTCATATACAGGATTTACAAAACCTTTGTAAGGAGCCAGATGAAGTTTTTCATAACGTGCCAATATCTCGGCGTGCAAAACCGGATCTATTTTCACCGCATACTTTTCGACCAATTTACGGGCAGCCTCAAAATCTCCTTCACTTTTAATGCGTTGTATCTCAGCCAGCAACTGTCCGAACAGAGTGCGCAATTTTTGATAATCGTTTATCTTCACATACGTTTTCCCATCCTTCTTAACCAGTTCAACCACCTTATCTGCAGCACCTTTCTCAAATGTCCACCGCGCAATGAGCTGGCGGTTACGCATGTGTGCTTCCTCTACCATATTACCTAACTCGATGCGGACTAACTGGGTCATCAGACCATTCATCATATAAGTATAATATTCTGCTTTAAAGGCATCTCCATCCGGTGTAAGCCCCAACTCTACCATTTTGTCATCCGGCAGATAGTACAAACCGAATAAATCGGCACGTGCCTCTTCTATCGTAGATCCATACGCTTTCAAAGCATCCTGATCTACTCCCGGTAACAACTGGCCAGAACCGTGCCCCAAACATTCATGCAAATCAGTATGTAAATCCCCTGTAAGATCTGCATATTTCTTTATCCATTCTTTCTCTTCGGCACCGCAAACAAATTCATCTGTAAATCCATTACCATGAGCCGCTTTATTATAGGCTTCAGTCAGATTTCCGATGGTTACAGACTTAGAACCATGCACACTACGAATCCAGTTGGAATTAGGGAGATTAATCCCAATCGCTGTAGCAGGATACAAATCCCCCCCCAGCATAGCGGCTGTAATCACCTTGGCCGACACACCTTTCACTTCCTTTTTTTTAAACCGATGATCTACAGGTGAGTGATCTTCAAACCATTGAGCATTAGCGCTGATGATTTCCGTGCGCTTGGTTGCTTCCAGATCTTTAAAATTCACAATCGACTCCCAACTGGCTTTCATGCCAAGCGGATCACCATAACTTTCGGTAAATCCGTTTGTGAAGTCAACACGGGAATTCAGATCCTTCACCCAAAGAATGGCATATTCGTCAAACGTCTTCAGATCACCGGTCTCATAATATTCAATCAACTTGCCGATAGCCGCTTTCTGAGCATCGTCTTCGGCCACTCCTTCAGCTTTCTTCAGCCAATACACAATCTTCTCGATAGCCTGAGTATAGAGTCCCCCTACTTTCCAGACCTTCTCTATTATTTTTCCGTCTTCTTTCACCAAACGGCTGTTCAGCCCGTAAGAGACAGGAGTTTCGTCTTTAGGATTCTTCAACGCATTATAAAAAGCCTCAGCCTCCTGCTGAGTCACCCCGTCATAGTAATTGCTGGCCGAAGTCAGCACCAAGTCTTCACCATCGGCCTGATTCACACGTTTCGGCATTACCTTCGGATCGAAGATCACGGGAGACAGTTCTTCAAAAAGTTGTTCTACCGTCTGCCCTTGAGCCAAAGGGAGCTTCGAAGTGTCAACACTAAGCAATGCCTGCTTCAGAAACTCCGGTGTAAAGCCCGGAACAAACTTCTCCGAGCCATAATGGTGATGAATACCGTTCGAGAACCACACACGCTTCAGATAGGTGGTCAGATTCATAAAGTCCGGGCTGTTTCTGTCACCCGCATAATCCGTATAGATCGTCTCAAGCATCCTCCGGATGGTAAGATTGTATTTTCCGTTCTGATCGAACAGGATATCCCTTCCTTCGAGCGCAGCTTGAGTCAGATAGTATACCAACTCTTTTTGTTTGAGAGTTAAATTCTCAAATCCGGGTACGCGATAGCGTAATATCTGTAAGTCTGCAAATTGTTCCACTGTATATTTAAAATTATCTGCCTCAGCAGTGTTTGTTTTTTTGGCGCCGCCGCAAGCAGTCAACAAGATTACGGTTGCAGCCATTGAAATTAAATGTTTCTTCATACTTTAGACATTATGGTTATAAAACAAAAAAGGAAATATCTCAAAGACATAGCCTGAGATAATTCCTTTTTATTCCGTTTCAAGAAATGCAATTATTTCTTTTTTTCTGCGTGTTTTTTACGATATCCGTTGGGTGTTTCACCTACGTTTTTATAAAATGCAGCGTAAAAAGACTGACGGTTAGCGAAACCAACCATCGCACTGATTTCCTCTACATTCTTGTCGGCATATCTTTTATCCGTCAACAAGTGCAAAGCATCTTTTACTCTGTACTCGTTCAGCAGGCAAGAATAGTTCATACCAAAGCGAGAATTAACTACAGCTGAAAGATAACGGGTATTGGTTTTCAGTTCCTTAGCCAAATC
>OGYB01001293.1_pt1 | contig 11713 bp, 9 predicted proteins | sample 1576421 | NCBI WGS metagenome assembly OGYB01 (sample SAMEA3541577, study PRJEB24748) | human gut metagenome | biome: human gut; feature: human-associated habitat; material: faeces | place: China | collected 2012 | reverse complement strand
CTCTATGGGCTGCCGTTCTCAATCATCAATGTACTTCCATGCAGTACCCGATGTCCCGGATACAGGAAATTGCAAAAGGTGGCCGGGGAAAGGCTGCGTACAGTTTCTGCCGCATACTCCGCACATGGCTGCCCACCGCGATATTTTCATTGCCAAAGGGTTCTTCTTTCCAGACTTTTTCATACATCTGTCCGTAGGTAAGCACCCGCCCTTTATTGGTCACTAATAGGCAGAGCAGGGCGAACTCCTTGGTATTCAGCTCAATTTCCTGCTGACCGTGATAGATTTTTCGGCGGTCTGGGTAGATTTGCAGGCCAGGGAGTGACAGGATCGGCTCTGGGTCAATCTCCCACATTTTCAAATCCGGGTGGAACTGTAAAAAGGTAAGAAAATCCTCAAATGTCCGTTTGTCTTTATCCTCCAGCTCCATAATCACTACTCGTCCGATGGTATCACCTCCCGGCTGCTTGGCCAGGCGGCTTCTCTCAATTTCTTATAGCTCGTTTCACTGATGACGTGTTCCAGTTTGCAAGCGTCCTGTGCCGCAATATCCTGGGGTACACCAGCCTCGATGAGCTGCCTGGTGAAAAACTGGTGCTTTTCATAAATCTGTTCGGCAAACTGTAATCCCAATTCTGTCAGGGAGAGTGTGCCGTCGGCATTTTTTACAAGATGCCCGGATTTGGACAACTCCTTGACAGCCCGGCTTACAGAGGGCTTTTTTACTCCTAAATGCTCTGCCACATCCACACAGCGGACATAACCATGTCTTTTCTGCATCATCAAGACTGCCTCCAGATAGTCCTCCATTGCTGATGTCAAAGCCATTGGCACACCTCCCATCCAAAGTATTTTGGGTATTAGCTACCGTTATTTTGCCTTTACATTGGCGATCTCAATGAAAAGCTGGTCACTGCCGAAGCTGAAGGATTCAATCTTGTCGCTGTTAAATGCCGCATACTGGTGAGCTGAAGTAAACGGAACCAGCACGGCCTGATCTGCTGTAAAGGTCAGCACCTCGTTATAGATTTCCTGCACACGGTCCAAATCAGCGGTGCTGTCCAGCTCTTTAATGGTGTCCGTGCCATTTTCCATAGTAAGGGCAACCTGCCACAAAATCGGGTCGGACATCATTTCCGGGTTCATATTCGTCATGGTGAGGAACGGGTCATAGTAACCGCCGTAGGTTGTGTGGAGCGAGAAATCAAAATCGGTAGAAACCTGCGTAAACCACGTCATATTATCCGAACCGCGAGGCGTTACTTCAAACCCTACTTCACCCAATTCCTGAGCAATTACAAGCGCCGCATCGTCCATTGTTCCCTGATTGGTGATATAATCCAGCGTAACACTCAATTTTGCGCCATCTTTTTCGCGGATGCCATCGCCATCACTGTCTACCCAACCGGCGCTTTCCAGCAATTCTTTTGCTTTATCTGCATTGTAGCTGTATGTAGTGGCTTCTACATCGCAATACGGTAGAGAGGTATCCAGCAACTGTTCCGAAGCTGTTTCAAGACCGGAGAATACACTGTCGCTGATCGTTTCCTTATCAATCGCATAGGCCACCGCCTGCCGGACAGCGGCATCGTTAAACGGAGCCTCCTGTGTATTGAAGCCGATAAAACGGCTGTTGGAAATGCTGTCATCCAATACGGTGCCAATTCCATCCGCAGAGGAAAGTTCGGTATAACCAGCAAAGCTCAAACGGGATGTACCCGCAAGCAGATCCACTTCGCCATTGCGCAGAGCGAGAATTGCAGCATCGGGATCCGCGATCACTTTTACGGTAAATTCGTCCACATCAGGCTGTTCTCCCCAATAATTGGGATTGCGGACGAAAGTATAAGAGGTTCCGTCACCGTCCCCGGCATACATATAGGGGCCAGTCCCCATTGTCTGGGTCAGCAGTTCTTCTTTAGTTGTCAAATCCTCATTAAACGCATTGGGCGATACGATTCCCATTGGGTTGCACATGGCGAGGTCGTTCAAAACACCATAATAAGGAGTGGTAAGATGAATTGCCACGGTATGTTCGTCCACCACTTCAATCGACTCCGTGAGTGTTCCAATCTTACCAAAGGATGCAATATATGCTCCCAAATTGGAGAATGCCGCCTCTAAGCTGGTTTTTACTGCTTCCGCATTGAGGTCAGCACCATCCGAAAACTTCACGCCTTCTTTGAGATGGAAAGTGTAGGTCAGTCCATCATCGCTGATGTTCCACGTTTCGGCCAGCCCAGCCTTAAATTCACCATTTTCCCGAACGACGAGTGTATCGTAGCAGTTACGGGCATAGTAGGTGAAACCGTAAGTACCATTGGAAGTGGCAGGGGACATCGCTGGATAGAAGCCGGTGGAAAAATCCCAGCTTTCTGTTGTTGTGATACTTACCGGGGTAGAATCAGAACCGGAAGTATCGGGTGTTGTACTGTTGCAGGCGCAGAGACCAAGCGCCATAACGCCCGCCATCATCAGTGCAGCAAGTGATTTTAGTTTCATAAATCAAACCGTCCTTTCGTTTTTTGTATATATCACGCCTCAAGGAGCGTATATACCTATTTCAAATCAAGTGGGAAGCGCGCAAAAGCTGTTTGGTATAGGGGTTTTGAAATATCTTCAGATCCCCATTCCATTGACGGCTTTCGATCAGTTTCCCGTTTTGCATCACATGAATTTCGTCCGCAAGATAAAGCGCCGCGTCAATCTCATGGGTAATGAAAAGATAACAGCATTGTTCTTCCTCCTGAACTCTTTTTAGCAATTCCAAAATACTTTTGCGCAGAATGACATCCAAACCGCTGATGGATTCGTCAAAGACGATATAGCGCGGGGAAACAGCCAGAGCACGGGCAATCCCTACGCGCTTTTGCTGCCCGCCGGATAATTCTCCCGTTTTCTTGTTCGCTGTTTCTTTCGGCAGCCCCATACGGTCAAGCAATTCATAAACTCTGGCCTGCTCTTTATCCTTCGACAAGTCCAGCAGATTTCGGATTGGTTCGGCAATCGCCTGATAAACCGTAAAATGAGGGTCGAGAGCGCTTTTTCCGTCCTGCAATACCAGTTGGATTGCTTTTGCTGTTTCTTTCCGATTCCTTTTCCCTTTGCGGGAAATCGGTTTTCCGTCCAGCAGGATTTGACCGGACGAAGGGGATTCCAGCCCCAAAATCAACCGAGATAGGGTACTTTTCCCGCAGCCGCTTTCTCCCACCAAAGCATAGATACAGTGATCTTCCATAGACAGACTCACATCGGAAACCGCGTCAAACAGCAGCTTATCTTCGCCTCTATACTGTTTGCTTACATTTTTCACCTTCAGCATATACTCACCCCCATCCCAAGTGGATTGCTTCAATCAGTTCCTTGGTATAATCAGCTATTGGATTCTGTAAGACCTCTTGGGCGCAGCCTTGTTCTACCATCTGTCCTTCTTTCAAAATCAGTACATGGCCACCGACATGCCGTGCAACATCAAAGTCATGGGTGACTAAAAGCAGTGCGCAGCCCTGCTCCTGTAGATGCAGGAATTGCTCCACCGCTTTGTCCCTGTGAATCGCGTCTAAAGCGGTAGTCGGTTCATCGGCAACCACCAGCTTTGCGTTACCGGCAATCGCAAGGGCAATGAGGCAGCGCTGGAGCATACCACCCGAAAGCTGATACGGCCTGCTGCTTAAAATCCTTTTGGTGTCTGTAAGCCCTGCCCGAGACAGCGCCTGTTCATAAAGAGACAAGGCTTCCTTTTTCTTCAAATCTTGATGCAGGTTAAGAAATTCGGCCATTTGAGCACCAATTTTTCTGGAAGGGTCGAGCGCCGTCATCGGATTTTGCGGGATAAAAGCGATTTTATTGCCGTAGTACAGCGCCCGTTCTTTTTCCTTTAGCTGTAAAAGCGATCTGTTATCAAAAAAGATTTCGCCATTCACTTGGAAGGCGCTGCTGTTAAGCAGCCCCAAAATTGCCCGGCAGGTCATCGTTTTTCCGCTTCCTGATTGGCCTAAAAGGATAACTGCACCCGCTTCCTCCAACGAAAAACTGATGTCCTTCACCAAATCCTGATATGGATTTTTAAGCGCAATGCTAAGATGTTCTACCTGTAACAGCTTTTTGCTCATAGCACATCCTCCTGCGGCTGAAGAATGTCCCTAAGCGCCTCGCCAAACAGATTGAAGCCTGCGGCGGCAATGAAAATGCAGATACCGGGGTAAATGAGCAGTTCCGGGTGGGAATACAACGCCACCTGCGCTTCCTCCAGCATTGCGCCCCATTCAGCCGTTCCGCTGGGCAGACCAAGGCCGAGAAACGAAAAGCTGGAAACCGTGAGGATGGCCGAAGCTACGCCCGTTGAAAAATACACCAAAAACTGCGGAAGGATATTGGGAATTAAATGGTGAACAATAAGCTGCCACATTCCACAGCCGGACACCCTCGCGGCGACAATGTAATCCCGCCCAAGTTCCGTTTTGGCATAGGTGCGAATAAGCTGCATAAACCGCGCCCACATGGAGATGACAACCGCCCAAATAATATTTTGCAGGCCATTTCCCAAAACGCCGATAATCGCCACTGCGATAATGAGCGTGGGGAAAGCGATAAATACCTGGCTGATTCCTGTCACAACACGGTCAAACCAGCCGCCGATACACGCTGTCATCATTCCAAGGATTAAACCAATCCCTCCCAACAGAATCAAAATGGGAAGCGCCAGCCCAAGGGATGCTCTTGCACCATAAAGCAAGCGGGATAATTCACACCGCCCAAGCTGATCGGTTCCAAGGGGATAATCGGCGCTCGGCGCTTGATATTTCATCAGTGGATTCACCTCGTCCGGCGCATGGGGAGCCAAAAGCGGTGCGAGAATTGCAACGGCGCAGATCAGCACAATCAGGCCAAGCCCGATGACCGCCTGCGGATTTCTCCATATTTTACGCAGCATCGCTTTCCTCCTTTCTCCACGGGCATAGCAAGTGGTTGAGTATTTCGCCAAACAGTTCGGCCAGAAGATACAGCGCGGCGATAATCAGCATACAAGCGCCAATCGCGTTGGCATCAGCAGCCATAATACAGTTCATCAGGTAGTTGCCCACACCTTTGATAGAAAAGACCTTTTCCACTACGGCGCTTCCAGCAATCAGATAGCTTACATACTGGCAGAACAGGGTGATGACGGGCGGCAGGGCATTGCGGAATACCTTCTTCCAGAGGATCCTGTTTACCGTCATCCCGTTGGCACGGGCAAAGCTCACATAATCACGGTGCATTTCTTCCAGCAGTGAAGCGCGAAATACCCGTACAGTCGAGCAAATCACAGGAAAAGATAAGGTAATGGATGGCAATATCAATCCCATAATCCCCGATGCAGGCGTTACGCTGAAAATCGGGATTTCCACAGCGAAGCCAATCAACAGCAAAAAACCGAGCCAGAACGGAGGAACACAAATTCCAAACAGCGAAACAATCCGCATGATATGGTCCGTCAGCTTGTTCTTTTTGGCCGCGCATAAAACGCCAAGCAGAATTGAAAACACGATAATTTCGGCTAACGACAGAAAAACTAATTGCAGCGTTTGCGGGAAGTAGGCTGCCAAATCCGCAGCCACCTCGTTTGTTGAAAAAATAGATTCCCCAAAGTCGCCGCGAAAGACACCGCCGATCCAGTTCAAATACCGAATCGGAAGCGGCTGATCCAAACCAAGTTCCGCGCGTACCTGTTCAATCACTTCCGGTGTAGGAGAGAGATTTCCACGGCGCACAAGATAAGTGGCTGGGTCTGTACTGGATAATGCAGTCAGGATAAAGCACAGGATGCTTACGCCAAAGAGCAGAACCAGCAGCCGCACGATTCGTTTTATCCAATGAGATTTCACCGTTTCCCTCCTTTCCGGTTAATCAAAGCTAACCATTGTGTCGAAGTAACTGCGGCAGGCGGCATATCGCCCGCCGCAGTGCATAAATTACTGTGCAAGTTTCCAGTTCCGCGCTTTCTGCCGGATATTCCAGAATTTTTGATAGATTCCTTTTTGTTGTATCAGTTCAGCGTGAACGCCTTTTTCTACAATTTTTCCGTTATCCACCACCAAAATCTGATCGGCATCCCGAATCGTGGACAGCCGGTGTGCAATGACAATCAGCGTCTTATTTTTTACCAAAGCGCTGATGGCCTGTTGCAAATGCACCTCGTTTTCCGGATCAACGCTGGCGGTTGCCTCGTCAAGCAGGATAATCGGCGCGTCCTTGAGAATGGCGCGGGCGATGGAGATCCGCTGCTTTTCTCCACCGGACAGGGTGGAGCCGCCTTCGCCAATTACCGTGTCATATCCTTGTGGCAGAGCAGAGATAAAATCGTGGCAGCAGGCTTTCTTTGCCGCTTCTACCACTTGCTCATGGGTTGCGTCCGGGCAGCCAAACTTAATATTGTTCTCAATAGTATCGTGGAACAGATACACATTTTGAAATACCATGCTCATATTCTTCAAGAGGCTGTCACAGGTAAACTCTTTGACATCGTGGCCGCCTATGGTAATGCTGCCTTCCTGCACATCCCAAAACCGGGCGATCAGCCTTGTAATGGTGGTTTTGCCGCCTCCAGAGGGACCGACAATCGCAGTCATGCTGCCCTGTGGAATGGAAAAACTCACATCCTTCAAAATTGGATTGCCATTCTCATAAGCAAAGGACACATGCTCGAAGCCAATGTCAAAGGAATCCAAAGGGATGTCCCTACCGTTTTCATCAATTTTTTTTGCCTGTTTGATACGCTCTACCCGGTCAAGGGCAGCGTCCATTGTCCGAATCATTGTCGTCATCTGGCCCATAACCTCAATCGGATTGAAGATGGTAAAGGAAGCGATCAGAATAACGGCGAGATTAGCGAAAGACAGGTCGCCGCCAACAGCGAGGATTCCCGCGCACAGCATAATCATGCAGGCCGAAATACGGAACACCATCGAATAGGTCATATTGAGCGGGGTAAATACACGCTCCACCCCATAAGAGGCAGCCGCATTGCTCTCATAGGCATCTTCAATATCGCTCAGATTTTTGTCGCACATATTGAAGGATTTTACAACGGAAATACCTTGCACGTATTCCAATGTGGCCGCAACTGCTTCGGATTGGATTTTCTGCCGCTTTGCAGAGAGCGCCTTTCCTTTTTTCTGCATGTGGCTGTAGATTGGGAAGGAAAGAAGGATGCCTGCCACGAAAATCAAACCGATACGCCAGTCAAAGGCTAAAATGCAACCCGCCATGACAATCATACTCAAAACGCCGGTTGTAACCTTATCAAGAATGTGCATAGAGTAGTTCTCGAGAAAGTTCAAATCCGTTGTAACAGTCGCCGTAATGTCTCCGACACTGTTATCATGGAAAAAGCCCATCGGCACATTCCGCAGCCGGTCGCCCAATGCAATCCGTTCTCTGGCTACAAACTCAAAGCCTGCCGTACTTTGCAGCCGGTAAACCAGATATTTGAAAATCATGCGCAGGATTAAACCTCCTGCAATCAAGCCGATAACAATACCCCATGTTTGTCCTGTAATCGGTTGACCGTTCTGCAATTCTATCAGGACAAGAAAGACGGCGGCGATTGGCAGCAGGCCGAACATGGATTCCAGAAAGCCACAGATAAAGCTGCCCCAAATCCGTTTCGATAAGTTTCCGCTTAAACGCAGTACGCGCCGGATGATTTTCAGCATAATTCACTCACCTCCTGATTCATACTCCAGTCCATTGCGCTGATATGAGCTTTCCACATATCCAGATAGGTTTCGGAATGGGTTAGAAGCTGCTCATGGGTTCCCTGTGCGGTAATCTGTCCGTTTTCCAACACTAAAATCTGGTCGGCATACATAATGGTAGAGAGCCGGTGCGCAATGACAATCAGAGTTTTCCCCTTTGTCAGCTTATCAATGGAACGCTGCAATTTATCTTCATTCTCCGGGTCTGTGAAGGCGGTGGCTTCATCTAAAATCACGATAGGCGCATTTTTGAGGATTGCCCGCGCTATGGCAAGGCGCTGGCGCTCGCCACCGGAAAGCCTTGCCCCGGCGTCACCGGCATTGGTATCGTATCCTTGGGGGAAACGTGAAATAAATTCATCGCACCCGGCCTGTGCTGCCGCCCATTCCACTTCCTTATCAGTAGCCTCCGGTTTACCAATGCGGATATTATCGCGCAGACTCATATTGAACAGAAAGTTGTCCTGCGATACATAGCTGATCTTCTCTGTTAAGTCGGTAAGGGACATCTCCCGAATATCAATCCCGCCTACTAAAACTGCGCCTGCATCGACATCCCAAAACCGGGCGATCAGTTTGGCTAAGGTTGATTTACCCGAACCGGAAGGCCCCACAAAGGCAGTTACGCTTCCGGCCTTTGCTGTGAAAGAAATACCGTGAATGATCTCGCTGTCGCCATAGCCGAAATGAACATCCTTCATCTGCATGTCGGCTTTGTCTGTATGCTTCGGCTGTGCCGGTTCCGTCAATTCTTCCATATCAAGAAGCGCCTGAATACGGGGCTGCACTTCGGAAATAACGGCAAAACTTTCCCAAAACTCGGTAAAGTTTTGCAGGGAACCAACGATTGCCATAGAGAGAAGAATACAAACAATCAGTTCGGCAAGACTAACCGTACTGCCTGAAATAAGAGCCATTCCGACAGGCAAAACAAAGGCAATCGAGGATGGTAGAATCGCTTGGCTGATGCTCATAAACGGCCAACAGTGTTTATACCACTTTGTCGTGATGTCCCGCACCTTTAGAACCGCCGACTGGAACCGCCCCATTGAGGAAGCAGTCTGATTAAATGCTTTGATGACCTCCATACCATTGACATATTCCACAATGGTTGCGTTCATATTGGCATTGGACATCATGTATTCCTTCATCACTTCGCCACGACCAAACATCATGCCATAATAGATCAGGTTTCCCAAAATAGCTGAAACCAAAGCGGCCAACGCCATGCGCCAGTCAATCACCAACAAATACAGAATGACAAAGATCGGAACAAGTATGCTGGCGGTCATTTCTGGAATAGCGTGAGCCAGCGGGCCTTCCAATCGCTCCGCATCGTCGATGACAAGTTGCTTAAACTCGCCGGACGATTTCTCTTGAATCGTTCCCATAGATACCTTGGACATCTTCTTCATAATTGCAATACGGATATTTTTAATGATTTCATAGGCTACTTTGTGGGAACACAAAGTAGATTTCGCGTAAAGAGCATGTTTTAGAAGATACCCGCATAGAGCAATTACTGGCAGGAGAATTGCCCATGTAGTCGTCAAACTGTTTTCCAATGCCTTTTGCAGCAATACGGCCACAGCAATATATGGAACAACGCCAAAGGCAGAGGATAAAACAGACAGGACAACGGCAAATGATAATTGTGATTTCTTTTCTTTAGCAAAGCGAAGAATACCCTTATATGGAGATTCTCTTTTGCCACTTTCTTTCTGCATATACATTTACCCGCCTTTCCGTGTTGTTTTCCAAACATAATCAGCATAGCAAAACAGCTTTCGTTTTTGTGACCGAATCCGGCAGTTCTATACCCCAATCCGACAAATCTGTTTTTGTAACGGCTTGCTTTTTCTTATGTAATATGGTATTATAGTTAGCAGTAACTAACCTTGTGTTTATGAAAGGAGTACGGCATTATGCTTTTACAATGGTCTGCGCCAGAATATGTGCCACGCTCTTTTCTCGTTTCCGGCGTTTCGGGTACGAATAAAGCAGTGAAGCAAACCGATACCAGCTTTCGGCTTACAAAACAAGTGGCCGATGGATTGGTGGATATGCAGGAAGTGTCAAAAGGATTATTTTTAGTGCAGTCTGAAATGGCGTTCAAAAAGGAAACGGAACTGTGCGAAGAGTATCCAGAGCGCAAAGTCTTTCAACTCTCTTTCTGTATGAATGGGATCTGCGAATGGGATTATCGTCAAAAACGAGGCGAGCACTACCAGCTTTCCCCTACACAGTGCAGCTTACAGTGTGGAACTTTTTCCCAATGCGTCAGCCGTTTTGGTTCTGAAGAACCTTACCGAACATTAAGCATTTCGCTGGAACAGGAGCGTTTCCTGCCTTTGGCAGAGGATTTAGAAGCTGCGCATTTAATTCGGCGGGATAACAAGATTTGTACCCACATATTTTCTACCACACCGGAAATCCGCTTGGTTTTGCAGCAGCTATTAGACTGCCCGCCAGAGCGAAAGCTACGCAAGTTGTATCTTGAAGGAAAGGTATTGGAACTTGTCTCCCTGTTCTGCGAAGAAGCGATTGGGAAGCAGAAAAATGACAAAGAGATTTCCAGAGAAGATTATCGCTGCTTGATGAAGGCCAGGGAAATTATTGACAATCATTTCCTTCACCCTTTGACAATCGCACAGATTGCGGAGCAATGCTATCTCAGTGAAACTAAATTGAAGCAGGGCTTCAAAGCCTGTTTTAATTGTACGGTCTACGAGTACATAGTGGAAAAGCGCATGGAGATGGCACATCGTTTGTTGCAAAGCGGAAAATATAAGGTGAAAGATGTGGTATGGATGGTGGGATATACCAATGCGAGCCATTTTATAGACGCTTTTAAGAAAAGGTATGGAATTACGCCCGGAGAAGTGTAAAAACAATTTATGTACCACTGGAATACCGGCGGTCTAAAAAGCTATCTGAGTTATGAATATGTACCCAGCCGCCTGCGCGGCTGGGCTTCTTCTTTTTTAGGTTGTTAAAAATCTGGGCAGCCATAGCCCAGCACCTCATAATGTCCCACGGGGTAGCTGTTCTGCCGGACGGAATCGCCGGAGTTCCCTTCAATGGTGTAAACGCGCCCGTTCTCTACCTTCTCCACAATCCCTGTATGGTCGGAAAGCCCGTCCTGCCCGTTTTCATCGTTCCAGTCAAAGAAGATAATCATGCCGGGGGCCGGTTCGGCGGAGCCGTCCATCCATTGGCCCCTGTCCTTGAACCACTGTACGCCATTGACGCACCCTGCATATTTGGGAATTACGCCGGTATCAATATAGCCGCACTCGTTGGCGCACCAGCTCACAAAACACGCGCACCATTCCACACGGCTGGAAAAACCATACCAGCTCCAGTACGGCTCGCCGCCCACATTCCCTACCTGGGAGAGCGCCACGGAGACGATGGCCCCGTCCTCGGTGTAAATGCCGTAAAGAACGGCGCTCCACAGGCTGCGGTTTTCCTCGTCCAAAAGTTCGGCAAGCTGCTCTTTCTGTTCCTCGTCAAATCCATACTGCGCTGCCATTTCCTCGGCGGTCTTGTGACTGACGGTGATATACAGATAGGTTTGGGTGACGGTGGTTTCCGTCTCCACGATATTGCCATTGCCGTCATCAGTTTCGGTGATGACCGTTTCCGTCCTGGTTTCCGTGCGGGAAGATATTTGGTTCATCTCCCAGAAAATATCCGTGAGGATGGCTTTCTTGCTGTCGTCCATGGTGGCCACCTCCTGGGGGTTATCCGGGTCGGTGGTCGTCTTGACGGCATAGACGGCAAGCACCTCCGGCCAGACGGCGCGGGAGCCGGACATCTCCAGCACGTCATGGGACAGGTTCGCCTTTGTGGTGTCGATCTGCTGCTGGTAATCATCGTTGATCTCCTGCACCACGTTCTGCATAGTATAGCCCGAACCGCTGTCCTCGCCGGAAAAGAAAATACCGAAGCAGGAGCCGATCAAAAGCCCGATG
>OGYB01001273.1_pt1 | contig 11826 bp, 11 predicted proteins | sample 1576421 | NCBI WGS metagenome assembly OGYB01 (sample SAMEA3541577, study PRJEB24748) | human gut metagenome | biome: human gut; feature: human-associated habitat; material: faeces | place: China | collected 2012 | reverse complement strand
TCCATTTTTATTCTTTTTTCGTGCTTGTCTCTTTACTTTTTTACGCACATTAACAATTACATTCAGACACACAAAAAGCTGCGCAACACCCGGCAGGATGCTGCGTAACTATTGAGTGCATCTGGCTTGTTTAACAGATGCGATTGAAAGGAAATGTGTTGATTTATTCGGCTGTCTTCACCCAGACACGTTTACCGTCGAAGGTGATGGCCATTTTCAGGATATCAGTGAAACCATCTTTACGGAGGATAGAATCGTATTTCTTATCTTCTATTTGTTGCAAGGCGGAATTTAAGGCCTTTTCCACCGTTTCTGTTTTACGAAGCCGTTTCAGTTCCATGATTACTGCCTGGCCTTTTCCACCTTTGGGACGCAAAAGAATATCGTAGCGGCCAAAGCCGGATTCGCGGTTACTGCTTACCTCATAGTCAGACATGCTGGCCAGCAATCCCAACAGGAATGCCTGATAAACCTTTTCCGGGTCACGACCGTTGGTGTCGTAATAGGATAAAGTATGGATCACAAAGTCGTTCAGTATCTCTTCAAAATAATCTATATCTCCGGCACGCAAGGCTTGCAACATGATCTCCAAACGGTCGTTCTTTACAGGACCTCCATCTATCCAACTCTGAATAATCGTGCGAAATACAGTCTTAACTTCGCGGTTAGGCACCTGCAACGTATATTCAATCAAATCTTCCGGAGTTAATACCGGATTTGAAGCCTTCAGGTATCCGCTAAACAACATAAACGACCAGATATTGGTCGGCTTTGCCAGTAAATCAGGAAACGCCAGTTTATCATTTATCACACTGCGAACAGGCTCACCTTGTATCAGAGCTTCCACTCCTGTACGTATCTGCGAAGGACCGTCGGCTAGCAAATGGCGTAGCAGTACATCGGAACCTGTGTTCACCCAGTAAGGAGCAAAAACGCCATTATACATTATATAATTAAGTACAGACCAAGGATTATACATTACTTCGCCGCCAAACAGATAACCATCATACCAGGTCTTTACATCTTCCTTATGCTCTCCCTGGGAATAATCGTCTAGAAGCCGGTCTGTTTCTTCTTGCGTAAAACCGAAAGCACTACAAATGGGCTGATCAAGTAGCGTAAATACAGCTATATTATTTAATCCGCTGAAAATAGACTCCTTGCTCACCCGCAAAATGCCAGTAATAACGCCACGGAATATGTCCGTATTGTCCTTGAAGACCTGACTCATAAAGTTACGCATGAAACCGATCATCTTGTCATAATAACCATTATCAAAGGCTACATGGATCGGGGTATCGTACTCGTCAAGCAAAACCAATGGCGGCATGCCCCAGTAAGAGGTAAGTAAATCAGACAATAGACGGAGCGCCCCCTCTAGCTGTTCAGATGTGGCACGCCCTTCGTAAATCGCATGAAACCACGGACGATATACTTCTTTCAATTGAGGATCAGACAATAAGTAGTCATGTCGGATAAATTCTCTTTGAAGTTCTTCCCCGATTTTAGTCTGGACACTTTCGAACGTATCCGCCTTGCAGTCTTTCAACGTTATCAGTATCACCGGATACTTTCCCTGATATTTATCAAAGTCTTTCCAATTTTCGATACTTTTACCTGCAAACAGCGGACGGTATACATTCCCTTCCGTCTTCTCAAAGAAATACCGCAAGCCAGACAGATTCAGCGTCTTACCGAAACGGCGCGGACGCGGAAGCAGCGTTATTTTACTTCCTTCCTCTATCACCTGACGGATAAAGTCTGTCTTATCCACATAATAATAATCTTCGTCTATCAACTCTTTATAATCGCTGATGCCTACCGGTAACTTTTTCCTGTCCATATGTCACTGTTTTTATCGTGCATACAAATATAGGAATTATTATGACAGGCACATTCAACTATTATTCATTTCCTATTATTCATTTCCTATCAATCTCATCATGTCAAAGAACTCGTTTTCCCCGATTGCTGGCAGGTTCGGGAAAGAACCTTCATATTACTACTCCACCATCCCTCTCAAAGGGGAGAAATAGTGTTCAAAACGGACACACCTCAAAGGTGCTATTTTTGTATACAGCGAAACGGTGCCGGATCGCTCATTGTTGCACCTGGTACTAATTCAAAACTACCCGAATAAAATCTGAGGTAATAATAAGCATAATTGTTGGTGCCTGTCGTACTGGTTCCTATATATCCTGTTGAGCTACTCTTTAAATTACCTGTGTTGCCAGCCCTGTTTCCAGCTACAGGGAACCAAGCTGAATTGTGAATAGTAATAGGGTTGGGTTCAGTTGTTCCTCCTGATATATTATACAAACGTCCAGCTACATTTACTTCTTTTTGATGCCAAAAGGTATTCTCTGCATTCAATCCGGTAAAAGCATCCTTTGGTGCAATCTTCCAACCTGCAGGACAAGGGTCATAAAGAGTTTTCAACTCATCGTATAAGTTTACATGTTTCTGTCCACTTGGATTGTTATCATACCATGATCCGGTGCTTATAATAATCTCATTTGGGTGTTGTATGGTGTATTGCATCATATTTCCGTTTACCATCAGATTATTGCTACATGTTGTTCTGGGTAAACTCAGGGAATACCCTTCTCCGTTATAAATTATATCTATTTCATTTGTTGTTCCGTCCACTATACCAAAAAACGGATCTTTACGCCCCCAGAAATACTGGAAGCCGGCTCGTTTAAAAAAATCTATCGACGAGACTTCCGTACCAGGATAATCTCCGGCAGTAGCCCCCAGATTGCGATCCATAATTACTTTACTGCTATAAGCTCCTTTATTAAAAGCGTCATTGTTATATTGGTGTACACTCCCTTTAAGGGTTGATTTTTGTGCCTGTTCATATGTTACAGAGGGAGAAATGCCTTGAGGCACATAATTAGTTATCCAAAGATGCCAACTCCAGACAATTATATCTTCATGATAAGCCGCTATTACCGCGTTGCCACCACTGGTAACAGGCACTTTTACGTGAATACGAGCTTTCTTCAAATCGCCTCCATCACTGAGATTTACCTGATTCGAATGATTATTTTCATCAATAGAGTAACCCATTACGAGTTCTCCCGTAGTTCCGTTATCTTTCGTTTGCCAAACTATTTTAACTTGGGTGATTTTTTTATCGTCCTTAAGAGTTGTTCCATCCGTTAGATGTGAATTCCAACCGCTTAAGTCGTTTCTGTAACCATCTTTTACAGCATCATGCTTAAAAGGATTGAAACAGATATTCGTACCGGGTTGCATCATGAAGCAATTGGAGGTAGTTTGGACGTTAGTGCTTATCACCGGAGACAAATCTTGTAGTTGAATACGCTGGTCGGAGGTGTAATGATCTGTGTTGAGATTGATCGTCCAATGATAATTAGTGTTTTCAAACAGATTGAAATCGTTTGTCGTATTACCTCCCAGGTAGGCACGGTAAAGTAATCGTTCATTTTTTGTGGTACTATTTACCACAAATTCCACATAAGTAGCTGCCGAATGAGCGTAATTCTTATTACGATAGGTAGGATAGGTTACGTCGTTGCGAGTGCCACGGACGTTGGCGGGCATCCAGAAGGTTTGAGATCCATTTGCATTGGTCAATTTGTCTCCTGTCAAGCGGAAACCATCAACAAACTCGCTTATGCTGGTTGGATACATTTCGCCAAATGTAGGATCATTCTCTGTTTCAGGCAGGATACGGTAGTCCTTCGGTACCTGCATCAGGCGGACTTCAGAAAGGGTATAGCCTTTTTTCATTTCTTCGCTAAACGTCCAGTCAATCGTTACCCCCACGGCCAGACGTTTGAGCAGCAGGCGGACATCGGTACCTTCGGGACTGACCAGTTTGCCACTTTCTATTTTAACATGGGGCAGAAAAAGCAGATAAGGCATATTATTGATATTGGTTCCATCAGTAGCGCTGATGGCTTTGATTGTTGTTGCATTAGCTATGATTTTCCGAACTTCGGATAAGGATTTATTAGCCAAAGAAGCCACTGCCGGAACTGAGCTACGGGCTATGATAAGGAGTTGGCAATCACTACTGTTGGTTAAAGAGGCAATAGTAGTTCCGGGGGCTTGGCTTGCAATATTAGAAGAAGAGGCTAAATGCCCTCCTGCTGAGTTGTATTGATGAATTTCCAGATTATAGAATTTATCGGGATGGACAGCCGTAATCCCTGCCCGTGTTTGTGATGCAGGAACGAGTTGCATATCGAAGGGGGCTTGTTCGTTGCCTGCGCCATTGTTTGTGGTTTTGGTGCCGGCAGAGAGCGTGGCTCCGTCTACCTCGTCTGCAAAGCCGATGTTAAGCGCTACTTCCACCTTCTTTCCTTCCGACGGATTCACTGCCGGATTATCGATTTTGTCCTCGCAACCTATGTTCATTAATACCAGTGTTAGAAGTGCCATAATGACTCCTTTCGTTTTTATGTTTCGTCCTATCCTCGCCATCCTTTTATCATTTTTTTACTACTACATTTATGTTAAAACCAATCTTTTCGGGTGTCTCTTTCTTATGTAGAAAGAGACATGGGACTGACGGCTTCTTGTTAACCGCTGTATAACAGTTATTTAACGCAGTAATATTTCAATGATCGCTTACGCTTCAAAAGATGGCGTAATTTTAATATTATTAATTTGTAGCCAAATTAGGCCACGTTTCTTGCTCTACTCGTTAAAAGTTGCTACTTTAGCACCCGATAACGGATAATAATCAATCATTTTGATAGTGTGTCTCTTTCTACATAAGAAAGAGACACTTTCTTTTTTTATCACCTCTTGATTGTCATTTCCTATGTTTATTTTCTTCATTTCCATTTTTATTCTTTTTTCGTGCTTGTCTCTTTACTTTTTTACGCACATTAACAATTACATTCAGACACACAAAAAGCTGCGCAACACCCGGCAGGATGCTGCGTAACTATTAGGTGCATCTGCTATTTTTTACAGATGCGATTGATAAGGGAAAAGATTTTTATTTCAGGAGTTGTCGGTTGCCGGTATCCTCCAGGATTCTCATTTGCGAAATGGCTATTTGGTTCAACTTCAAAAGACGCTCTTTTTGAGTCAGGCCTTCGTCAATGAATACAGCATTCAGATTTTCCATATTCGACAAACAGATCAGTTCGTTGATGGATGCGTAATCACGGATATTTCCTTTCAGGTCGGGATGTTGTTCGCGCCATTCTTTGGCTGTCAGACCAAACATGGCAACATTAAGTACATCGGCTTCACTGGCATATATAACGGATGCTTGCGCCATCGTTAATTCAGGCGGAACCAGATTCTGCTTAACGGCATCGGTATGTATATGGTAGTTGATCTTTGAAAGTTCCCGCTTGGCACTCCAACCGAGTTGAGCTTGTTCCTGGGCTTTGAGGCGTTGGAATTCTTTGATAAAGTAAAGCTCAAATTCCACAGAAATCCAACTTGCAAACTTGAATGCAATGTCTTTATGTGCAAATGTTCCACCATAACGACCTGATTTAGAAACAAGTCCGATGGCATTTGTTGATTCAATCCATTTTGAAGGAGAAATAGTAAAAGCATTTAATCCGGCTTCTTTTCTAAACCCCTCGAATTCGAGGGGTTTAAAATGAGGATTATACAATGTTTCCCATAAACCTAAATACTCGATAGTCATTCGGCTATCTTCACCCAGACCTGCTTTCCGTCGAAGGTGATAGCCATTTTCAGGATATCGGTGAAACCGTCCTTACGCAAAGTGGCATCGTAATGCTTATCGTCTATTTGCTGTAATGCAGAGTCAAGTGCTTTCTCGACCGTTTCCTTCTTACGCAAGCGTTTCAACTCCATGATGACGGCTTGTCCCTTGCCACCTTTGGGACGGAGCAGGATGTCATAACGACCAAAGCCGGATTCACGGTTACTGCTGACTTCATAATCAGCCATACTAGCCAGCAGTCCTAATAAAAATGCCTGGTATACCTTTTCCGGGTCACGCCCATTTGTATCGTAGTATGAAAATGTATTGATAATAAAGTCGTTCAAAAGTTCTTCGAAATACTCGACATCTCCTGCACGTAAAGCTTGGAGCATCAGCTCCAGACGATCGTTCTTAACCGGGCCTCCATCTATCCAGCTCTGGATGATGGTACGGTAGACGGTTTTCACTTCGCGGTTAGGTACCTGCAACTCGTATTCGATCAAATCTTCCGAGGTCAATACCGGATCGGAAGCCTTCAGATAACCACTGAATAGCATAAATGACCAGATATTAACCGGATTAGCCAATAAATCGGGAAATGCCAACTTATCGTTTATTACGCTACGGATAGGTTCTCCTTGTATCAACGACTCAACCCCTGTGCGGATTTGTGAAGGGCCATCGGCCAGCAGGTGACGCAAAAGGACATCCGAACCAGTGTTTACCCAGTAGGGAGCCAATACTCCACCTTTGCTTATGAAAGACAAGACAGACCAAGGATTATAGATTGTTTGCTCTCCAAATAAATAGCCGTCATACCATTGCTTAACCTCGTCCTTCAGATTACTCATTGAATAATCTTCGAGCATCCGGTCAGTTTCCTTCTGGGTAAAACCAAAGGAAGTGCACATCGGTTTCTCCAGGATGGTATCAACATCTATATTATTCAGTCCACTGAAAATCGATTCTTTACTTACTCTTAAAATACCGGTAATGATACCACGGAAAATATCCGTATTGTCTTTAAATACCAGACTCATAAAAGTACGCATAAAGCCAATCATCTTGTCATAATATCCTTTGTCGAAAGCCACATGGATTGGTGTATCATACTCGTCAAGTAAAACCAGAGGGGGCACTCCCCAATGAGTGGTTAGCAAATCGGATAATAAACGCAAGGAATTCTGTATGATAATGTCGTCTGCCTGCAACCGAAGCATCTTATCAAACCATTCCCGGTTGATTTCCGAAAGGGGGTCGTCAAGCAAATACCGGTGACGCGCAAACTCTTGTTGCATTTGTATTCCTATTTGAATGAGGGTTTCTTCAAATGTGTCTCCTTTGCAATCTTTCAACGTAATAAGTATCACCGGATATTTCCCCTGATATTTATCGAAGTCTTTCCAACTTTCAATGCTCTTTCCTTTGAACAACGGACGGTAAATATTCCCTTCCGTCTTCTCGAAGAAGTATCGGAGTGTAGAAAGATTCAACGTCTTACCGAAACGGCGTGGGCGCGGAAGCAGGGTGATCAAACTGCCCTCTTCTACTATCTGACGGATAAAATCGGTCTTATCCACATAATAATAATCCTCGCTGACCAACAGCTTGTAATCACTGATACCGATCGGTAATTTCTTTCTGTCCATATGTCACTGTTTTTTTAACGTGTATACAAATATAGGAATAATTATTTCATTCCTTATCAATCTCATCATGCCCAAGAACTCCCATCCGGCAAGATGCCGCGTAACTATTAGGAGAATCTCATGTATTCGCTAAAAAATGTAAACAAATAAATGCCCTTTTCAAAACACTGGTCTTTTGAAAACAAAAGTCCTGTATTTTAAATTCAAAAGTCTAGTCTTAACATTTCAAAAGACCAGTCTTTTTTTGTGACTGTAAATAGGATGTAGGATTTACTTTTACAGAACTTCTTCTGTATCTTGGTTGACAGTATTTTGCATATTCAGAGAATTATTGATTTCCCGACTATATTCGTTGACTAAGTCAATATCATGGATATCTTTGATATCTAGTATCTCACGGATCAATTCAACTTTACCATTCTCCAATTCAGTGTTAGGTATCATAAGTCTTTCTTGTTTTAGATTGATTAATATTGTATTATCTTATCACTTAACAATATAAGTTTCACATTGTTCATCAACCCCCACTCTTTCCTATACTTTTTAGGAAAATTGATATCATATCCGGTAATATTGCTATTTTCTATACCAAATGAAATACGGAACTTTACAGCGTCGATTATTTATAAATAACAGCACGAACAAATTATGCTTATGAAACGTTATATATTCATTCTATCAGGATTGCTGATATCGATTTCGATATTAGCTCAAAAAAACGAGGTAAATATGTTAGTAAAAAGCAAAAGCCAATTCAGCGTAGATGAGACTGTCAAGCGAATAGAGGCCAATCTTAAAGAGAAAGAGATACAGGTGTTTGCCCTGTTCGATCATAGTCAAAATGCCAAGGACAGCGGTATGGAGTTGTTACCTAATCAAGTAATTGTATTTGGTTCTCCCAAAGTCGGAACACTGTTGATGCAGCAAAATCCGGAAGTATCCATTGAACTACCGTTAAAGATTTCCGTATGGCAGGATAAGGATGGTCATGTCTGGACAGCATTTATCAGCATGAAGTCGATAGCCGACCGATATGATCTGGGCGATAGTCCAATCGTCACGAACATGCAGAATTTACTGGCAAGTATCGTAGAACAGGCTACAACCGAAAAAAGGTGATTGCCCTGCATGGACAATCACCTTTCCCTTTACTAAATAATTTCTTATTTCTTAGATGCTTCGATAGATGCTTTTCTGAATTCTTTCAGTAACTTTTCCAGTTCAAGAGAAGCTTTACGAGCACGAGTACCAGCTGCCTTGTTACCATTTTCTACCTGAGCATTAGCATCTGTGCTGAATTCTGCAATTGATGCATTAATTTTTTCTACTAATTCTTTCATTTTTCTTTGTATATATTGTTTGAGCCACAAAAGTATAAATAATTATATTATGTGCAAGAGAAATGTGTCTGTCAAGTCATATTTTATTTTATCTGTACACGTTTTTGCATGGCCGGACACCCCGGATAAACAGCCGTAAACGGATACATGTCGTAAAGCATATTCATTTTCAAGTTTATTTTAACTAAATAATTTGCCCTCTTGAGAGATATTGCCTAAGTTAGTGCCATTAAATAATTAACCGAAGTATTAACCTTCAAAATAAGGGAACCATGACAAAGACAATCACTTTTAATGAATTGCGCAGACTGAAAGACCGTCTGCCTGACGGAAGCACTCATCGCATTGCAGATGAGTTAGGTATATCAGTAGAAACTGTTCGTAATTATTTTGGTGGATATAATTATAAGGACGGTAAAAGCTGTGGGATACATATCGAACCGGGGCCTGATGGCGGTCTGGTCGTATTAGATGACACAACAATATTTGAACGTGCTCTACAGATACTCGCAGAAGTACAGGATGTATCTGAGGCACAAGAAGCGTAAAGAAATTCAAAGCAAATAAAAATCCCATAGCAAACGAAAGAAAAACGCTGTGGGATTTTTTATTTAGCAACATTTCCTATTTTCCGATTGTTTAATTTATAAAAACACACGAGTATGGAAGATAAACTAGTAACATTAGCTATTCACACGTTCGAGAAAGCACAAATTCTTAAGACGATACTGGAAACGGAAGGGATCGAAGTCTATATACACAATGTAAACCAGATCCAACCGGTTGTATCGGCAGGCGTACGTGTGCGAATTAAAGAAAGTGACCTGCCTCATGCTTTACGCATTATTGAGGATAGTAAATGGCTGAGTGAAGATACAGAGGAAGAATCGACTGCCCCACAGGTAAAAAAGATCCTGATCCCGGTTGACTTCTCCGACTATTCGATCAAAGCTTGTGAACTGGGTATTAATTATGCTTATCAGGCCGGTGCCGAAGTGATGATCATGCATGCTTATTTCAGTCCGTATTTCCCGTCGGCTATCCCTATGGGCGACACGCTGGCGTATCAGGTGAATGAAGAGGAATCGGTACAGAATGTATTGAAACGTGTTCAGATCGATATGGAAAATATCTGTACGATGATCAACCGCAAAATACAAGCCGGAGAATTACCCAAAGTGAAATATAATTATGTACTTCGTGAAGGATTACCGGAAGAAGAGATCATCGCTTACTGCAAAGAATACCATCCTACCCTGATCGTCATGGGAACCCGGGGTAAGAGCCAGAAAGATATGGATCTGATCGGTAGTGTGACCGGAGAGGTGATCGAGGTCAACAAAGTGCCTGTACTGGCAATTCCTGAAAATATACGTTTTAATGATTTGAGTGATGCTAAGAATATTGCTTTCGCCACTTCATTCAATCAACGTGACCTGGTTGCATTCGACGAATTTATGGAAATAATAAAAGGATACGACGTTAATATCCATTTATTCAATATCTCGACAAGTAAAGACGAATGGAATGAAATTCGCCTGACCGGTGTCAACGAGTATTTCAAAAAACAATATCCTGATGCAAATATCAGTCACACTGTTTTAGCCGATGGCGACTTGTTGCTGGCAATCGAGAAATTCGTTCGCGACAAACAGATCGATGTCATTGCATTAAGCACTTATCGTCGGAATATCCTGGCCAGAATGTTTAATCCGTCTATTGCCCGTAAGATGTTGTTCCACACCGATACTCCATTGCTGGTAATGCATTCCTGAAAAGATTAATGTAAGCAAGTGATTATTCATATCGGAGCGGGCTATCAATGTATATTGGTAGCCCGCTTTTCTTTTTTTAACCACAAATCAATAATCATTAACAAATTAAAGAAAACCAAATCTCTTTATTCCTTGTTTATATAGTGCAAAAAATTAGGCTAGTTTTAATTATTATATTTGATCGAGATTTATTTATGAAAGAGAAAAGAATCGTTATGCCAGCGGGCAAACAACAAGAAGAAAATGTTCAGGAACCAAAGAACAACGGCGAGAAAAACGACTTAGTAAAAGGAAGGACTTTATTTATGGACAAGAGATATAGAAAACGTATTTTCTATGGATTAGTGGCAGTAGTTGCAATTGGAGTTACTATAGATACTCTTTTTATCTCTCCTTCCACCTCTCCGCCAACAGCTAATGAGCTCAATAAAAATGATGACCTGCTCTCCCGTTCGCTACCGACACTTGCTGATATTAAATCCTTCCAACCGGATAACATTTCCGGCCTTTACACCGTTTCCATTTATTCACGTAATGATTCCCTGAAACTGGATTACTGCTATCCGGATACTGTTATAACACGAGCTTTCACCCCTACCTCTCATCCAACTTCACATAGCAACCTTCAACCTACTTATCAGACTTACCTGGTAACAATTCCTGAGAACGAAAATATCATTCCGGGCGGAAATTATCCGGAGATATGGATCCCTTGCATGATCAGCCTGGTTCTATTAGGGGGATTGCTGGCATTTGAAGGGGGACGTCATCTAACCGGGTCGATCCGAAGAAAACAAATGATCGGAGAAGACACTTACCTGCCTGTCCTGTATCGCAAAGAAAGATGGAGCCGTATAACCGTTGTAACAATCCGTGTAGTCGGCTGCCTGTTCAGTACGACAGGATTACTATCCATGTCTCCGGTTCCTGAATGGTTGGAACATGCCCGTCCAAATGCCGATCACAAGAAACTCCATCCTGCCTTGGATCTGGAAAACTACTGCATGGAGCCTAAAACACTTCTGAAACCGGAAGCATTCGGCTTATCCGCAAGCGAAGGAAATAAAATATGCGAATTACGCTTGCGAACTTATCTGGATCGTCCGTTAATAGAAATTGTCCGCCAGTTTGGTAAGGATGAAGCATTGTCGGAATATGTCTATGCCAAAGACAGCATTCCCCACCGTTTTGTATTGACACGACCGGACATCGTACAATCACTAAAAAAGCTCTATGGTTCACAGATACCGCTCTTGCGTATCTCGCTAATAAGGGAATATGACGATTACTATACCCCTTCATCCCAATCAGCCCCTTTACCGTTGCCGGCATTTAAAATAAACACATAGCGAAAAAGTAAATTTGGGCAAAGCGTAGCGAATTAGCTG
>OGYB01001268.1_pt1 | contig 11854 bp, 8 predicted proteins | sample 1576421 | NCBI WGS metagenome assembly OGYB01 (sample SAMEA3541577, study PRJEB24748) | human gut metagenome | biome: human gut; feature: human-associated habitat; material: faeces | place: China | collected 2012 | reverse complement strand
GGGGTATCCGTGCGCCGGGGATGCTCTTTTGCATTCGGGTCAATCCGCCCGGCCCGCCTGTTTGACGAGCTGATTGGCGTATACGCTGCAGCCGGCCACCAGTACGCCCTGCACGATACCGGTAAACAGGCCCAGCGCAATGCTCTGTACGCCGTCGAAGCTGCCGGTTGCCACCACCCACAGCATGGCCAGGAACACGCCCGCGCCGCCCAGAATGAGCGGGATGTGCTTGTCTTTTACGTCCTGCGAGGCCTTGAGTGCTTTGCCGACGATGTAAAGCACCGCCACCAGCACCAGCAGCTCGGGCCGGATATATTCCATTACGCCGTCCATCAGTTCCATAAGGGGACACCTCCTCGCTTTTGGATATGCGGCGCGGGGAAAATATAGTACATGCACAGCCGGATATTTTGTGTGGGAATCTGCATTTTTGGCCTTTTGCTGAAAATAAGGGAACGGTTTTCGTTATTGCGCGCAGAAAATGAAGAAGCCGGCCGGACAATATCGTTGCATAAATGTCAGATGGAAAAAATGCCTGCGCAGCGGGCACAGGGAGGGATGGGCTTGGAACAGGCCATCATCGATATCCGGAATATGTACAAGATCTACAATCCCGGAGAAAACGAGGTGCGCGCGCTGGACGGCGTGAGCCTCGCGGTCTACAAGGGGGAGTTTGTGGCCATCGTAGGCCATTCAGGCAGCGGGAAATCCACGCTGATGAATATGATCGGCTGTCTGGACACGCCGACGTCCGGTACATATTTTCTCAACGGGCAGGACGTAAGCGCGCTTTCCGATAATGCGCTTTCAGCCATCCGCAATGAACAGATCGGTTTTATTTTCCAGAGCTTCAACCTGATCAAGAACCTGAACGCGCTGGAAAACGTGGAGCTGCCGCTCATTTACCGGGGCCTGCCCGCCGGAAAACGGCGTCTGCTGGCGTTGGAGGCCCTGGAGCGTGTGGGCCTTGCGTCCCGTATGGACCACCGTCCAAACCAGATGTCCGGCGGCCAGCAGCAGCGTGTGGCCGTGGCTCGCGCCATCGCGGCACATCCGCCGCTCATCCTCGCGGATGAACCGACGGGCAACCTGGACACCAGAGCGGGCGCCAGGGTGTTCGAGATCATCCGTGCTCTGCACGCCGAGGGCAACACCATTGTACTGATCACTCACGACGAAGGGCTGGCCCGCAAGGCTCAGCGCATCGTGCGTATCACAGACGGAAAGATAGACGACGGGGAACGGGAGGTTTTCTAAAATGGAAACAAAGGAATTGATGGCGCAGAACGTGCAGGACCCGGCGCAGGCCGGCGAGGTGCTTTTGCAGCCGCCCAAACGGCCGAAGAAAAAGCGCAGCATCAAAAAAATCGTGCTGCTTTCACTGGCAGGCATTGCGGTGCTGGCCCTGGCGGGCAACGCCGTTCTGAGCGCGCTGCGCGGCCCGCTGCCGACCTATGTGCAAACACAGACGGCGGCAGCCGGAGACATCAGCCAAAGCCTGTCCACCACGGGTACGCTCACTTCGGGGCAGACCGTAGTGGTGCCGTCGCCCGTCACCGCGCCTCTTGCAGAGGTGAAGGTGGAAGCGGGGCAGATCGTGAACGCGGGCGACCTGCTTGCCACCTTTGATACAGAGCCGCTGGAGCGCGCTTACCGGCAGGCTTCTGCCGCTTATGAGAGTGGCCAGCTGCAGAAAAGCGACGCGCTCACCGCCAGCGACAGCGCACAGGCACGCTTCAATGACGCGGCTGCGAACCTTAACAATCTTGCCGTCCAGAAAGACAAGGCTTCAGCCGCGGTGAACAGCCTGACCGCGCAGTACGAGGCCCTCGCGGATAAGCAGAGCGAGGAGGCGTTGTCTGTTAAAGCGGCTTTGGACGCCGCCGCCGCGGACCTCGCGAACCAGCAGCAGGCGCTGAGCGCGGCCAAGGCAACCTACGACGCGGAAAAGCAGGCCGTCCTGTCCGACAGCGCCAAGCGCCAGTTGGAGCTGGCACAGGTGCCATCATCCCTCTCCGTGCAAAGCGCCAAGGAGGACCTTGCCCGCGGCAGGGACGGCGTGACCGCACCCATCAGCGGCGTCGTCACCTCCCTCAGTGCGGTGCCGGGCTCCAGCGCGGCGGCTTATGGTCCGCTGTGCACGATCCAGAGCCTGAGCGATGTATATGTGGACGTGGCGCTCTCCCGCTACGATCTGGAAAAGGTAAAGCCGGGCCAGAGCGCCGTTGTCACCACGCTGGGCAGGACATACACCGGAACGGTGGCTTCCATCGACGCGATGGCCACGGCCGGGGCCTCCGCCACAGGCACGGCCACGGCCTATGTGCACGCCAAAGTGCAGCTGGACGCGCCGGACGGCGATATCAAACTGGGCTTGGAGGCCAACGTGGTCATTGCCACAGGGGAGGCGAAAGGAGTGCTGAGCCTGCCCATCAGCGCCGTCAATACGGATGTGAGCGGCCAGTTCTGCTATGTGGTGGAAAACGGCGCGGCTGTGCGCCGGGATGTGAAGACAGGCCTTTCTTCCGATACGCAGGTGGAGATCGCCTCCGGCATTTCCGCGGGGGATGAGGTCATCCTCAACCCGCAGGATGTGACGGAGGGCATGGCTGTCAGCAGCGACCCCGCCGCCGCGGCGCAGATGCCCGCGGACGCGGGTATGGGCGCTGTGATGATGGGCTAAGGGGGCGTCCGGATGCGTCAGATCTATGAATACGCCAAAATGGCGTACCGCAACATCATGGGCAGCAAAATGCGCTCATTTCTCACGATGCTGGGCATCATCATCGGCATTGGGGCTGTCATTATGGTGCTGTGCATCGGCGGCGGCGGGCAGCGGATGATGGACAGCGAACTGGGCATGCTGTCTTCCGGTTCGGTGTATCTGAGTGTGACCGGCGAGGATACCACTGTGAACGATTATTTTACCGACGGGGACGTGGAGGCCGTGGGCCGTATGGAAGGCGTTGCGGGCGTGACGATGGCCGGCGGCGCCAGCGGAAGTGTGCGCGGCCCAAAGGGAGAAATAGGCGCCAGCCTTTCGGCGGGCAACGGCAGCATGTTTCTGGTGTTTCCGGCTACGCTGCAGGCGGGGCGCTTTTGGGACGCGTCGGATTATGATGCCGCGCGCCGTGTTGTGACCGTGGATTCCGCGGGAGCAAAGGCGCTGTTTGGAACCGACGACGTATTGGGCATGACGGTGCAGCTCACGGTGGGCGGACGCACTTCGGATTTCACGATCATCGGCATAACCGAAAGCCAGAGCGGATACAGCTACAACGGCAAGATCACTGCGCAGATGACGGCGCCGCTGTCCAGCCTGTCCACTCTTTCCGACGATGTGGGCCAGCCGTATTTCCAGATCGCGCTGCTGGCGCAGGACACTGCGAACAGTGTACCGCTGGCACAGCAGGTGCTGCGTCTGGTGGAAAGCCGACACGGCAACGCCGGGCGGGACTGCTACGGCATTATGGACGTAAGCCAGTACACCGCGCAGATCAGCAGCGTGACAGGGATGTTTACGGGCATCATCGTCGCCATCGCGGGCATCAGCCTGCTGGTGGGAGGCATCGGCGTTATGAACATCATGCTCGTCAGCGTCACCGAGCGCACGCGGGAGATCGGCATCCGCAAGGCGCTGGGGGCAAAGACGGGCAGCATCACGTTCCAGTTCCTCATTGAAGCGGGTACGCTTACGCTCATCGGAGGCGTCATCGGTATTGTGCTGGGCCTGTGGGGCGGCTACGGCATCAGCAGCCTGATGGGCATGGAGGGCTATGTGGCGCCCTCCACTGTAGTTTATATCGCGCTGTTTTCCATCGCCATCGGCATTTTCTTCGGCATTTACCCCGCGCGCAAGGCGGCGCGCCTGAGCCCCATAGAGGCGCTGCGCACAGAATAATTGGTTTTACAGGCCTGCGGCTCCGCGCTGTGGGCCTGTTTTGATAAGAAAAGGCTGTGTTTTTGGGCATAACGCCAGTATTTTGTAAATAAGGACGAATTTTCCGTAAAAAATTTGACAAATATTCACATCTGTCCGTTGATTTTTCGACAAAAAGCGGTAAAATACTATGATATAAGGTAAAGATAAGGTTAAGATAGGAGGTCCTGTCTTACCGGCGGGCTGCGGCGCGCCCGGCGCGCCGCTTAAGGGGAAAGGGAGAACAGTTTGAAGATCGGGCTTGACATCGGGTCCACCACCATCAAATGCGTGGTGCTGGACGACGCGCTGAATATTACATACAAAACCTATGAGCGTCATTTTTCCCACATCGTGGAAAAAGCGGCGGAGCTGGTGCAGCGCATGCACACTGAGGTGCTGCACGGCGCGCCCGCGCAGCTTTCCCTCTCCGGTTCGGCCGGCATGGGCCTGGCCGACGCCTGCGGCGTGCCCTTCGTACAGGAGGTGTTTGCCACACGGGTGGCGGCAAAGCGTTACGCGCCGGATGCGGACGTGGTGATCGAGCTGGGCGGCGAAGATGCGAAGATCCTGTTTTTGACGGGCGGTACCGAGGTGCGCATGAACGGAAGCTGCGCGGGCGGCACCGGCGCGTTCATTGACCAGATGGCAACGCTGCTGAAGATGACGCCCGACGAAATGAACGAAGCCGCGCGGCATGCGGAAAAAACATATACCATTGCCAGCCGCTGCGGCGTGTTTGCCAAAAGCGATATCCAGCCCCTCATCAACCAGGGCGCAAAGGCCGGGGATGTGGCGGCCAGCATTTTCTATGCCGTGGTGAACCAGACCATCGCGGGCCTTGCGCAGGGCCGGAAGATTGGCGGCAACGTGCTGTATCTGGGCGGGCCGCTCACATTTTTGCCCCAGCTGAAAAAGAGCTTCGACAAGACGCTGGGCGTGACGGGGACCTGCCCGGAAAACAGCCTTTATTTTGTGGCGCTGGGCGCGGCGCTGTATTCCGACAAGGAACTGGACCTGGCGGGTGTGGTGGAAAAGCTGCACGCATACAGCGCCACGGCCACCTATGCGTTCAACCCGCCGCTGTTCCGGGACGAAGCGGAATACGAGGCGTTCCGCGCACGGCATGCAAAGGCGAGCGTGCCGCGCCGTCCCTTTGCGGACAGCACCGGCCCTGTGCATATCGGCATCGACGCGGGCAGCACCACGGTAAAAGCCGCCGTCATCGACGGAGACGACAATTTGCTTTTCACCAGCTATCAGCCAAACAGTGGCAATCCCATCCCCATCATCCGGCAGATGCTCATCGACATTTACAAGGCGCGTCCGGGCCTGCGGGTGGCCAGCGTCACAGCCACGGGCTACGGCGAGGACATTGTGAAAAGCGCCTTCGGCGTGGATTTCGGCGTGGTGGAGACAGTGGCCCACTTTACGGCGGCCAAGCACTTTATGCCGGACGTGGATTTCGTCATCGACATCGGCGGGCAGGATATGAAGTGCTTCAAGATAGAGGACGGAGCCATCAGCAACATCTTTTTGAACGAGGCATGCAGCTCCGGCTGCGGCAGCTTTTTGCAGACGTTTGCGGGCGCGCTGGGCTACGGCGTGCCGGAGTTTGCGAAGCTGGCTCTGTTTGCGGATAAGCCCGTGGACCTGGGCAGCCGCTGCACGGTGTTCATGAATTCCAGCGTCAAGCAGGCCCAGAAGGACGGCGCGTCCATCGAGAACATTTCGGCCGGGCTTGCCATCAGCGTGGTGAAAAACGCGCTGTACAAGGTCATCCGTGCCTCCGGCCCGGAGGAGTTGGGCCGCAAGATCGTGGTGCAGGGCGGTACGTTCTACAATGAGGCTGTACTGCGTGCGTTCGAGATGGAAATGGGCGTGGAGGTCATCCGGCCGGATATCGCGGGCCTGATGGGCGCGTTCGGCGCGGCACTGTACGGCAAGGCAAAGGGAAAGAGCCAATCGTCTCTGCTTACGCTGGAGGAGCTGGAGGGCTTCACCCAGAAGGTGCGCAGCGTCAACTGCGGCCTGTGCGGAAACAACTGCCAGCTTACGGTCAATATTTTTCCGGGCGGCAAAAAATACATCAGCGGCAACCGGTGCGACCGTCCGGTGTCCCACCGGGGCGCGGAAAACCCACTGAATCTGTACGAATACAAGCAGCGCCTTCTGGCCGAATACAAGCCCCAGCCGGGCATCCGCGGCACTATTGGCATCCCCCTGGGGCTGGGGATGTACGAACTGCTGCCTTTCTGGTATGCTTTCTTCACGAAGCTGGGCTTTTCGGTGGTGACCAGCGGTCCCTCCAGCCGGGAGCTTTACTTGGAGGGCCAGAGTACCATTCCTTCCGACACTGTATGCTACCCGGCAAAGCTGCTGCACGGCCATATCCACCGGCTCAGCCGGATGGCTGTGAACGCCGTTTTTTACCCCTGCCTGACGTATAATGTGGACGAGGGCCTGGGTGACAACCACTACAACTGCCCTGTGGTGGCCTATTACCCGGAGGTCATTGCGGCCAACTGCCACGAGCTGGAGAATATCCGTTTTATTTACGATTATATCGGCATTCACCGCCGAAGGGATTTTCCCAGGAAGATGACGGCCATCCTTGCAAAATACTTCGCGGGCATCAGCCTGGGCGAGGTGAAGGGCGCTGCGGACGCGGCCTATGCCGAATATGCGGAGCATATGTCCCGCGTGCGTGTCCGGGGCGGAGAGATCATCGCCCAGGCGCGGGCCGAGGGCCGGCAGATCATCGTTCTGGCGGGCCGTCCGTACCATGCGGATGAGGAGATCAACCACGGCATCGACAAGCTGATCTGCAGCTATGGAGCGGCGGTGATCACAGAGGACAGCATTTCACACCTGGTGGAAAAATTCCCCACCAGCATCCTCAACCAGTGGACCTATCATTCCCGCCTGTACGCGGCGGCGAAATACATTGCGGACCAGCCGGATATGAACCTCGTCCAGCTGGTGAGCTTCGGCTGCGGCGTGGACGCCATCACCACCGACGAAACGAGAGAAATTTTGCAGCGGGAAGGCAAGCTGTACACACAGATCAAAATCGATGAGATCGCGAATCTGGGCGCGGTGAATATCCGGCTGCGCAGTCTGTTCGCAGCCATAGAGCCGGCCTCCGGCGAAACGCCGGACGCGGAGTAATGCTCCCGCCCGTATCCATAACTGCGTATTTGCCCAAAGGAGGGGCATGCCCATGGAAAATGTCCATACTTATCCAAAATTCACTCCGGAGATGAAAGCGACACATAAAATCCTGATCCCCAACATGGCGCCCATCCATTTTGAGATGATGCGCGCCGCCATGGAGGACGAAGGCTATCATGTGGAGGTGCTTGGCTCCGGCGGCCATGCCGTGGCGCAGGAAGGGCTGAAATATGTCCACAACGATACCTGCTACCCTGCGCTTCTTGTCATCGGGCAGTTCATCAATGCGCTGAAAAGCGGAAAATACGATCTGGATCACACGGCCCTGCTTATCACGCAGACGGGAGGCGGGTGCCGGGCGTCCAACTACATCCACCTTTTGCGTAAGGCGCTGGTGAAAGCGGGCTTTCCTCAGGTGCCCGTGGCCAGCCTGAATTTTTCCGGCCTGGAAAAGGACAGCGGCTTTCAGTTGACGCTTCCGCTCATCCGAAAGATTGTTGCGGCGGTGTTTTACGGAGACGAGCTGATGAGCCTTGCCAACCAGACGCGCCCCTATGAAAACGAGCCGGGCACGGCGGATGCGCTTGTGGCTGCCTGGACGCGGAGGGTGGCGAGCCAGTTCGATGAAAAAAAGGGCTTCTCGAAAAAGGATATGGCTGCGAACTTTGCGGCTATCGCGGCGGATTTTGCGGCGGTGCCCGTTACCTATACGCCCAAGGTGAAAGTGGGTGTCGTGGGCGAGATCTATGTGAAATATTCACCGTTGGGCAATAACAATCTGGAGCAGTTCCTCCACGGCGAGGACTGCGAGGTGAACCTGCCGGGCCTGATGGGTTTTGTGCAGTACTGTGTTGCCAACATGGCCGAGACCGTGCGCCTGTACGGCGGCAGCAAGCTGTTGGAGCTCGGCTCCGATACGTTGATGAGCTGGCTTACCGTGCGGGAAAAGCTGATGATCGCGGCGATTAAAAAGCATCCCCAGTTCCATGCGCCCACACTGTTTCTGGACACGAAAAAAATGGCGGACGGAATCATCGGTATTGGCAACAAGATGGGTGAGGGCTGGCTGCTGACGGCCGAGATGATGGAGCTGCAGCAGACAGGCTTTGAGAACATTATCTGCGCCCAGCCCTTCGGCTGCCTGCCCAACCACATCTGCGGCAAAGGAATGATTAATAAGATCCGCACCATATATCCCCGCGCCAACATCACACCCATCGACTATGACCCGGGCGCAACGCGGGTGAACCAGGAGAACCGTATCAAGCTGATGCTGAGTGTGGCCAAGGAACGCCTTGGGCAAAGCGGCGGCACGCCCCCGCAGGGCGGCGCAGCCGAGAAAGTGCCGGTATACGGCGGCATGGAGGTGCCGGCCGTGCACGTGCCCGGCTTTGCGGAAAAGCTGCCCGCCAATGGATGAGCGCTGCAGCGCGGAATACAGACGAAAAACCAGCGGAGCCTGTGCCCCATAAAAAGGGCAGGCTCCGCTGGTTTCTCTGTACCATTGGGATTATAGCGCGCCGCATGCTCAATACGCGGCTTCAAGCTCGGCAATGCGGCGGTAGAGCATATCGTTCACGGGGGTAGGAACGCTGTGCTTCTCCCCAAGGCGACGCATGGCGCCTGCGAACAGCTCTACCTCGGTGGGACGCCGGGCCAGCGTATCCTGGCGCATGGAGGGCATTCCGTCGGGGTTCAAAGCATCGGTCATTTTCATCCAGGCGGAAATATCCGCGTCTGTCAGCGTCACACCCTCCCGTGCGGCCAGGGCCTGTGCCTCCCGCATGGCAGCCAGCATGGTGTCCCGCGCCGTCCCCGGGTACTGTACGCCCCGGTACGGCACATTGTAAACCGCGCATACCTGGTTCAGCCCCACATTGAGCATCAGCTTGCTCCATTGGCGGTACAGAATATCTTCATGTATTTCGCAGGGCACGCCCGCCTCCAGCAGCAGTGCGGCCGCCGCGTCCACAGCCGAGGTGCGCGCGCCCGTACCGCTGCCGATAAGAAGCTTTCCCATATTGCGGTAGGTGACGGCGGGGCCGTCCTTTACGGCGTCCATCCCCTGGGCCACACAGTAAAGCACGTGCTCCGTCCCGTAGGCTGCGGCCAGCTCGCCCTCGCTGGTAATGCCGTTGAGCAGGGAGATGACCAGTGTTTCAGGCCCGATGAACGGGCGCATCGTTTCAATGGCGGCGGCAAGCCCGGTACTTTTGACGGCGAAGACCGCCAGCGCGGCAGGCTGCGCCTGCTGCGGTGTCACAAAGCGGAAGGTACAGGCAGCGCCGTTGCAGGTGAAGCTCTGTGCCGCATAACGGGCTGCACGCTGTGCATCCGCAGCAAAGAATACACGCTGCGGGCCAAGTGTCTGCGTCATGCGTTGGCCGAACATGACGCCCAGCGCGCCTGCGCCGATGACTGCGATGACAGGTTGTTTTTTCATAATACATTTCCTCCGGGAGCTTTTGGTGCTTTGTAAAATACGTTCGGATGCGTGCGGCGCGGGAACGGCCGCAGCTGTCAAAAACGGCAGAAACAAACGGCATTTCCCGGTTGGGAAGACAGTGTTTGTTTCATTATAGCATGCCGCCGCAAAGGGGTACAACAGAACCGTAGGGATCGCGGCTTTGCAGTCTGTTCAAAAAAATATCGAAAATTTCCGAAATATGATTTTTCATCTGGTATTTTGTGCGGGGCCATGCTATGATGTGCTGGGATTTATGCTGCGCTGCCGGCTGTTTACAGGCGGGAACGGCGGAGCGCATCCCATAGTACAACAAAATAAGCATCAAACGGATGCGGGGGCGGACAGCAAATGGAAAAGACACCGCGCGATTTTATTTTCGATAACCTTCTTTCCATGTCGGCATACTGGGCCTGCACAGGCGCCATCATTGCCAGCCTGACGGCATATTACGGTTTTTCACTCGCGCTGTCCAATGTGGTCACGGGCCTGAGCGGCACGCTGCCCATCCTACAGCTGGCGGGCGGCCTTGCCTACGAGCGCACAACACGTCCGCTGCGCTTTCTGCGCCTGTGTAACGGCACATGGCGTGTACTGCTGCCGCTGGTGTTTTTTTCGGTGCTGCTGCCAAGGACTGCCGGCGCGCCGTTGATGGTGGTGTGCTATGTGTTGGCCATCGGCATTTATCAATTTGCATGTCCGTCTCAGACGGACTGGCTGGTGAGCAGTGTGGAGGGCCGTGTCCGGGGAGACTATTACTCGGTGCGTGAGATGTTTTTCATGCTTACATATACCGGTGTGTTCTGCGCCGTGAGCCTGATTATTGACCGCGCTGCCCGGCACGGCGCACAGCAGACCGGCTTTTTGGCCGTAGGCGTGCTGGAGACCATGCTGCTGGCCGCCAGCTTGACGGTGCTGCTGCGTTTGCCTGCGCCGGAAAGGCCTGAAAAGGAGGAGCCTGCCCCAGCTGCGACCGCCTTGTTGGAGCCGCTGCGCAACCGCCGTTTTCGGAGGGTGATGCTGACGAATATGGTGTGGAGCCTTTCGGGCATGTTCATCGGCGGCTTTGCCGCGGTGTACCAGATTCAGGTGCTGGAACTGACGTTTTTTGAAATCATGGTCTGGGTGACGGCAGGAAACCTGTGCCGGTCGCTGTGCACTCCGCTGATGGCACGTCTGGCTGCGCGCATCGGATGGAAGAATGTTACCGCGCTGACCATTGCGATGATGGCATGCGTGGCCGCGCTGTGGGCGGCGGCCACCCGGCAAAATGCAGCATACCTGTTTCCGGTGCTGTCCATACTGGGGGCGGTGCCTTACGCGGGCATGGGCGTCGGTTTCCTGAAAATGCAGGTGGCCACCAGTCCGTCCGCCACGCGCAGCATGTATTTTTCCGTCAACTCACTGTTCAACGGGGCCTCAGCTCTGCTGGGCTCGGTGCTGTGCTCTGCGCTCATCGGCGTGCTGGAGGCCTACCCGCCCCACGCACTGCGCTGCATCTTTTTTGTGGGCTTGGCAGGCGCTCTTGCCGCCGCAGTGATGGCCGCGCGCATTCCCTGCCGGGAAGCGTGAACCGCAGGAAAACAGAAAAATTTTTAGGGCTTTTCTTTTTGGAGAAAATCCTGTATAATATATAAGCCGCATCACTGTGTGCCGCGGCGTGATTGGGGGCCTTAGCTCAGTTGGTCAGAGCATTCGGCTCATAACCGACCGGTCCAGGGTTCGAGTCCCTGAGGCCCCACCATAACGAATAAATCCGAACCTTGTGCCTGTAGGCGATGGGTTCGGATTTATTGTTTTTCAGAGAATTTAATAGAAAAGCAGAAGGGCAGGTATAAACGCTTGTCCTTCTGCTTTTCGGTATCGTAATGCTGTAATTTAAATCGCATTTTCTTGAGCCCGGTTAATTGCTCCATAGCAAACCGATACGAACTGAGCGATGAAGACTGGGAAGGAATTAAGGAGTATTTCCGGTTTTCAAGATGGGAAGACCCGCAAAGTGGAGGAATCAATTATGCTGAACGCGATCCTTTGGTTTGCTCGGAACGGTTCAGACTGAGGGATATTCCTGGTCGCTATCCACCGAATCAAAGTGTAATATAGCCGTTTCTGTAAGTGGCGTGATAATGGAACTTAGAAGCTGTGTTTCATACGCTGCATGCGGATGTGGAGAATTTGAGTATTGACAGCGTCTCCGTAAAAGTTCATCCGCAAAGTGCAGGGGCTATAAATATTAAGGCAACGCCGCACAATTCACGGCTGATGCCTTAAGCGCCGCCTCGCTTGCAGATTTTCCG
>OGYB01001266.1_pt1 | contig 11860 bp, 8 predicted proteins | sample 1576421 | NCBI WGS metagenome assembly OGYB01 (sample SAMEA3541577, study PRJEB24748) | human gut metagenome | biome: human gut; feature: human-associated habitat; material: faeces | place: China | collected 2012 | reverse complement strand
CTGCTGCATGAACCCCGCAGCAGGCCCTTCTGCAATATGGGATAACACATATGCAGGGAAGCGGCACGCGGGAAATGAAACTGGAAAGTGGAAAATTTCACAAGACCGCCGGTCATGCGCTGTAGGGGAGGGGCATGCCCCTCCCGACACCGCACCGGCGGGAAGTGCGGGCCAATGTTAAAAAGGCAATGGCCTCCTCGCAATGACAAATCGGGAGTATTTGCCATTTTAACGGCAGCTTGTTGATTGCGCCGGTGCAGCGCCGGGAGCGGCATGCCGCTCCCCTACAAGGCGGGTGCGGTCGACGATAGTGCCACCAAACCTGCAGCTTGCAAGGCGCTCCCTGAGCGCCGCTGCAGACGTAATCGGTTTGTACGTTTTTTTCGGCAGCCTGTGCGTATTGCCGGTGCAGCACCAGGCCCTGCGGCGAACCTGTTTTTCTTTCTTGCCTTTTTCGGCAAAATACGATATCATTAGCTTAGTAAACATTGCACAGGCGTTTCCAAAATACCGATATAAGGAGCTGGCAACATGCTGGAACAGTCGATCCTGCAGAATTATCTTGACATCCTGCGCGAAGAGCTTGTCCCGGCGACCGGCTGCACGGAGCCGATCGCCATTGCCTACTGCGCCGCGACCCTTCGGGAGCTGCTGGGCGCTCTGCCCGAGCAGGTAGACGCCGCCGTCAGCGGCAACATTCTGAAAAACGTCAAAAGCGTCGTCGTACCGAATACCGGCGGGCGCAAGGGCATTGCCCCCGCCATTGCCGTCGGCCTCGTTGCGGGCGACGCGGCGCGTGACCTGCAGGTCATCTCCGCCGTGACGGAGAAGCAGCTTGCGGAGCTGGACGCTTACCTGCAGCGGGTGGAGATCTCCGTCTCCTGCAGCCACTCTCCCTGCCAGCTCGACATCGACCTGCGCGGCAGCTGCGGCAGTCACACGGCCCGCGTGCGCATCACGAACCATCACACGAACATCGTCTGCCTCGAGCGCGACGGCGAGGTCCTGCGCGAGCTGCCCGTTGTGGACTCCGCCGAGGAGCACCGCGCGGACAAGAGCCTGCTGAACGTGGCGGACATCCTGCGCTTTGCGGCCGAGGTGCCGTTCGAGGACCTGCTGCCCCTGCTGGAGCCGCAGGTCAGCTGCAACTCCGCCATTGCCGAGGAGGGCCTCCGCGGCGCATGGGGCGCGCAGATCGGGCGCATTTTACTGGAGGATTACGGGGATGATATCAAGCAGCGGGCCAAGGCCTATGCGGCCGCGGGCTCGGACGCCCGCATGAGCGGCTGCGAAATGCCCGTCGTCATCCTCTCCGGCTCCGGCAATCAGGGCATCACGGCCTGCATGCCCGTCGTGGCCTATGCCCGCCACATCGGCGCGACCCGCGAGCAGCTCTATCGCGCGCTGGCCGTTTCCGACCTTGTCACCGTCCACCAGAAGACCGGCATCGGCCGCCTCTCCGCCTACTGCGGGGCCATCTCCGCCGGGGTCGGTGCAGGCGCGGGCATCTGCTACCTGCTCGGCGGCGACTATGACGCCGTTGCGCACACGGTCGTCAACGCCGTGGCTATCCTCTCCGGCACCATCTGCGACGGCGCGAAGCCGTCCTGCGCGGCCAAGATCGCCGCTGCCGTGGATGCGGGCATCATGGGCTACCGCATGTATCTGCACCACCGCGAATTCCGCCACGGCGAGGGCATCGTCGGCAGCAATGTTGACGACACAATCGCCAAGGTCGGCGTGCTGGCGCAGCAGGGCATGCGGCAGACGGACCGCACGATCCTCGATATCATGCAGGATCGCTGCAGCTGAACGCCCGCGTTCCTTCAAAAATCGTTTTCCGGTCCGTCATAATTTGGACATATCGGGCGGATATACTACAAGCACAGCAAGGAGCTGAACACCATGGAGCAAAACGAGCGCATCGACTCCGCTGCAGGCGAGCCTGTATCGGCCTGCAAACGAAGAAAGCACCTGCGGCTGGCGGCCCTCGCTGTAAGCTGCGCCCTGCTCGGCGGTATCGCCGGAGGCGCGGCAACGGGACTGCTTCTGCAGGGCCGCGAGCGAGCGGCCATGCGGCCGGCCGGTCGTCAGACGGCCGTATCCGGGGCAGAGAGCACGGGCGCGGAGCCGTCCGCAGCGCGTGTAGCTTCGACTGCGGGAGAATTGACCCCGACACAGCTCTATGAGCGCTATGCGCCCTGCGTCGTCGGTGTGCTGAACCTCAGCGCGGTCACGGACCTCTATGGAAAGGACACCATGCAGGCCAGCACCGGCTCAGGCGTTCTCCTCACGGGAGACGGCGAGATCCTGACGAATTATCACGTCGTGAAGGACTTCACGCAGCTTACCGTCACACTGTTTGACGGAACGGAGCATGCGGCAAGGCTCCTCGGCTATGAGGAGGACAGCGACATTGCACTCCTGAAGATCGACGGTACCGGCTACCGCCACGCGCGCCTCGGAGATTCCGACCGGCTGCGCATCGGCACGGAGGTTGCTGCCATCGGCAACCCGCTCGGCGACCTGGACTACAGCCTGAACGTCGGCTATATCAGCGCGAAGGACCGCGATGTCGATCTGGACGGCCCCTCCATCCGCATGATGCAGCTCGATGCGGCCATCAACCCCGGCAACTCCGGCGGTCCGCTGTTCGACCTGCGCGGCAATGTCGTCGGCGTGACGACGGCGAAATATTCCGGCGAGACCGTCACCGGCGCGACGATCGAGGGCATCGGCTTTGCCATCCCCATCAACGACGTCCGCGAGATCCTCTCGGAGCTGCGGGAATACGGCCGCGTGCCGAACCGCGCCCAGCTCGGCGTGATGGTCGGCACGGTCTATTCGACGAACACGGCCCGCAACGGCCGGGTGCAGGTGCGGGATGTCACAAAGGATTCCGCCGGTGCCCATGCGGGCCTGCGCGACGGCGACTTTATCCTTGCGCTTGATGACTACACCGTGCGCACGCTTTCCGACCTCAGCGCGGCGCTGCGGCACTACCGCGGCGGCCAGCACGCGACGCTCACCATCGAGCGCTACGGCAAGACGTTCCGCCTGCCCATCGTGTTTGACAGCAAGGACGATGCGGTGCAGAACGAAGAGCCAACAACATCGGCCAATGCGCTGGAGCCGTCCGAGCAGGACAGTCCCCGGCCCTGATCCGATGTCTTCCATAGATCGCACCCCCTCTCTTTTTCATGCTTTTTCTCTTTTTTCTCTCTCTCTTTCTTTCTTTTCTACGAAATGTACCGTCCGGCTTTCCGGGCGGTACATTTCGTTTTTGCGAAACGGGCTGGCGAAAAAGCTGCCCAGCCGGAGGTTTCGGAGGGAAGAAAAGTGTGAAAGGAAACCGTCAGGGTTTCCTTTCGCGTTCAATAACCCGCCGCAGCGGCAAAATTGCAAAACAGTACTACAAAAAGTTTTGCAATTTTGAAGGCAGCTTGGCAAAAGGCCAGAAGGGACTTTTCGACAAGCTGACCGTCCGGCTTGCCGGGCGGTACATTTCGTTTATGCGCTTAGATGTCGAAAAGGTTGCGCTTGTCATTGCGAGGCCCTGCAGGGGCCGCGGCAATCTCGCGGGATCACTGAGGATTTTCGGTAAACTTCGGCGAATTCGAAACATTTTATGTGAGATTTCCACGTCGCTTCGCCCCCTGCAATGACAAGACTGGGACATTTGACAAGCCGGGAACCGTCTGGGAGTCTCAGACTGTCAAAAAGTCTCCGCTTTGCAGAATAATGCCGACGTCATATCGAAACAACCTGTTGCAAGGCAAGCGCGTGTATGCTATAATGCAGAAAAACGTTGGAACAATTTCGGCTTCCTGCCGTCTAATCTTGCAAAGAGAGAAGGAACGACCGGCGCGGCCGGCGCCGGTCCGCAAACACAGGAGGAGAGAGCATGAGACAGGGTGTCATCTGTATGCTGATCGCGGCGCTGGTGCTGCAGCTTGCGGGCGGCGTGGTCGCAGGCGGTGCAGAGCCGCTGGCCATGACAACACAGGAGACCATTCGAACGGTCGCCGTCTCCGGCGTGCCGACCGCGCTGATGCGTGGGGCCAGACTCCCGGAGCGTATGCCGTCGTTCCATACGGACGCGGCCTGCCATCTGGCGGACAGCTGGCAGAGCTGGTCCGGCATGGTGTGGTTCTCGTCTCCAGACGGTGAGCATATCAGTAAGCCGCTCCCGGCGGGCACCGTCACGGAGCCGGGTGTGTATTATTATCTCGGCCTCGTGCTCGAGCCGGATGGCCTTGCGTCCTTTTCCGACGCACCGTCCGTAACGGTCTGCGGGACGACGGCCGCCGTGCAGCGGCTCGAGGACGGCAGGCTGTTCGTCTGCGTGCGCTACGGCAGCGACGACGGCCGCCTGGAGGGCCTCCTGCCCGAAACGCTGCCGTTTCGCGATGTCTCGCGCCGTGCGTGGTATTTTGAGAGCGTCGCCTATGCCTACCGGCAGGGGCTGATGAGCGGAACGGGCACGACGGAATTCGAGCCGGATACGGCCACGTCCCGCGCCATGCTCGTGCAGGTGCTTTACCGTCTGGCGGGTCAGCCCGCCGCGGCCGGAAGCGACTTCTCCGATGTCGGCGACGGCGTGTGGTATGCCGATGCCGTCTCGTGGGCCGCCGGGGCGCAGATCGTCAACGGCTACGGCAACGGGCGCTTCGGCCCGGACGACCCCGTCACACGCGAACAGACGGCGGCCATCCTCTATCGCTATGCCGCGTGGTATGACCTTGCCGGGGACGGCGAGGCGCCCCTCTCCGGCTATCCGGACGCCGGGACGGTCAGCAGCTGGGCGCGCAGCGCCATGGGCTGGGCCGTCGGCGCGGGCTATCTGACCGGCTCTGCCGAGGACGGCGCCGTTCTGCTCCGCCCGCAGGCGCTTGCCGTCCGCGCGCAGACCGCCGCGATCCTGGCCCGCTTCTGCCGCAGCCTGCAGAAGCAGGAGCACGCCATGCCGCGCGCGGACTATTTCACGGCCCGCGGCACAACGGTACTCTACCTGCCGCTCGACAACCGTCCCGTCAACGACCTGCGCGTCGAGGCGCTGGCGGACAGCACCGGTATGAATGTGCTGCTGCCGCCGGAGGACCTCTATGCCACGCGGCTCGACGGGCAGACGACGAATGCCAACGGCACGCAGTACGGCGACACGCACGCTCTCCTGCAGTGGGTGCTGGACAATGAGGACGCCTGCGATGTGCTGATCGTCAGCATGGACCAGCTGCTCTCCGGCGGCCTTGTGAACAGCCGCTGGGAGGACGGGATGGACCTGACGTGGGAGCAGGATGCCATTGATACACTTTCACAGATCGCTGCACGCAAGCCGGTCTATGTGTTCGACACGGTGATGCGTCTTGCCACGACCGCCGGCTATCAGGGACTCGACAGCGAGGCCTACCGCCTGTTCCGCAGCTACGGCATGGCCGAGCGCGGCGAGCTGACCGGTCACAACCTGACGGTCGATAACATCATTGCAGGCTACCCCTACGGTGCGGACGGCGAACGGATCGAAACGACGTTGGACGACGAGCTGGTGGAGCATTATCTGGCTGCCCGCGCGCGCAAGCTGCGGCTGACGGACTATCTGCTGCGCCATGCCGAGAGCTTTGCGGCCTGTGTCGTCGGTGTTGACGACTCAGCTGCGCGCATCTCCGTGCAGACAAATGAGATCCGCTATCTGCAGCGGCTGCTCGGCAAAAACTGCGCTCTGTTCTGCGGAACGGACGAGCTTGGCATGATGGCCTTTACGCGTGCCTATGCCGACTGCGCCGGATGGAACAGCCGCCTGTCCGTGCACTATTTCGGCGGCTATGAGGACAGCGTGGCCGATGCCTACGATACCTCGACGCTCCGCGAGTCCGTGGAGCAGCATATCACGGCGCTCGGCGCGGAGCTTGCGGACTGGAGCGAACAGTCAGATGCTGTCGTGCTGGTGCTCACGCGCGGCGCTTCCTCCACGGAGTGCAGCCGGTATCTGGCAGCTTGGGAGGAGAACTGCCGGAATGGTGTCCCGACGATCGTCATCGATGCCTCGTCTGCCACGCAGCATCTGCCGCAGCAGCTGGAGGATACCTCGCTGCAGTGGCTCATGGGCTACAGCGCGTGGGGCACGGCGGCCAATTCCGTCGGCATCGCGCTCTCCATGGGTCTGACGCGCCTGCAGTGGCTGCAGGGCGAGCAGGACCCGCAGCCGGAGGACAGCGAGGCCTTTGCGCGCGAGCTGATCTTCGCCTATATGAAGGACATCGCCTACTGCCGCTATTGCCGCCCGACGATCAAGGACCTGACGCCGGAGGGCATCGAGCAGGCCCTGCTCAGGCAGAATATGACGACCCGTGTCGAGACGGCCCTGAAGGACACGGTGCTTGTGACCGGGCCGGACGGCGTGACGGACTATGTGATCCCGGAATTCCGTCTGACAGACTTCTCCGCACCGCTTGGACGAAGCTATGAGATCCGCTTCCGCATCCTGTTCCCGAATGCGGGTCCGTGGATCACGGAGCAGTAAAAAATGGGAGCTGCGGTTCATTGCCGCAGCTCCCTGATTTGTTTGAGCACGTCAATCCCTCCGGCTCAGCCGGATGAATTGACGTTTTCATTATACTTCACATACGGTCCGGGGCGGAGAAGCCCAGCAGATCGATGCACTCCTCCAGCGCGCGCCTGGCAAGGCGGATGAGGGCGAGGTAGCCCGCCTGCTTCTGCTTGTCCGGCTCGGCCAAAATGCGCGTCTCGTGGTAGAAGCGGTTCACCGCGCCCGCAAGCTCATAGGCATAGGCGCAGATCACGTTCGGTGCGGAGTCACGGTAGGCCATCTGCAGGGCGTCCGGCATCTGCGCCAGCTCCAGCTGCAGCGCCTTGGCGCTCTCGCTGTCGGCCGGGGCCATGGCCCAGTTGCCCTCGCCGCCGCAGCGGTTCAGGATGGACTTGATGCGGACGATGGTGTAGAGCAGGTAGGGGCCGGTGTTGCCCTCGAACGCGGCAAAGCGCTCGAGATCGAAAATATAGTCCTTCGTGGCGAGGTTCGACAGGTCGCCGTATTTCAGCGCCGCGATGGCGATGCAGCGGGCTGTGGCGTCCAGCTCGTCCTCGGGGACGGTCTGGTTCTCGCGGATCTTGTCCGTGACATAGGTCACAATGTCGGCAATGAGCGTTTCCAGACGCATGACGCCGCCTGCGCGGGTCTTGAAGGGCTTGCCGTCCTTGCCATTCATCGTGCCGAAGCCGATGTGCTGCAGCTCCGTCTCCGGCGGGACGAGATGGCCCTTGCGCGCCGTGCGGAACACCTGCTCGAAGTGCAGACTCTGGCGCTTGTCCGTCAGGTACAGCAGCTTGTCCGGATGGTAATCCTCCATGCGCTGCACGATGGTGGCCAGATCCGTCGTGGCATACAGCGTCGCGCCGTCGCTCTTGACGAGGATGCACGGCGGCAGCTCCTTGCGGTCGCCCTCCTCGGCCACGGGCACGACGAGCGCGCCCTCGCTCTCGACGAGCACGCCCTCGGCCTTCAGCTTCTCGAGCATCGGGGGAATGTAGGGCTGCGCGTCGCTTTCGCCCTTCCAGACGTCGAAGCTGACGTTCAGATTGTCATAGTTCTTACGCAGATCGGCCACGGAGACCTGCATGATGTGGCGCCACAGGGCATAGTAGCCGGGACGGCGCTGCTGCACGGCAAACGTGATCTCGTGAGCGCGGGCGGCGAAGGGCTCGTCCTCCTTCGAGCGGGCGCTGGCCGTGGGGTAGATCTCCTCCAGCTCGGAGATCGTGAACGGCGCTTCCTCGGGATACGGGCCGGTGAAGCTCTCGTCAAAATAGGGCAGGTCCGGCTTGCGGCGCTCCAGCTCGGCGATGATCAGGCCGATCTGCAGGCCCCAGTCGCCCAGATGAATGTCGCCGACGACATTGTCGCCGAAGTAGCGGTAGATGCGCTTGATGCTCTCGCCGATGATGGCGGAACGCAGGTGGCCGATGTGCAGGGGCTTTGCCACGTTCGGCCCGCCGTAGTCGAGCACGACGCCGCGGGGCTTGCACTCGCCGGTCACGCCGAGGCGCTCGCTCTGGCGCATCTGCTCCAAATGGGCGGCCAGATATGCAGGCTGCACGCGCAGGTTGATAAAGCCGGGCTTTACGGCCTCGGCTGCGGCAAAGACGCTGCCGTCCTGCAGGCGGTCCACAACGTCCTGCGCAATGACGAGCGGGGCTTTGTGGTGCTGCTTTGCGGCGGGCATGGCACCGTTGCACTGAAATTCGCACAGATCGGGGCGGTTCGAGACCGTCACGCGGCCGCAGGCCGGGTCATATCCGGCGGCGGAAAACGCCTCCGCCACAACGGCGGACAGCCGGTCGATCAGCTTTTCCATGGGCGATCAGACTCCTTATCGTTCGATAAACGAAATAATATACAATGATAGCAGAAATTCTGCCGCTTGTCCAGTGCGGGCAGAATTATTCCGGCAGCTCGCGGTACATGGCGGCCGCGTCGTCCTTGCGCACGGCGTCGGCCACGGCCAGCACCTCCACGGCAAGCGTCCGCTGGCCGAAGGCGATGCGCAGCACGTCGCCGGGTTTTACGTCATAGGACGCCTTGGCCGGGCGGCCGTTCACGGTCACGCGCGCGTTGTCGCACGCCTCGTTTGCCACAGTGCGGCGCTTGATGAGGCGCGACACCTTGAGAAATTTATCCAGTCTCATAGGACCCTCCCAATCAGCTTTTCTGGCCGCGCAGCTCGATGATGCGGTCGCGGAGCACGGCGGCGTATTCGTATTCCATCTGCTTTGCGGCGGCGCGCATCTCCTTTTCGAGCTTTGCGATCTCGCGCTCACGCTCGGCGGCCGTCATCTTCACGCCGTCGCGCCGCTGGGCCTCGCCCTCGGCCTGCGTGATCTCGATGAGCTCGCGCACGTCCTTCACGATGGTCTTCGGCACGATGCCGTGGGCCTTGTTATAGGCATCCTGGATGCCGCGGCGGCGCTCCGTTTCGTCGATGGCGGCGCGCATGGCGGGCGTGATCTTGTCGGCGTACATGATGACGCGGCCCTCGGCGTTGCGAGCGGCGCGGCCGATGGTCTGGATGAGACTCGTCTCGCTGCGGAGGAAGCCCTCCTTGTCTGCGTCCAGAATGGCGACGAGCGAGACCTCCGGCAGATCGAGTCCCTCGCGCAGCAGGTTGATGCCGACGAGCACGTCAAATTTTGCCATGCGCAGGTCGCGCAGGATCTCCATGCGCTCAAGCGCTGCGACGTCGGAGTGCATATAGCGCACGCGGATGCCGGCGTTCTGCAGATACGTCGTCAGATCCTCGGCCATTTTCTTTGTCAGCGTCGTGACGAGCACGCGCTCCTTGCGCTCGATGATGCGGTTGCATTCGCCGATGAGGTCGTCGACCTGCCCGTCGATGGGCCGGACCTCGACCTTCGGGTCCAGCAGGCCCGTCGGGCGGATGACCTGCTCAGCAATCTGCCCGGCGCGGCTGCGCTCGTATTCGCCCGGCGTGGCGGAGACGTAGATGGCCTGATGGACCTTTTCCTCGAACTCCGGGAACGTCAGCGGGCGGTTGTCGAACGCGCTTGGCAGGCGGAAGCCATATTCCACCAGGCTCTCCTTGCGCGAGCGGTCACCCGCATACATCGCGCGCACCTGCGGCAGCGTGACATGGCTCTCGTCCACGAACAGCAGAAAGTCCTTCGGGAAGTAATCCAGCAGCGTCATGGGCGGCGTGCCGGGCGCACGGCCGGAAATGACGCGGGAATAGTTCTCGATGCCGCTGCAGAAGCCGATCTCCTGCAGCATCTCGATGTCATACATCGTGCGCTGGCGGATGCGCTGGGCCTCAAGCAGCTTGTCGTGCTCCTTGAACCAGCGCTCACGCTCCTCCATCTCGCGCTCGATCTCGAGGATGGCGCGGTTGAGCTTGTCCCGCGAGGCGACGTAGTGCGAGGCGGGGTAGATGGCCACATGGCTGATGACGCGCTCCGGCATGCCGCTGACGGCGTTGATCTCGGAGATGCGGTCGATCTCGTCGCCGAAGAACTCCACACGGATTGCCCGGCCGGACCAGTAGACGGGGTAAATCTCCACGGTGTCGCCGCGCACGCGGAACGTGTTTCGGGTGAAATTCAGGTCGTTTCGCTCATAGCGGATCTCCACGAGCTTCTGCATCAGCTCCTCGCGGGACTTTTCCATGCCCGTGCGGAGCGAGATGACCATGTTTTTATAGTCGATGGGGTCGCCCAGACCGTAGATGCACGAAACGGACGAGACGACGATGACGTCCCGCCGCTCGAACAGCGACGACGTCGCGCTGTGGCGCAGGCGCTCGATCTCGTCGTTGATGGCGGAGTCCTTTTCGATATAGGTGTCCGTGTGGGCGATATAGGCCTCGGGCTGGTAGTAATCGTAGTAGGAAATGAAGTATTCCACGGCGTTTTCCGGGAAGAACTCCCGGAATTCCGAGCACAGCTGAGCCGCAAGCGTCTTGTTGTGCGCCAGCACGAGCGTCGGGCGGTTCAGGTTCGCAATGACCGAGGCCATCGTGAACGTTTTGCCCGAGCCGGTCACGCCGAGCAGCACCTGCTCGTCCAGCCCGAGGCGGACGCCCTCCGTCAGCTTGCGGATGGCCTCCGGCTGGTCGCCGGTGGCGCTGTAGGGCGCGTGCAGCTTGAAATCCATGGGGTCTCCTTTCGCTCAGTCAAAAACGTACATGCCGAAAAAGGCCAGCAGGCCCGGCCCGCAGTCATATTCCATGCCGCATTGCTCCGCGAGCCTGCGCACGAAGATGCAGTAGGCCGACATGCAGGAATAATACAGGTCAGGATAGCGGCAGGGCTCGTGTTCCACGATGGCGCACGTCTCACACAGGGCGCAGCCGCTGGCCCCGACGGGGAAGCCGGGCACGTCCGCGCGGCGCAGACGGCCGAGCAGGCGCAGCGTTGCGGCGTTGTGCTCCTTTTTCGCGGCCTTGATGGCCTTGCCGTCGCTGTAGTCTGCGATCTCCCAGATCGTCTGGAGCACGAGGGCATGGCGGTGTGCCTGAATGCGCGCGCGCATCTCGTCCGGCGTGCCGCAGTCGGGCGGACAGCTGTAATTTGCGCCGTATTTTCCGCAGAGATTCTCGGCGCACAGCGGCCGGAACGACGGATCGAAGGGAATGTCCTTCGTGTCGGTCACGACCGCCGCCGCGAAGCCCTCCTCTGCCGCTATGGATGTCATTTCTTCCCAGGTCATATCCTGCGCCTCCAATCAAGGAATTATCATAATATTCTAGCATGTTCCGGAGAAAAATGCAACATTTCGGGCCGAATATTGTAGGGCCTGCGGCAAGCGGAAAGATTCCGGTCGTGCGTTGTAGGGGAGCGGACAGCCGGGCCCGGCACAGCACAAACGATTTGTACCAGCTACCGTTAAAATGGAAAAAGCTATCGACTTGTCATTGCGAGGGCGCTTTGCGCCCGTGGCAATCTCGGGAAGGCACTTGCAGTCTGTACAAGCTACTGTTAAAACGGTGTGCACCAATTGCGTCTGTAGCGGCGCTCAGTGAGCGCCATGCAGGCCAGCAGCATGTGGCACATGGATTCTGTGGCGTGACGCCTCCAGAATTGTCATTGCGAGGGCGCTTTGCGCCCGTGGCAATCTCGCAGTACCTGGCCGGATTGTGGGAAAGCTGTCGGCGAAATCGTAATTGCCTGCACGAGATTGCCACGTCGACCTCCGGCCTCCTCGCAATGACAAACCTTTGGCCTTCCCTGTTTTATCGACAGCCTGTTCGGATCGGCAGCAATGCGCCGGGCCCGGCGCAGCACAAACGATTTGTACCAGCTACCGTTAAAATGGAAAAAGCTATCGACTTGT
>OGYB01001265.1_pt1 | contig 11863 bp, 8 predicted proteins | sample 1576421 | NCBI WGS metagenome assembly OGYB01 (sample SAMEA3541577, study PRJEB24748) | human gut metagenome | biome: human gut; feature: human-associated habitat; material: faeces | place: China | collected 2012 | reverse complement strand
GCTTTAATCCTATAAAAGTGGGGCGCGGCTATGGTATATACAAAAATATGGGGGTAGGAGTGCTTACCATACCTCAATTAGATACAGCAGGTCTCAAGCACGGTTTTACCACGCGGGCTGGGGGAGTAAGCCCAGGCCCGTTTAAAAGTCTGAATCTAAACAGAAGCAGGGGGGATTGCGCTAAAAACGTTGAACTAAATTACGGCATATTTTGCGAGTCGATGGGTCTAGATATTAATAGCCTTGTAATGGTCTCCTATGTACATGGGACAGCCGTAAAGAGGGTTAGTAAAGCCGACCAAGGAAGGGGCATATCAAGGGAACCGCTTGAACCGTGCGACGGAATTATTACGAATGATCCTGGAGTTGTGCTTCTTACGCTGCACGCTGACTGTGGGGCTTATTTTGTATATGATCCTGTAAACAATGCCGCTGGACTGGCGCATGCGGGCTGGAAGGGGACCTTGGGACGAATTGGAAGCGCTATGATAGAGGCGATGTCGAAGGAATTCGGGTCTAAAAGCAAAGATATGTTTGTAGGAATTGGACCATGCATATGCCGCGACTGCTTTGAGGTCGCCGAAGAACTGGGGCGCTGCTTCATTGACGAGTTTGGCTTTGACAGCCTATGTTCAGAGGGAAAAACGGGAAAGCTCATGCTGGATTTGGAGATGGCGTCGGCCATTCAGTTTGTCGAATCAGGCATTCTTCCCGAACACCTTACAATTATGGGCGCCTGCACGTTTGAAAACAGCGGTATGTTCTATTCATATAGAAGGGATAGCGGGATAACTGGTTCGATGGCGGCATTTATACAAGTCAATAATGATTAATAGCTAAGGTTTTGCCTATATGGGGTATGACGGTTTCAAACCATATTGCTTTGCGGAGTATGATAATGTATAATAAACAACGAAAACCAACTTTGGAGGTATATATCCGTGAAGCACATTAAAACGATTCAGACGCCATGCATTAAGACAGGGGAACACACAGGCTGTGGAGAGTGTCAGGCTTCATGCCAGTCCGCGTGCAAAACATCCTGTACAGTAGCCAATCAGACCTGCCGGAAGGAAAAAGGTTAATCGACGATTATACTATACGTTGTGAGGGCGCACGGGAAGTGATTGTATAAAAATCATTTCTCGGGTCGCCCTTAAGCATAACAAAGGAATTATAGCTAATCCCCTGGAGGTTTACTTGGTACACACATTTAAATTTAAAGATTTATATATGATATTGGATGTTGAAAGCGGTGCGATACACAGTGTTGATAAGGCCGCCTATGACGTTATCTGTGAGATAGGAAAGGGGAATGATCCTTATAAACTGCATTATGATGCGGCTGAAATCCAGCAGATCATTTCGGAGCTGGCTGAACTGGAGAATGCGGGAGCGCTGAACGCAGATGAACCAAGTATTGTCCAGGACACTGAGCGGCACATAATAAAATCGCTTTGCCTTCATGTGGCGCACGATTGCAACCTGCGCTGTGCGTATTGCTTTGCGGGTACGGGAGAGTTCTGCGGGGAGCGCATGATGATGTCCCCTGAGGTTGGCAGGAAGGCGCTTGACTTTCTTATGGAAAGGTCGGGCAGCCGCCATAATCTTGAGGTGGATTTTTTCGGCGGCGAACCGCTTATGAACCTTAAAGTGGTAAAGGAACTGGTGACCTATGGCAGGGAGCTTGAGAGACGTTTTAATAAGCATATAAACTTCACCATGACCACAAACGGTGTCGCGTTGGATGAGGATACTATAGATTATCTTAATAAAGAGATGCACAATATAGTTATAAGCCTTGACGGCAGACGCGAAGTACACGATGCTTTAAGGCCCACGGCAAACGGACGGGGTTCCTATGACTTAATTGTGGATAATGCTATTGATCTTGTAAAGAAAAGACGACAAGGAGAATACTATATACGCGGAACGTTTACAAACCGCAATCTTGATTTTACAAAAGATGTTCAAGCATTGCACCAGCTGGGCTTTGATCAGATTTCGCTTGAGCCTGTAGTGTTGCCCGAAGACAGCCCATATGCAATATTAGACTCCCATATAGAGAGAATACTGAATGAATATGAAACTTTGGCGGATTACCTGCTCAATAGCAGGAAGAGTGGAAGATTTATTAACTTTTTCCACTTCATGGTTGACTTTGGAAACGGTCCCTGTTTAAAAAAGCGGATGTCCGGCTGCGGCGCTGGCGTAGAGTATGCGGCAATATCGCCGGATGGAGCAATATATCCGTGTCACCAATTTGTAGGAGACGATAAATATAAGATGGGCAACGTCATTACAGGCGAATATAATGAGAAAATAAGCCGCGAATTTAGTTCGTGCAATATAGCCGCCAAGCCAAAGTGCCGGACATGCTTCGCAAAATACTTCTGCAGCGGAGGCTGCGCGGCCAACGCGTATAAATACAATGGCAGCATCTTTGAACCTCATGAGATTACCTGCGCGTTTGAGCGTAAACGTGCAGAAATAGCAATGGGCATATTTGCTAAGGAATATGAATTCGGATGCTGATCATTGAGCGCGATTGCAGATATGGCATTCCTAGCGGGAATGATTTGCCTACGGTTGAAGGTATCACCCCATTTCTCGCCAGTTTATTATACGCAAGGGGTGCGACAGACTCGCGCCAGATGAACGAGTTTCTTAATCCATCGCTTGACCAGCTTCATGACCCAATGCTTCTGCCGGATATCGAAAAGGCCGTGGAGCGTATAGAACGCGCCGTCTCATCCAACGAGATAATCTGCATATTTGGCGATTATGACGCGGATGGAATCTGTGCAACCTCCATCTTGGCAAGGTATCTGAGGTCAAGGGGGGCGAGGGTAGGATACCATATACCGTCGAGGCATGAACATGGTTATGGCATGAATCCCGAGGCAATCCATATTATAAAAAAGCATGGGGCATCTTTAATCATTACGGTGGATAATGGCATAGCGGCAATAGAAGAAGCAAAGACATGCCGTGAGCTTGGTATGGACCTTATCGTTACAGACCACCACAAATGCCAGGATGAATTGCCGGCATGCGTTGCGGTAGTAGCACAGACCCGCCCCGATTGTAAATATCCAAATCCTAACCTCTGCGGAGCGGGGGTAGCTTTGAAGCTTGTTCACGCTGTTGGCGGACACAACGCTATGCTGCCCCTTATACCTCTTGCTGGACTTGCCACAATAGCGGATATTGTTCCACTGGTCGGCGAAAACCGCGTGCTTGCCGTTTATGCCCTCAAATCCATAAATTCAGGGAATTGCTTTGCAGGCCTACAAGAGCTTGGGAGGGAAATAAAGCCCGATATTGAAAATCCTCAGTTCGACGCCAGGGATCTTATGTTTGGCATGATCCCAAGAATAAATGCGGCAGGGCGGATGAGAGACGCTAAGCCGGGCGTTTCACTGTTTATGACCGATAACCGCAATGAGGCCCGAATGATCGCAAGACAGTTGAGCGAACTAAACCTGCTTAGGCGTGAAGAGGAGCAAAAGGTCTTTGAGAGCGCACTTCATATGATTGAAGACCAGGACTTAACCGACAGCAGGATAATCATGCTGTATTCTGAGGAATGGAACCCTGGTGTAGTGGGCATTGCAGCTTCACGGATATCCGAAAGGTTTTATAGGCCGGCCGTATTGTTTACACTAAACGGAGAAATGCTTACGGGTTCGGCCCGTTCAATAGAAGGGGTTGACATATTCAGCGCGTTCCATGCTAACAGGGAATTCTTTACAAGGTATGGCGGCCATGAAAGAGCTGCTGGCGCAAGCCTTAGAGTTTCGGAATTTGAGGGACTAAAGGAAGCGCTCAATTCATATTTAAAAGACCATATACAGGATCACGTGTTCCTTCCCCGTCAAAAATACGAGTTCGACATCACGCTTGATAAGGTTGACATTGGTCTTGCCGAAGAGATCACAAAGCTGGAGCCGTTTGGCGAGGGGAACCCTGTGCCATTGTTTATGACAAGCGGCCTAAAGCTTAGGAACCTGAGAAGAATTGGCAATGACGGGGCACATCTAAAAGCTATAGCTCAGGCGGATATGAATGCCTGTGAAGCTGTAGCGTACTGCATGGGCTCTGAGTTTGACGAGCTGCTCGCCATGGACAGATGTATGGTAGTCCATACGCCAATCGTTAACTCCTGGCGGGGAAGCAAGGTGCTTCAACTGAGGCTGAAAGCGGTTGCGCATGATAGGATTAGAGATATTTCAGGCTATATAAATAGCAATGACTCAAAGTTTTTTGATGCATTTTTTAAAAACGTAGTATATAATAAAGGAGATATTTGTCCTAAGTTTACGCGCGTATCCAGAGCGGATTGCCTGCGCGAACTTTTGTACAGTGATATCACGGGCGCGCTGATACTATGTTTTACTCAGGAAGGCGCGATAGACCTGTTGAATACGGTAGCTGAACTTAAGCTATGGGACAAGCTTGACACGGCCTTCTATTGCGTCAAAAATAGGCCTATAGCTTATAATGCCGTACTATTCGCTCCTGTGATGGAGAAGCTGGAAGCGCGTCAATATAAAAATATACTTGTGTACGATACGTGCATGAGTACGGAAGCATTGAAGGGACTGTGCCAAATAGCGCCGCGCGCGAATCTGTTTGTTTCATATATTCAGGAAGCCTTTGGCCAGAAACTGAAATGCGCGATAGATACGGAGCGCAGCCGCATAGCTGAAATATATACCTCTATTTACAATACCCTTAAGCAAAAAAAGTGGCGGAGAAGGGAGCTATGTTCCCAGCTTACGGGCATGTCAATATGTACGAAATATGAATTCGGCTTTGCGTTTGATGTATTTATAGAACTTGGATTTATAAGGGTTGATAGGTGCGATGAAGTGCGGCTTATACCCAACGCTGAAAAGAGAAGGCTTTCTGAAAGCAGGTTATATATGGGGGTTGCTTCGTTGCCAGATAAGCTTGGTAAATACGCTGATATGATGCAATCACCTCAGAATGGAGGATTAAACGATGGATCTGAAATCCATGATTAGAGATATACCCGATTTCCCGAAGAAGGGAATACTGTTCAGAGACATAACCACATTGCTTAAGGATGCGGACGCTTACAAGCAGCTTATAGACGATATGGCGGGCAGCCTTGCCGGATATGGCGTGGATGTGGTCGTTGGGCCGGAAGCCAGGGGCTTTGTTATAGGGTCAGCGCTTGCCTATGTTCTAAACGCGGGGTTTGTAGTGGCCAGGAAGCCTGGAAAGCTTCCTTATAAAACAAACCGTTATGAATATGGTCTTGAATATGGATGCGATGTGCTCGAAATACACGAGGATGCTATAGCCGGCGGACAGAGGGTTGCGGTGGTTGACGACCTGTTAGCCACTGGAGGCACTGCCCTGGCAACAATAAAGTTGGTAGAGCAGGCCGGAGGCAGAGTTGTTGCGGCAAGATTCGTAATTGAACTTTGCGATTTAATGGGTAGGGAATTATTAAAGGGTTACGATATTGAAACGCTGATACAATATTGAACGGTTAACGTTAAGGTCATTATGCAATGAATACATTAAACGCCTAAGCATATACTCGGTTATAATGTGTTCATAACGCGGATATACTGGCAACCGGCACAAGGAAGGAGGTTAAATAATGGATCAGCTCATTGAGGCTTGCGGCAAAAGGTTTTCAGAAGCCGATATTGAGTTGCTCAAAAGGGCTGTTGAGTTTGCTAGAAAGGCGCATGAGGGCCAGCTTCGCGAGTCAAAGGAGCCATATTATATCCATCCTAAAGCCGTGGCCATTATGCTAAACGACATGGGCATGGATCTTAATGTAATTATTGCGGGCTTGCTGCACGATACTGTAGAGGATAACGATTATGTGACCATACGAAATATCAAAGCGGAATTTGGTGATGATATAGCGGAGATGGTTGACGGTGTTACAAAGCTGACCAAGAGCGGAAACGACAAGTCGATTTCTAAAGAGGACAGACAGGCTGAGAATTTTAGAAAAATGTTCTTAGCGATCGCAAAGGATGTGCGGGTTGTAATAATAAAACTTGCGGACCGGCTGCACAATATGCGAACGCTTGAATACTGCGACCCTGATAAACGCGTTAGAAAGGCAAGGGAGACGCTGGAGGTTTACGCGCCTCTTGCTCATAGGTTTGGAATGGGCGCTATGAAGGTCGAGCTGGAGGATCTTGCTTTTGAGCACCTGCATCCGGACGAGTATAAAAAGCTTAAGGATGCCATTGAACCACAGCAGCGGGAGCGAATGAGCATGCTGATGAGCGCCATGAGCTCTATTTCCGAACAGCTGAGAAACTCAGGCATAAAGGCGGAAATAAGCGGCCGCAGAAAGCATTTGTACAGCATATATAAAAAACTTAAAAAACAGGATACAACACTAAATGAAATATATGATTTAATAGCAATTCGCGTAATCGTAAACACGGTTAAGGACTGTTATGAGGCGTTGGGGATAATACATTCCATGTGGCCCCCTATGCCAGGGAGGGTAAAGGACTATATAGCGATGCCCAAAACCAATCAATACAGGTCCCTGCATACCACAGTATTTGGTGAAAGCGGCATACCGTTTGAGGTTCAAATCCGTACCCATGAGATGCATAAGGCGGCTGAGTACGGCATTGCTGCCCATTGGATGTACAAGGAGGGCAGGGCAGGGCGCGACGAGCTTGACAGTAAACTTGGATGGCTTAGAGAGGCGCTGGAGTATGAGGACCTTACCGACACTACAAGGGAATTTATAGATAACGTAAAGAAGGACTTTTTCTCTGAGTTTGTATTTGTCCTAACGCCAAAGGGTGAGATAATCGATCTTCCAACAGGGTCCACTCCGGTTGATTTTGCATACAGAATACATACTAATGTAGGCAACCATACGCAGGGCGCCAGGGTTAACGATACAATGGTAAAGCTTGACTATAAGCTTAAAAACCATGATAAGATAGAGATAATCACATCCTCTCAGGCGGCTCCCAGCAGGGATTGGCTTAGGTTTGTAAAAACCCAGCAGGCAAAGGCGAAAATAAGAAACTGGTTTAAAAAGGCAAACCGGGAGGAAAACGTTCAGCGCGGCAAGGAAATGCTTGCGGATGCGGCAAAGCGCCAGGGATACCAGCTTTCAGATATTGCAAGGCCCGCCTACTTTGAAGAGGTACTGGGCAAATACAATATGAGCGATCCTGAGGATGTATACGCGGCCATTGGATACGGAGGGATAACAACAGGCCAAGTCCTGCATAAGCTTATAGACCTTTACCAAAAGGAGAAAAATCAGAATAGTCTCATAAGCGGAGAGGGTACTACAAAGGAATCGGGCCATGATCCAAGCAAAGTTGTCCATGGCGTAAGAGTATATGGCGATTCAGGCATGTCGGTAAGATTCGCCAAGTGCTGCAATCCTGTTCCTGGGGATAAAATATTCGGGTATATAACGCGGGGCCGCGGAGTATCTGTTCATAGAAGCGATTGTACCAACGCGGCCAACCTGATGCAGGATACTGAACGGATAACCGAGGTAGAATGGGCGGGAAACTCCGCCAGCAAGTATCAGGTAAGCATAGTAGTTGAAGCGGAGGAAAGGGTGGGACTTATGCTTGACCTCTCGCGTACATTCATGGGATATGAAATCAGTATAACGAAGCTGAATGCCAATACGGACGATGAGGGAAATGTTACAACGAATCTATCATTCTGCGTAAAGGACTCGGAACAGCTTGATGTTGTAATGAAAAGCCTGAAGAAATTACCTTCGGTTTCCGATGTATATAGAACATATTAACCTATTTTAGGAGGATCAGGGTACAGATGAGGGCAGTGGCGCAAAGGGTGAAGAGCGCTTCGGTTAGCTGCGGGGGCCATTTGATAAGCAGCATCGGAAGGGGGCTTCTCATTTTGTTGGGTATAGACGAGGGCGACGGAAACGCCGATCTTTCGTATATCTGTGATAAGATAATAGGGCTCAGGGTGTTTGACGACCAATCCGGCAATATGAACCTATCCGTGGGGGACATAGGCGGAGAGGTTTTGATCGTATCTCAGTTTACCCTGTACGGCGACTGCAGGAAGGGCCGCCGCCCCAGCTTTATAAGGGCGGCAAGGCCGGACAGGGCGCTTTCAATGTACGAGGCTGCAATCCAACGGATAGGTGAATTCGTTCCAACAAAATGCGGCAGGTTTGGAGCTATGATGGAGGTTTCGCTCATTAACGACGGGCCTGTTACAATACTTTTAGATAGTGAGAGGTCATTCTGATGATAAATATTGAAACAGTATTAACTGGTCCGCTTGGGGTAAACACATATATAGTCAGCCGCGAAGGAGCAAGCGAATGCGTTGTTATCGATCCGGCGGATGCAAAAAAGGTCTATAGGCATCTGGATGCTTCGGGCTTAACCTGCAAGTACATTTTGCTTACGCATGGACACTTTGATCATATATTGGGCGTTAAGGAAATGCAGGATGCCGGAGCCAGAGTGTTTATAGGCGAAAAGGATGCGGACATGCTTTATGACAACAATAAAAACCTATCCGTACTTGCAGGAACCAGCGCTAAGCCATGCCAGGCCGACGAGAAACTAATAGGCGGGGAGGTCTTAACCCTAAGCGGAATTGAATTCAGGGTGATTGCAACCCCTGGCCATTCCGAGGGTGGACTGTGCTATGTTTTGGATGAAGTCGAAACTATATTTACTGGGGATACGATATTCAGATTAAGCGTCGGAAGGACAGACCTAAACGGCGGCAGCGCTGAAACGCTGCTAAATTCAATAGTATTGAGACTCTACAGCCTTTCGCGTGACTATAGATTGCTTCCGGGCCATACCAGGGAGACCACGCTGAACTTCGAAAGGGAGCATAACCCCTGTACAAAGCGCTGGAGCATGGATTAGGAGACATATGACTGGAATATTAACCAATCAGCCTGAGTTTCTCAACGAAATTGCTGAGGAGATGAGGCTGTTTATAGCTTGTGAAGAAATTGAGAGGCTGGATTGCCTGCCTATAATGGATGAGGACGATACAGTTTTAAAGCTATTTCTGAGAACACATGAAGGCGTATGGTATGTTGACGCGGAGTGCCTGCAGCTTCAATCTGGAAGGGTGCGCAGGTTTAATTATGAATACAGCGCACCGGTGCGTCATGAAACGCCTCTGGTTGAAAAGCGTTACAGGAAACGCTGCGTTAAAATTGCGGCATTCCGCGCAATGCGGGGAATGTTTGACTCATATGTTCCTTGGGGATCCCTCACAGGAATACGACCCACTAGGCTTATGAGGGAACTGATATCGGAACACTCCATTGAGCAGGCCAGCCGCATAATGCTTGAGGATTTTGATGTATCAAGTGAAAAACTTGAGCTTGCATCGAATATTGTTGCGGCGCAGCTTCCAATAATAGGAATGCAGAGAAAGGACGACATAGATATATATGTTGGAATTCCTTATTGCAAAACTAGATGCCTGTATTGTTCATTCGCATCCTGTGTTCGAACGGATAAGACCGATATGAGGGCGTATATAGACGCGCTGAAACAGGATATAAAGCATGGCTCTGAGATCGTTGACAGAGGCGGATACCGTGTGCGGGCAGTTTATGTCGGCGGAGGAACGCCAACGGTGCTTACCGCCGATGAACTTCGAGACGTGCTTGAATTTACGATAGACAGCTATGGGGGATTTGGAGCCGAGCTGACAGTTGAAGCGGGGAGACCGGACACGATAGACCTTGACAAGCTTAGAGTTATAAAGGATTGCGGAGCCACAAGAGTATCCATAAACCCTCAGACAATGTGCGAAAAGACATTGAAGCTAATTGGGAGAGAGCATACGCCTTCAGAAATATTCAGGGCTTTCAATATGGCGAGGGATGCAGGCATTAGCGTGATAAATGCTGATGTTATCGCAGGATTGCCCGGAGAAAATGAAGATAATATGAAGCACACCATGGATAAGATGGCCTTGTTAGCGCCGGAAAACCTTACGGTGCATACCTTAGCCTTAAAGCGCGCCTCAAAACTTAAGGAAAGAATCGCCGAATATCCGCTGCCTGATGCGGAAACCGCGGATAATATGGTGAAAATCTGCGCACAGGCGGCGCGAGATATGGATATGTATCCATATTATATGTATCGTCAAAAATATATGAGAGGAAATCTCGAAAATGTGGGTTATACCATAGCAGGGGCTGAATGTATTTATAATATTGATATGATGGAGGAAACCACAAATATAATGGCGCATGGGGCTGGCGCTATGTCAAAACGGATATTTGATTCCCAGAGGCGCGTGGAGCGCATTCCTAACCCCAAGGATATAGATACCTATATTTTAAAGCTAAACAGGACGGCCGGTGATAAAAGAGCGCTGTTCCTGGCCGATAGGAATTAATATGAGCGGTTTATTTGAAAAATATGGTCTTAAGTTGGAAATGCCGCGCCATGTTGCTATAATAATGGATGGAAACGGTCGATGGGCCAAAACCAGGGGCCTGCCAAGGACGGCGGGGCACCGCGCCGGCGTCGAGGCTTTAAGAGGAGTAATAGCGGCTTCGGACGGTTTTGGTATAGGGGCGCTCTCGTTATACGCGTTTTCTACTGAAAACTGGTGCAGGCCTAAAACTGAGGTTAGCGCATTGTTCGAGCTTGTAATAGAATACTTTAAGCGTGAAATAGAGGAGCTGAACAGAAAAGGGGTTCGTATATCGATTTTAGGGGATATAGGACCGCTTCCGCCCAAAACGCGCAAAACGTTGGAGCGTGCTATGGGCATTACGGAGCTTAACCAAGGGCTGAAGTTGAATATTGCTATAAACTATGGTGCGCGAAGCGAAATTGCGTCCGCTGCGCGCACGCTGGCTGAAGCTGTGGAAAGCGGTCGCATAAGCGCCGCCGATATAGACGAGGCATGCTTTGAAAAAGCACTGTATACCAGCGGAATGCCGGAGCTTGATCTGATAATACGCACTGGAGGGGAAAAGCGGCTATCTAATTTCCTGCTATATCAGGCGGCTTATTCAGAACTGGTGTTTATTGATACTCTGTTTCCTGATTTTAATGAACAATGCTATGCTGAATGCCTGATTGAGTATCAAAACAGAAGCAGACGATATGGGGGACTATGACGTCTCGAAAGGTGGTTTGGGATGCGGACTAGGATAGTTGTTGGGGTACTGCTGGCGCTGTTGTTTTTGCTGACGCTATTTTTCGGCGGTGTCGTACAGTGCGTTATGTTCAGTTTGGCTACTTCAATCTGTGTTTATGAAATGGTTAAAACTTTCCAGAAAAAGGGTCTGAACCCCTTTTCCTATCCGCTATATCTGTTCGCGTTGATATATTACCCTGTCACCCGTTATACGCCGGCGATATACTGGCTGCTGCTGCTTCTTGTATTTTGTGTTACGGCTACGATTGTGGAACGCATTTTTAATAAAAAACGTACTACTGAAGACGTCTTTGCTAGCTTGTCGGTATTTTTGTATCCGCTTTCGTTCTTTGTGTTCATAGCCGCTATACATAAGCTATCGGGAGAGCCTTTAAGCCGTATAGCGCTATTGATGATGTTTGCGGGGCCTTTGCTTGGGGATACCATGGCTTACTTTATAGGCGTGTTTCGTGGAAGGCATAAGCTATGTCCCCATATCAGCCCCAAGAAGACCGTTGAAGGCAGCATTGGAGGTCTTGCGGGCGGAATAATGGGCGGGATACTTGTGTACTTTGTGCAGCAATATTTTGATATACGGCCGTACGTAGGGATAATACCGATGATGGTTCTGGGGCTACTATGCGGGGCGATGGGGCAGATAGGCGACCTGTTTGCATCCACTATAAAGCGGTGGGCCGAT